>LFCJ01002386.1_pt1 | contig 13544 bp, 19 predicted proteins | sample 643141 | NCBI WGS metagenome assembly LFCJ01 (sample SAMN03766243, study PRJNA286221) | soda lake metagenome | biome: soda lake; feature: Kulunda steppe; material: water; isolation source: sample B1-Br-g2 brine of Lake Bitter-1 | place: Russia: Kulunda steppe | collected 2010-07 | reverse complement strand
CGAGGAAGAGGAAATTGATGAGGAAGAGGATGTTTGAGAGTGGGAATTAGCAGCTGGAGTGAAAAGGAGAAGGCAAAGCAGGACCTTTGAATTTCTGACGGTGCAGCACCGTAAATAACGAGAATCCCGATCGTCAGACGTCAGGGTGAAAAATAACGTCAATTACGCCAGTAAATTCCGGAATTACGGTCAAAACCGTAATTACGCTGACGTAACGTAATTTACACCTGACACCGTCAGGCCTAAACGCCCAGCACTGAATGCGATGCATAGGACTCTAGAGTGCTGCATGCAGATGATACCTTTTTACCAAGATAGCCATTAAGTTAAGGGAAAGTCATAAGGCCTTTATTAAACGTTCAACTTATTTGGGATTGGAATGCAGGCCTTCTGAAGTGCTGGCGTGAAGCAGGACTAGAGGAGAAGGAGGGGAAGCAACAGTCACCATCCTTGCAGCACAAGTGTAGCAAATTATAGATACCTGATATTTTTCAATTTTGTTTAGAATTTGCTAAGTTTAAGGAATGGAGGTTTTTAACATACATGCTTGTGGGGATGAGCAAACTTGCTTAAAAATGTGTCTACTTGGGGATGCACGGTGTCCCGTGGCAGTACTTAGCATGCAAGCATTTGCGCACAGAGGGTAAAGCCCTCACTCACCCATAGCCATGGCTTCCGCCAGCATCCGCATTGGATCAAGCCCTTGCTGCTTGGCCGCTTGCACGACCTCAGCGACCTGCATGCATGAAATGTAATAATGGCTCATGTGAAATCCCATGCCAATACCTGCTAATTTGCATGGAGCATGCTATGCGGCAGTCCTGCAGAGTAGGGATTGCTGAGCACATGATGCTGCTTAGCATTGAATTTCGACTCGGTTTTGCTGTTTCTTGTCCCTGCACCAAAAACAGCATCACCCACTCATTTAGTCAAACAACACACACATTGATAGGATCATGACACACTAAAAAGGCACACTGCTACTCTTGCTTCCACACACGTACTCACACACATACTGAATACACACCTCAAAAATTGCCTAAGCCAAACGCACCTCAGGCCCAGTCAACACACGCTGCCCGGAGCTTTTAGGCTCTTCAGCATCACTTGCTCTCTGTGCTTCTGCTGCCCTCCTCTGCTGCTGCTCCTGCTGCGCTTTTCTGTCCAAAGCCTCTACCTCCTCCACCTTGTCTGCCTCCAGCCCTGCATCATCTTCCTGCCTGCGGATCACCTGCACCTTGCGCCGTAGGCTCCGCTCCAGCATACCTGCCAGTCTGCCCCTCCGCGTCCCACTCACACTCCCCACAATGCCGCCAGTACTGCTGCTGCTGCTGCCCCCACCCAAAGCCTTGTCCACCAGCCCCTCCTTGTCTTCCCCTTCGTCATCATTCTCCAATAACTCCTCGTCCTCCTCCCTCTGCGCTCCAGCCGCCCCCTCCTCCTGCTGGGCCTGCTGGACCTGCTGCAATGCCAGCTGCTGCAGCAGCTGCTGCTCCTTCTGCTCCCTTAAGCGGTCCGCCATTTGGCGGCGGTACTTGGAGGGCAATTTGCTCAAGTCCACAAACTGCACGTTCTTGCCTGCACAAGCCATTGGAATGAAAGTGCAGGGAAACGTGGAGCGGATTGTAAAGGAAGGAGCGGGGAGGATAGGGTGTGCTGCATGTGACTTCAGGGGCAGGTGTGCTGCAAGAGCAGCCTAGGGGTAAGGGGGAACAGCTGGCTGCCCTAGAGGATGCCCTAGAGGCTTAACCACACTTTCTTTTTTGTTCATGCAGAGTTGGTACAACTGAGAAGTCATCCATAAAATTATGCACCATCTGGTGGCGTTGCCTGCAGGGCACTTGCCCTCGATGAATTGGGGCCACGCCGTCTTATGAAAGTTCGACCGTCCAGATGGTACAGTGATGATTTGATACGGTCCAAATCACAAATCCACATTCTATGTAGAGAGACAGTGGCAAATCAAGCGGTCAATTGACAAATCAACCAGTCGACTTGCACCGTCTGACCCTGCCCGGCCACACAATGCATTCCTGGGCTCAAATCCCCCAATAAAAAAGCTGCAAAGGACACCTTCCGCTCCGCCGGGAGGAGCAATCACAGATGGCCAGGAGCAGCAGCAAAAAGGGTGTAGAGAAGAGCAGGCCGGTGGCTGAGGAAGTAGAGGAAGTGCATATAGGGGAGAACGTGCAGGTGGAAGGAGGGGGACTCTGGTGTTCCCAAGGGTGCAAAGCAAACTTATTGTGAGCCAGGAAGTTTAGAATAAAACCGTACACTGGACTAAATACCACCGTCTCGACAATCCAAAAATCTGAGAAATGCAGTTTCACGGATGGCACCGTCCCATTTCATTCTTACACCGATCCGTGGACCGTAGTGGCACAAATCTGCCATGAATAGTTTAAGCAAGCTGAGAGGACATAATTGCCTCACACAGGAATAGACACAGATCCACTGCAGCTGTCTAGCAATCCCCCACAACAGTACTGCTGTAGCAGTGCAACAGGAATCAAATTCCTCTGAACATGACCTTACCCATGTGCAACCATTTTTAGAACCCCGCGTATCCCGCCATTGTTCAACATTATCAAGGATATTTTCAATGCTCGCGTGCCAAGATAGACACTTTGAATGGCCTCTTTTCTGCAGCGCACCTTCCAGTTTGCGCAAAGCCTCAGGCCGAAGGTTGTGCAGGCCCTGCTGCTCAGGGGGAGGCGGCGGGGGCGGCGGGGGAGGTCCATATGGCACTGCAGGCTTGGCTGCTCCAAACACATACAAAGCACCAGCAGTTGGGTGAGTACTCCTGACACAAACACAGCGCCAGCAGTGGGTGAGTACTCCAGGTCAAAAGTAGGGGTAAAACAACAAAATAGTGTAGCACCACAGGCTTGGCTGCTCCAGACACAAAGACAGTAGTAGCACTTGGATGAGTGCTCCAGGTCACAAGTACAGCTAAGACGACAGAGCAGGCAGCATATCAGGCTCAGCTACTCACAATACTACCTAAGCAGCAGCGGCTTAAGCATTAGGAAAGGCCCGACTGCCCATGGTGACACATAAGTAGCACCAGCACAAGTGAGCAGCTAGGCTTGAAAGTGAGTTTGCAGAATATTCAGGACACGGACTGTACCTTGAACCTTATTTTCAAGAGAGCTGAGGGATTGCGTGTTCTGGCCAAAGGAGTTGAAGCAATGCCTCACCTTTGTTCCACGACCGCGACAAGCGGGATGCAGGGTTGGCTGGGTCACCGGCTCCGCTGCTGGTGCTAGTGCTGGTGCTGGCGCTGCTTCTGCCGCTGCTACTTCTGCCAGGGTCGCCGGCTCTGCTGCTGGTGCTGGCGCTAGCACTGGTGCTGGCGCTGCTGGAGGTATTTAATGAGGGGCTTGCCCCGGTGTCTACAGCGTCTGCTGCACTACTGCTGCTCCCAGTGCGGCCTCTGTTGAAGATGCTGCCCCTGCCTGTTCGACCCACCCTGCCTAGGTTGCTGCTGCAGCTTGCATTGGTACTGCTGCCACTACCTTGAGCAACGGACACATTGGACCCTTGAGAGGGAGCCTCTGGCCTTGCTTGCCGCTGCTGTGGCTGCAGATGCTGCTGTGGCAGTGGCTGTGGTGGGCCGGCTGGTGGAGGAGCGGTAGCTTGCGCCTGTGGCTGCTGCGCCTCTACTGCATATGCTGCGTTGATGAGCTGCTTCAGCTCCTCTGCTGGCGCGTCCTGCTGCACGCCCCGCTGGATAAGCTCCAGAATCGACAGGCCCTGCTCCGACAACTGCTCTGCCTGCTTCTCAAGCCGCAGCCGCTGCTCTTGCTCCTGCTGCTGCTGCTGCTGCTGCACTGCGCCTGTGCCAGCGTCACCCCCTGCCTCATCCGCAACACCCTTTAGCAGCTCATCCAGCGGGTTTTCAAAATCAGGCAGGCCACCAAAGATGTCCGCATGCTCAAGGAAGCTCCTGCCAGCTGCGTTCTCAAGCTCTGCCGCAGGCGCTGCAGGCGTGCCCACCGCATCCGGCTGCTGAGGCGCCTGCTGATGCGCCCACTCCTCCTGCTGCGGGGCCTGAGAGACCATGGGCGCAGGCGCTGCCTGGCTGCCTGGCTCGTCTGCGCTGTCAAAGAGGGAGTCCAGCAGGTTCTCATACTCGGGCAGGCCTCCCAGGACGTCCCTGCCCTCAAGCCCAGCAGGCCCTCCCGCGCCTCCAGCCGCTGCCCTCTGCAGGTTGCTATCGGCTCCTTGCTGTTGCTGGCCACCTTGCACCTGCGCCTGCATCAGCGGCCCAAGCTCCTCACGCAGCCGCTGCTGCTCCTCCTCCAGCTCCCTCACCTGTGCCGCCTCCTGCTCTGCTCGTGACTGCGCCAGCCGCGCCTCCCTCGCCTCAAGCTCCCGCACCCTCTGCTCCAGCTGCTGCTTGCGCGCCCTCTCTTCCGACTCCAGCTCTGCATCCTTGGGCCCCCCTGCCAGCTGCTGCTGCGCACTCAACGCCGGCCCAATGACAGCATCGATGATGCGAGTGCGCACGTCATCTGGTTCTGACTCAGTTCCACTGCCACTGTCACTGCTGTTACCGTGCGCCTTTATAGGCCTAGCAGCCTGAGCAGCAGTGGCAGCGGCAGCCGCTCGCTGCGCCTCGTCATGCTGCAGCTCCTGCACCATGCGCTCCCTGGCCTGCGTGTGTGCATCATGATGTTGTGCGTGTACGATGCAGTTGTGCGTGCCTGCTTCATGGAGGTGTTGTGCGCGCATCATTTCGCTATGCATGCCTTCATTGTGGAGGTGCTGTGCATGCATGATTTCATTGTGCATGCATGGTTTCACTGTAGTGCATGATTTCCTTGTCTGTGCATCCGTCATGGAGAATGCATGGGAGGTGCAGTGCAAGTGCACACAGCATGCTGCACTGATTACTCATGGATGTGCCCTCTGGCGAGCCTTCTGGTGCTTGTCCCTGTTGTGCTAAATAACCCTAGTGCATTTGCAGGGTGCTGTACGTTGCGCTCAATGAACAATAGGCACAGACTTTTATGTATTGGCGCCGAGCACATAACATGAGCACAAAAGTAAAATAATCAGCATTGCATTGGTCGCCTATATCCTGGCTGCGGATATGCACAAGCAAGGGTCTCTGGATGCGCGGATGCCTAGTTGCAAGCACCTATAATGTACTCTAAACACATCAAACCTTCTGGTTTATACAAAAGGCTGATTACTAGTGTGCACTGGCACACATGTGTCATCGGGTTTGTTGTTACAAACATGTTGTGTAGAGAACAGGACAAGCCTGGTAATGACAAAGTGATGAAAGCACAGTTTGAGGAAAGGCATCCAGAAATAAAGCACAAACACTCGAGTGCCTCAAAAATTGGCCTCAATATGCAATGCCTGCAGCACAGAATGCCAAAAGAAATCACATTGCTGGCAAAATTTCTGGATTGCTAGCGAAGGTTATGCAAAGTCACCACTACTATACTATGCAAGCAAGCTCTGTTGCTTAAGCTGGATGTCACACCTGCTTTCCAAGAAGGTCTTCCAACGACCCCAGCTCGTCCAAGTCGTTCACAATCCTGCTGGACCAGCCCTCAGGTAAAGGGAGTGAGCCAGCGCGCACCGCCTACAGAGCACAGGGTGCATGCGGGGCTGAATACCTCGGATGCGTATTGGTTGTGCATACGTGCAAGCGTCTGTACATTTGCGCACATGTCCCTCACTTGCTATGTTGGTCTTATGGAGAGAGGCAGGTGCAAGAAGGTGTAGCTTGAATGCCTGTGCGCAAGCCTGCAAGCATGTTGGAAAGTGGTTGAGTAGAATGATGGACTTATCATGAAGGGGCAGCAAAACAAGTTAAGGAATACAAAAGTTGGGAACATAAACGCGCAAGCAGTCGCCTGAATTCACAAACCTATTCATCCACCATCCACACGCCCATGCCCACAATCCTTGAATTCTCCAAACTCACCATAGCCCATCCTGGTTGAAGACAGGTAGTGAGAATGGAGCACACATTGATCCCCTGATTCTTCAAAACATGGTCTATTTACCATACCTCAGAGCCAAAAGGTGAGTCCTGGAAGCCACTTGCTCGCGCGCTCTGCTGCTGCTTCTGCTGCTGCTGCTGCTGCTGCTTCAGTCGCAGTTGCCTCTGCTGCGCCTCCAGCTGCTGTTGTTTTAGCCGTTGCTGACGGTGGCGTTTGTACTGCTCACGCTCGTCCTGTACAAATATGAGCATCATGCACAACACTGGTCAGCCTCATGACGCAATTTAAGCACCATAACGACAGCCTAACTGCTGCACGCTAACTCTTGGGTGACTTGACAAAGCAGCTCTCATGTCTATCTGATCACAGCAGAAGAGTAGAACAAAGAGTGCTGGAAAAGTGGTGATTTTTAAAAACCGCCAAACCTGCATTAGGCAGCGGATACTTGCTCAGGCTTGTGATGGAGGCATTAAGCTTCTGAATCGTACCATATATCGTACCATCACTTCACAAAACCATCCATCCAATCATGCAAAAGGAGTCAGGTTCTCAGCACACCACGGCTTCACAGCTTGGGCAACATGCAGTGCTGAGTACACCTTAAACTGTGCAGTTCATTGCTGTGCAGTGCACACCTTTTTGACTGTGCAGTACAATGCTGTGCAGTGCTATGTACACTTTTTAACCGTGCAGTGCAATACTGTGCAGTGCTGAGTACATCTTGACCGCGCATTTTGATGATGTGCAGTGCTGTGTACACCTTTTGACTGTGCAGTACAATGCTGTGCAGTGCTGTGTACTCATTTTTGACTGTGCAGTACAATGCTGTGCATTGATGCTATGCAGTGCTGTGTATATTTTTTGACTGTGCAGTTCAATGCTGTGCAGTGCACACCTTGACTGTGCAGTACAATGCTGTGCAGTACTATGTACTCTTTTTGTCTGTGCAGTACAATACTGTGCAGTTCTGTGTACACCTTGACTGCTGTGCAGTACAATGCTATGCAATGCTGTGTACATCTTGACTGCTGTGAACTACAATGCTAAGCAGTGGTGTGTACACCTTGACTGCTGTGCAGTACAATGCTGTGCAGTGCACACCTTGACTGCTGCTGCCAGCACGTCCCCCAAGCGGCGAGGCCCGTCCTGCATTAGATTTGGGAAGCATAAAAAGAACCTGGCATGCAAAGCGAATAGGCAGGTTGCACACCAAAGTGCTCCAAGCTGCACATCAAAGCGCTCCTTACTCCTTATGCACCACCAAGCCAGCAACATGGCAGCCACGCCACGCCAATACCTCCATTCATTTTGGCTCACGCTTCTTTTCCTGCTGCAAGGACACATGTCAAGCCCCACTTGCCTAGCACTCTAGACAAAAGCCACCCAACCACAACCCCTATGCAGACCCTTACCAGCTACAGAGCCACCCAATTTGCCCTGCGTGCTTAACACACCACCCACTCACATGCAAGCTGCACTCTTGAATTCATGCCCGAGCCACGCCCTGCACTTATACAAGAGCCATACAGCTGATCGCTCTAAAATTTGGGCTGTGCCCTGCCTCTTTGCAAGGGCCACACAGCCGATCACTCCTAGATCATGCCTGAGCTTCACCTGCTCAAGGGCCATGCAGCCAATCACCCCCTGCAGGCCACAGTTGTCCAGCAACTCAAGGATGGTTGCCTGGGCCTTCACACTGCGAAGCACCAATGCGCAAACGGGGCAGCATGCAGGAAGTTTGCACGCGTCAAACAAGAGAGTTCCTGCCAAACAAGTTCCTGCCCACACACAGGCGCGGCAGCCATAAAAGCAGGAGTCTTCAAGTCCGCAAGCCCAAATGGTGGGCTCTGCTGACAAGCAAAGGATCTGCGGCCCCTCAAACAAGCGACATTTCCATAAAGTCGCAAATGAAACAGCATCTCTGCCTGTTAATTAGGTGTGCACCCTAATTTGGCCAGGCAAAGTCGCACTGCCCTTGACATCTACGCAATCTGAGCAGCAAACCAAGAGGTCACAGGCTTGGTTTGTTGCTGATTGCAACTTGCCATGCACTCAGGGCACTCACACTGCAAGCGTTGGTAAGGAGCCGTGAGGACTTTGCATGCTATCCTTACGACCAGCGAATGCTGCACAATTTGGTGCACCCAATGCACCGGCCTATCATTCTGTAACTCATAAGCCAAGAAGTTAGACAGTAAATCTGTTGCCCTATTTCAAGCCCCGAACCTGCCTTAAACAAAATTAAGCCTGATTCTACAAAAGGCCTCAAAGGAGGATTTGGTGCCTGCTGCCCCACCTGAGGCTTCAACCCATCATGGAGCATGATCCAACCTGGCCCGCCGCAGCACTAGATTCAACCTAATTCAATAGAACACTCGGTCCAACCTGATCTACTGCAATACCCGGTCCAACCTGACCCACATGACCCACGCGAAATGAGACCTCTGCTCTCACCTGAGGCCTGAGAAGAGGACAGTGCGCTTGCTGCCCCACCCGCCTGCCAGTAGACTCCCCTCTGCCCCCACGTTCTGCTGCCGCGGCTGCGACCAGTCCTGCTCCTCTGCCCAAATGATCTCGTCCATGCTGGCGTGCAACTGCTCCGAGCTGGTCTGTGGGGTAAAGGAGCACTAATGAGGATCATGGAGCCAGAACTGCATGCCCAGGACAAAGTCAATGCGTTTGCCTCCTGAAGGCAGCATGTCGGCATGGTTGGGCACCAGAATGGTCAAAGGGGCTTCCTAGTGCTGATGGGTGCTAGGGCTCGAGGTTGGCGGCATTATTGCCTTAAGCCAGCAAGCTTAGAGCACCTTACAAGAATGCACTCAGCTCTGTGACACACATCAGTTTTTCATTGCCATCCAAGGTACATGGATGCGGGCTCAGCGCAAGGACAAGCCTCTACTGCTGCCTCAGCCCATACAACAAATGACTGCATTCACCCACCACAGGCAGAGCCTTGATAATTGCACCGCCGCTTGCGTCAAGGACCGCACGCACCTGCAAATAAAAAATGACATCAAGACAGATCATCAGGAGCCAGACTGATACCACTGACCATCATGCCCAAACTGTTTCTTTACAACCCATGCATCAAGGGTCCATTGTTTGAACTCTGCAACAAACGTTAAAAGCCATAAGGCGTGCACCGAGACCAAGCAGCCCCCCCCCCTCCTTTCTCTTTCTCTCTCTCTCTCACACACACACACATTCACACACATTTTTTCTCTTTCTCTTAAGCATGCATACACATGCACCATATCGGCCTCAGCCCAAGGACAGCTCATGTCACCCGCATGCATACCCGCGTGCACATGAGTAAAGAGTTTCTAGCGAGCAGCGGGATGGCAGTGGAACCACTGCGGAAAAGGGCAGTGCAAAGTGTGCAACCAGAAACAGAGGCAAAGCACGAGTGATTCAACTTTCCTCAACAGAGGCCCCCTAGAGGCATGAAGCAAGCTAATGTAACAGTGTCTTACTGAGAGTGAATATATTTTGTCAAGTTAAATTGGAAGACCCAGCCTCTCAGGCAAAAGGTAGTAAGCACACTGCATACTAAGCTCACGTACTGTGCTTACCATCCCATGCTCTTCAGGAGGAAACCCTGCCAAAACCACTGCCTGCATCCGTGAAATCAAATTGAGTGTGTGTCAAATGCTATGCACACAACACCCTTGAAGAACAAAAAGACCAAGCCGCAGGAAGAATGGCACCATCATAAGCTTGGGCAATATTCCCTCTAAAACGTTTGCCAATAATGCTTCCGGAAGAGCTGGGCCAAAAAGCCATCTGTTACATGCATCATTCCCTCTTGCCTGGTCTTTCAACACAGACGCTGTTCCAAACCTTTGTAGTCTCGAAGTTTGCGCAAGGATGGCCAACCCTTTGCATGCTTGCTCCTTGCGTGGCTCGCATTCCCTGCCTGTTGCTGGCCCTGGCTCACCACACCCTCACCTCAGGGCCATACACGCTCTTGTCCAGCAGGGCGAGCTTGAGCTCTTGAGGCAGCTCCTGATCTGCCCCTGACACCTGCATACAGCAGGAAGGTGATGTGCAGAGGGAAGGGGGCTGAGCTCTTGGGGCAGCTCCTGATCTGCCCCTGACACCTGCATACAGCAGGAAGTTGATGTGCAGAGGGAAGGGGGCTGAGTAAGGGCAGGCACTGAGAGGTTGAGCACATTGACCATCCAGTCCAGTATGAGGCAGGGACTGCCATTTACTAGTCAAAGGAGACGGCTGTGCTGGCAAGGTAAGTCCAAGCATGCAGCATAGCTAGATAATGTATGCTAGGCACATTGCTGCGCTTGCTAATTGCTGTAGAGTGAGTTTGGAAAGTTGCACAGCACTGCGCATGGCACTCATGACGCTACTGAATACTCTCGCACTTGCTGGCAAATTACAAGGCCAACAAATAAATCACCATTGCTGCCTGCAGAATGTCCAGAGCATGCACATAGCGAGGGTGAATGTGGGCTTGCCCATGACATCACCAGGAAACGCTCTAGCAAGCTACCACCAGTGCGTTAAGGTGTGGCAGTGCCTGAAGAGCACCTACCTCATCATGATCAAACTCAATGCCCTCTGGGTCAGTGTAGCCTGCACGGGTCAGCTCGCGCTGCTGCTCAACCTGGACAGCAACAGAGAAGAGCAAGCAGGGGCGGTTCCTGCCTCCCCTTTCCCATGGCCTTGGACTTCAAAGCTTGAAGCACCAATCAATTTGGCACGAGCCACAACGCCAGCATGATGAAAGGGTAAGCATGAGAGGGTAAAGGCGGCCAGGAGAGAATACAAGGCAGCAGAGCTTAGGGAGCAACTCGCAGCGCAAGTGCAGACTTGCAGGCGCTACCCAGCTCAGCCTTGCTCATGAACACATTGTCCATCACATGATAGCACCCTGCACAAGCAGTGGCAACACAACAGCAAGCAAGCTTTGTCTGCCAGCAAAGCATATGGGCCCTGAGGGCTCTTTCCCGTTCTTGAATTGCATACCTCTTCTTGTGTAAGACCTAGCTCCTCAAAGAGCAGCTTCTCATCTATTTCTAGGTTGTCAAAGTCAACATCCTGAAAGCACGTGCACAGGAGGAGCATGCTTCGGCTCTGGGTATACATATGTGGAAGGGAACAGAAACAGGGCATCGAAGGCGTCTGAGCCGTTGTGCGTGGGAGAAGAGAGAGAGCTTCGATGACGCATGTCAAATTGAACACTCTTCATTGAGGCCATGCATAATCACATGGGCTGGCAACCTTCGACCACCTTGACCAGTTTTAAGTACAAGAGCATAGCGCCAAACTGCCTGACACCGCCAGACATAGAGTCCCAGCAGCTCGACGACCCCCTCCTTCCCCTTCCCCTGCACCCTCACTGCTGCAGGGCTCACCTCCTCAGAGTTCCAGAACTCAAAGGCTTCCGCATCCTCCTCGTCTTCTGCATCCCTCTGCATCTGGTTCAAGCGCTGCTGCAGCAGCTGCAGCGTGGCCTCAGGCCCAGCCTTGCCTCCTTCTCCCTCCATGTGTTCACTGCTGCTGCCTCCACTTTCGCCACCCCTAACCGCTCTAATCCTTTCAGATCCTGATCCACCATCAACACCGTCAGTCTTGCTGGCAAAAACCTGTGCGAGAATGTGTAAGTGTGTGCAGACGCACATGCACAGGAGCACATGACCGCTAGAAGCATGCAAGTAATTGTCTCCTGGGTCAGAACATGTATTTGTATTTTCGTGCATGCACATTTGTGCATGTGAGTATGCGTGTATGTATGTATGCGTACGTATGTGTGCATGTGTGTGTCTGTGTGAGTGTGCGTGCGTGCATGCATGTGTGTGCATCATCTTAGGATGCGAACTTGGACATAATCTGCAATTTAAATGGCAGTTCAAGTGAGGGCAAAACGTCAGGCACCTCTGAGCCACCTTTGAACGGATGGAACAGAGTCATTCGTCACTGGAGGTGATGTGCACCAATTGAACATACACCAGTGCGCATACCACTCACCTGCACACGACCCCTGGTGCCGTAGTCCGTTTGCAAGGCACCAACAGGGCAGCTGAAGGCTTTAAGTGTCAGTGCAGAGGGCCTAGCCCATCCCAACCTGGATCTTGCCTGCTTGTTGCTATGTACGCTGCCACAAGCCTCCACGCGCTTGAGTGCGCACAGCGAACTACAGGGATGACTGCGGCGGTTTTGTAACCCAAGGCCCTTGCAACCAGCAACAGCGGTTGAGGTTGTGGTTGCACTAAGTCTGGACGTATACCCTGCCCCACATCCCTGCCCCAAAGCAGCTGTCCGGCTGCCCTGCTTTGGCAAGGGGGCTGCAGATGCACCCATGACAGGCTTCACAATGTACTTGAGCTAGGTGAATGCAGCCATGTTTCTAGTGTTAAAGAAAAATTGGAGACTGGTCTCTGAAATAAGTCAGATGATCGGTGATCTCTAAATTCCATTAAATTGTTTTAAAGAATTTTTGTTTGATAACCTGATGCTGCTGCGGGAGGCCTCTGCCCCAGCCCCGCCAGTGTGGCGCAGGAGCCAGCAGGTTCCCTTGCCTGTAAGCAGAACTCATGTATTCCTGGGTATTCAAAGGCAGAACATATTTCCATCAGTGTGCAAGCCCAAACCTCTAGGGCCACTCAAGCAGGCTGGCAAGCAGCGAGCACTGGAGACAGTCAAGCTTGCTGTGCAATCATTTGCTTCATCAGACACGTCACCTCTCCCACAGCTTGAAAGCAGTGCTGTGGACAGTAGCAACCCCAAGAAGAAGAAACAGCGCTTGACTGACGAGGAAATTGCAGCACGCATTGCAGCCAGCCGGCAGCGCAAGGCTTCACAGCCCCAATTTGCTTGCCCCTCTTGTAGTAAGCTTCTGCTCTCGCCACGCAACATCTTCAAGCACGTGGCCCGCTGCTGTCCAGATTTGATGGAGGACCCAGCAAACTGGGAGCAGGTTCGTGTGCGTACGCGTGTGTATGTGTGTGTGTCTGTGTTACTGGGACCATGGGTGTGTGCTCGCACAATGCATTGGCAAAGATCTAAGCAGCTTTAGAAGCATATGCTGCTTCGCTTGTATGGTCATTGGCAAGCTCCCTGGTGAGACCCTGATCAAGCAGATGCCCGAAGGTTTCATTCCGGAAACATACATGACCATTACTGTTTGCAATACAGAGAAAGCAAATGGGATGACAAGAGTTTGATCAGATGCGAGCAGCCAAGCAAACAGAGGTCGATAATGCAGCTCAGCAAGCAGCCGCTGCAATGTGCATTCGTGGAGCTATACAGAGCATTTTAGTCTATCAGATACATCTGTGTTGGACAGGTATATTGGTCCCTGGGCGCGTGCAGGTACTTTGCAGAGATGCGCCCAGGTCTGACCCTGTGGACCACAACACCATAGCCAGCCTGCTTCAGAGAGCCTCTGCCATTGAGGAGGTGTCCCGCGAGACCGCCTTGCATTGGACATTCAGGTGCGCTGCATTTTTGAGAACCCTTGTGAGCCAGAGCTCACGAGCCGCTCGTGTTTTGATCAGGGGGCCAGTATGGTGAGCCATGCTCCATTTGCCACAAGTACCCCAGCACAATTTGGGGGGG
>LFCJ01002385.1_pt1 | contig 13544 bp, 18 predicted proteins | sample 643141 | NCBI WGS metagenome assembly LFCJ01 (sample SAMN03766243, study PRJNA286221) | soda lake metagenome | biome: soda lake; feature: Kulunda steppe; material: water; isolation source: sample B1-Br-g2 brine of Lake Bitter-1 | place: Russia: Kulunda steppe | collected 2010-07 | reverse complement strand
GTGACTTATCAGTGCCTGTAACACATGGCGTGACTCATCAGTGCCTGTAACACATGGCGTGACTCATCAGTGCCTGTAACACATGGGGTGTGACTCATCAGTGCCTGTAACACATGGTGTGACTCATCAGTGCCTGTAACACATGGGGTGTGACTCATCAGTGCCTGTAACACATGGCGTGACTCATCAGTGCCTGTAACACATGGTGTGACTCATCAGTGCCTGTAACTGTACCTTATGGATGTCTGCTTGCAGCATGTGTGTGTCTGGATGAGCATGCGCTTGCTTTTGATACACACCTTTATATGAACAGGGCAAGCCTCACACTTGAACCTCAATCAATGGTCATAAATCCTCTGCTGCATGTTTTTTGCACTGTGTGCTTGCATCGACGGGCATGTGATGCTCAGCATTGGTCAAGGTAGCATAATGCTTACGTTTGTATGCCATGCAGCATGCATTCAACTTTGAATCATGCGTCCAACAGTATGCTCGGCTCACACTACAAAACAGAACAAGTGCAGAAGCAAGCATGCATTGCCTGCAATATGTTGATTGACCCTGCAAGCTTTGAATTTGCCTGGTTTCAAGCAGCCTTGTGGAGAGTCGCTGGTGCGGCAGCTGCTGCTGGGCCAGCAATTCTTCCAGAAGCAGATGGGACGCCGCTGTAACACTTTTTGGCTGTGTGATGCAGCAGGACTGGTAGGCTGTTGCTCAAAGCTCAGATTCCCAACTTGGGAAGTTGTGTGGTCTAGGCAAGCAGGTGTAATGGCACGGAAGGAAACCTGTGATCACAAGGGGGTGACAATGGCTATCAATGTTGTTGGGAAGGTGGGACAGGAATTTTGCACACCGCAGGCACAGGAATGACTATGATTGAGGTATGAGGTGTGTGCCCTTCTCACATAGCATGCTCAACAGTTCCGCTGTCATTTTCCTCCTAAGCCTCATTCTAAGGCATTGCTTATAATGTCATCCTGTCATCCCTGCCAGGTTTGTCTGGCAGCTTTGCACCATGCCTTGTCTCTCTGGAGTTCAGGCCGGCCACCCTTCCTCCATTTAATTTCGGGTTCTCATGTATCCTTGTGTCCTTGTTTCCTTGTGTCCTTGTGTCCTTGTGTCCTTGTTTCCTTGTATCCTTGTGTGTGTATATCCTTGTGTATGTATATCCTTGTGTGAGGATACTCTTGTATCCTCGTGATCTCAGGCAGCTCAGTTCCCCCAGCTTCTTTCTGGCAGCGGAATGGAGAAGTTTGTTGGGAGCCTGAGCCGCAGTGATGGCATGGATTTGACAACCTTCAATTGGTTAGGGCTGGACGGCAGCAGGGTTCTCACACACCTTCCGCCGACAAGGATGTGTGCTCAGGTATGCAGCAGCACTACGCGCAACCGTGAATTATGCAGGTATGATGGGAATGCAAGTATGCAGGATTGCAAAAGTGGGGTACACAGGTATGGAACACATCTATTAGCATAGCTGCAGGTGGAATTGCAGCAGATGTGAGGAACGCTAAGCAGAAAGGTCTTTCGATGGGCTGGCCGGGGAATGATCCCGGTCACATGAATTTAACAATCCCCAGTCCAGCCCAGAGTCTGAGCCTGATGGTTTATTAAGGTTATTAGGTAGTTGGAGGTGATCTGGTGCTTAAGGAAAGCCTGGTTTCGTTTCAGCTGAAGAATGCCGGAAGAATGCAAAGCAAATAAGTTAAGGGGTGAAGCTAGCTGAAGCACGTGCTTTGGTGCATGAGAAGAAAACTGCTTAGGTAGTGAGACACTCCCTGCGTCAATTCAGGAGAAGGAGTCACCTAGGGCCTAAGCACAATATGACTCCTCCACCAGAAGTGCATGGATGCTTTCTACATGTTTATCACACTGTAAATTGGGCATATTGTTCATACACAACAGGAATCAATTGCCAGATTGCTTCCTTGAGTGTTGAGGCTCATACACAAATGCTGATGCGGCATTGCTCAAAAATTTCATTCACAGGCAACCGTGGGAGATGCAATTACAAGCATGCACAGAAACAAAGAGAAGGGCGTGGCGCCATGCACTCTTTTGGTGTATGGACATGACCAGGGTGGGCAAGGCCCCACGGAGTCTATGGCGAGTAGCCTGGAGCGCCTGGCTGACCCGCAAGGTGAAGCAATAAATGTATTGGACACTGACCGTCTGCGCTTGGCCGTGAAGAGCCCCCTGGGGGAACCAGAGAATCTTTCCTGCTTGTTGTTTTTCCACCGTTGCAAACAAATGCACACCATTTCGGGGCGAGTGTCACACGTATGACGACCTGATGCCACATAACTGCTTGGCCTTGGTGCATGGTTTGTTGTTTTTGCTCATGTACAGCAATTATGTGTGTGCCCTGACTCTGCATTTGCACAGGCCCTATGATTTTAGATCAAATTTCTTGTATTGTGCTGCTCCATCAACCAATTGCCCGCTCCAACCAAATTGTTTTCTTTATGATATTGTATGATATATGTTCTTTAACTGGCATTGCATCACAGGTTTGTTGCCTTTTTAAATCTGGCCATTTCTGTGAAACACTGCGCTGCACAGAAAACCTGACCTTGCCTTTCCCCATGTTCCTGTGCGCTCTTGCTCATCTTATGAGTGGCGTCTGAGACAAGCATCCAGCAAACCTGATCCCCGTGAAGTTGAATGCTGCATGATTTTTGCAGGGCTAGGAATTGACGGCATCATGCGTATGACCCAGAGAGACCCTGCTGAGCTGTTCAAAATCCTTGACCACTGCACAGACATCCCAAGCTGGTGGGACACAACAAATTGGAACAAACTACAGCCATGGAATGCAGCTAGATGTGCATAAAAATAGGCAAGCCTCCTCCTAGACACCTCATTGTAGACATGATCCTATGCAGCAGGTATTGAGGATCTTGCATCACGATGCCTTTTCTTGTTGACTCAAGCATGAATTGATTTGGATGTACACTGGCTGGCCAAATGTTTGAGACCTTTCCTTGCACGTAGTCCCATGCTAATCTTGTAAGCTCACACATAACGATAGGAAACTTTGCTCAGCTTGTGAGCAGGGGGCCTCCCAAATGAGGGAAAGCTGCTGTGTATGTGGTTGGTGTGCTTGCGGATAGTGCATGCACACTTAAAGGGGTCAAGAGCCTCTTCATTTTTCCTCACCATGCGCTAAATCAAATGCGCAAAATCAAATGGTTTGAGTCCAGCCAACAAGGCATCAGTGCAAAACAAATGCCTCAGGATGTTGACTTATGCATTTATGTAGTCAGACTGAGGCAGCTGCACATGGACAGCCCCTCTGCTGCCTCCTGATTCAGCGTGCACACTTGTAAACTGGCAGGAGAGGTGAAGTGCAGGGACAGGGGGGGCCGCGACTTATCCAGTGTGCAGAGATCAAGACATACAACCGGATGTGTGAGCGCCTCCTACATGACGTAGAGGTGCTGGGAGTTCTGGCCAAAATCATTGGATCCCAGACGTAAGAATATCTATTTCTTGAATTTAAGTCAGGAATGGTTTGCAATTGGATGCTCGTGCATGGTTGCACACACCCCAATATCAGTTGTTCACTGCTTATTCCAGCTTGCTCAATACTCGGATACAGGCTCCAATTTTAAAACACATGTTTTTGGTAAGCTATGCTGAATTGTGTCTGCAAAATCTGACATTTGAGGCCATGCTTCTCACATTGTAATCCTGACATGGCTTTTAATTGTGCACTGTTAACATCAGATGCATGCACAATCATGGTACACCCTGCTGAGTCAGTCTGCAATGCCTGTCAAGCTGCACTCATTTGCTTGTCAATACCAAAGGCATAAACAAAGAAATGTTGGATGAGAGACAGTGTCCTCAGGGCAATGGCTGTGCAACCGTCCCTGGGTAATATGCTGCAGGTATGATATCCGTACAAGGATGCACTGGATGTCTGGACATTTGTTCTTGTTTTCCAATGTTCTGCAGATATCCTTACAAGGATGTGCTGGATATCTGGAAATCCGTACTTGTGTTCCAATCCTCTGGTATCCTGGCAGATCTTCCCACACACAGGCTCCTGAAAGATGCACTGTCAAGGTGGGATGAACTCCTATCAAAGCATGTCTCATGGCACTGAGCATGATCCAGCTCAGTGGCAAAAGTATGCTTTGAAAGTGGCAGAGAGAGAGACAGAGAGAGACAAAGACAGAGACAGAGACAGAGAGTGTGTGTGTAGCAAAAAAATAGCTTTATGTACATAGCAGGCACCTTTACACTGGAAGCGCTCTGGACCTGCCTGCAGATACTCAGAAATGGTGGAGTCCCTGGTGCAGATTCAAAACCAGCTTCTGGAAGGTGTATCGGTTATCTTACATGGTGGGTAAACTTGACTGATCGCAAGGTGCAGCAGCTCAAAACGCGTTTGCAAGTCCTGCCCTGATCTGCATGCAGATACCACTCACAACGCTGTTCGGCTTGAGCAGATCTGTTCCTTTGCTCTCAGGTGCCCCGCTTCTGAGCAATGAAGAGGAGGGATTTGTGCTTGTGGGGCAGATGATCAAGCCCCAGGCAGGGAAAGGAGTCCAGGAAGATAGGAGCAGCAGCACTGCCAACGAGCACGGCATGAACAACATCTATGTTTTCAATTCATTGGCTGTTGAGCGGCAAGAGGTGCGTACTTCTGAATGATGTTTGAAGATCCTTTGGAAGTACCTGAGCAAGTCGATATTGACCATATCTGCTGCAACAAGCAACTTTGTCACACCCATGGTGCTCTTGTTGTTGAGAACTATTATCAAAGGTGGCAGACTTCAAAAGCAAAAACGATGCTTGCTTCACCAGCACAAAACCAACCAAGCGTCTCTTTGGCTCTATATCTTGACAGGTTATCGAGGTAGATACTTCAATGATACCGGGCGATCACAGAGAGACTTTTCAAAGGAGCCACACAGGTGAAGATGGTCGTCCACACAAATGGATTCCTCTTTGTCAAGCCAGATTATTTTCTTTCCTAATCCTCCCTGAGCAGTTATCTGGTGTCATTATCATTAAGTGTAAGCTATGGGCAAGGAAAATAAGGGAGTCCTGAGAAGGGTGGGATAGCCTGAAGGCTGGTTCAGGAAACACAACACCACAGCTCTTACACGCTGCAGATGGATGTGATTGGCCAATAGTGAGTGAGTGCTTAGCTGGCCATTCGGCCAAGCAAGAACATGGCAACGGAGGAGTGGACATATTGAACATGCTGACGGCTTCGCAGCAGCCTTTTCAGAGCAACTTACCAGACTGCAGACTTGCCAGGATGCTGCATACCTTTAAGCCCGCAGCGCACCTCCCTGTCAAGCAGAGGGACTGGCAAGTGGCAAGGGGGAGGGGTGAGGTCAGGGGGATGCAGCAGGTGATGATTGCTGAGCCCCTGCCAGAGCAGGCCCAGAGGCGTGCCGACAGCATGCCAGCCCACGTCCTGCTTTTGCGAGCTGTGGGAACGCGCTGCGCTGAGGGCGAGCAAGATGGCCGTGGATGATGGAGACTGGCATGGCCATCTTACCATCCTGCACAGCCATCGCATTTGCCACCAGCACTGTGCATTCACACAGCATGTAAAGCCGGCAGCCGCCACTCCAGGCCTCCTTGATGATCAACCCACGATAGGATTAATCTAATCAATCCACAACTGGTGGCCTCCTTGTCTGCTTAGTAGCATCTGCCCGCAACCACCCAGAGAAGCTGGCAGTGCTCTATGTTGGTGGTAGGTGACGGTAGGGGCACTGGATCAGCCTAACATCAGTACATCCAAGAACTCTGCGAGCTGTCTTTTGTGTGATTAAGATACCCCCGCACATTTCCCGCTGTACCTAGATGCCAGCAGCCTGAAATTGTGCATTGCCAGCTCTTGCTGCCCCTTTTGTCTAAGCCTTGGGGTTGACGCCTTGGGGGCAACCATTGCTATGCTTGCAGCCAAGCTGCCCTTGATGGTACACAAGGCAAGCCCCACCATCCCATCAAGAGTCTGGTACACCATGCAAACTTCGGAAGTACACCACACTGCCCTAGTGTGCAATGAAGAGGCTGATCTTCATGGCATACCTTAACAGCATGCACAGGCGGGAGACCTGCTGCTCAGGCCTCTGCAAATAGAGCAGCAAGGCAGCTCATGCATGCTGCACTGGGCAGACAGACATGGCATCTCACTCCCCAGAGCAGCCTGCTCCCTTGACCCACCTTGCCCCTGTCCCCACCACTGCCGCCCTGATACCCCCCAATCTCTGCTGCCAGCCGGCTGTCCCAGCGCCTGCAGCTTGCCGCCCCGCAACAGGAGCAGCAGCTAGTATGCCAGAGTGACGTCTGCATGCGCACCGTAGAAGGGCTGCCCTGCCAACCTCTTGCACGCCAGGCGTGCCTGCCAATTGGGGCGCAAGTGCCACTTGATCAGTGATCAACTCTCTTAAGACTGCATGTCTGCACAATTATCTACTGCGTTGTGCAGACATGTAGATGTGCTATTGCTCTTTGAGCATCAGTAAGTCATGCTTTTCTTTCAAGTTTAACGGCATGCACAACTATCATCCTGGGTTTGCTCCCACAGGCCAGCCACTGCTCACAGCAGTTTGCAAGCCTTTATCCATTGCTCAAGCAGAGGACCTGCAGCCTAATACTCCAGTCAGAGTAAAGAATACAGATTCCAAGGCTGGGCATGTGGGTACTGAGTCAGACGCTGTGGCCTTGATTTTACCTGACTCCTTGGCTAATCCATCCCCGGGCCCGGCAGATGACTCAAAGTTTGATTCTGCAGGAAGACACTGCAGTAAAAGCCTGGTTTGCTTTTGAGGATTAGCAGCCTGGAACAATTGTTGATTCTTCTTTCACGTGCAGGTCATGCTCACCAACCAATTTGTTCAGGCGACTTTCAATGCATGTGGCATGCTAACCTCATTGGTAGATTTGGCATGCATGAGGGAGCTGGTTGCTCCAGACAGCTGTGCAAACGCTCTCAAGTGAGTGGCAGGGGATGCTTTGTGCCAGATTTGAGCATTTGCAAGACCATTGTATCCGGGAGGACCCTTGGCCAAGAACCAGTCAGCAACCTTTTGCTGCTGCACAGAATACATGGCTCAGATCACGCAAGCCCCACCAAAAAATCAGCACTATGGTGTTGGCTGTCTTTTGTTTGAAGGATGAGTGAATCCAACGTCCTGAGCAACGAACTCTTTCTTGGCAAGGTGAGGAGAGAACATGAAAAAATTGCACTGCAAGAGGCTTGCCTGGCAAAAATGTTGAAATTCATAGAGGGATGGCGCTGCAGGGCAGTGATACACGTTTGATTGTGATGTCGTTGAAGCAGGACCTGATCAGGAGTAACCAAGGGGGCAACCAAGGGGATAAAGGCTTCAACTGGAATGCCATAGGTGCGTAGACATGTCCAGATGCAGCGTTGTATCACGGCATGAAAATGTCATGATGTATGGTGAGACAGCGACAGCATGAATCTCTTGTGGTGCTTGCAAGTCCGCAGCACGGGGCTCACAAAGATGGGTGCGCGCATGAAGCAGGAGATGGCTATGATCTTAGTGCTTGTCAGCTGTTTTGCAAACAAGCGCAAATGAATGGCCAGCAAAGGCTGTGCTTCAATGCCCCTCTTTGAACACGAAGCTGTGGTATTGGGAGAAGTCTGTAACAGTTTAAGCAACACTACAAATCTCTTATTGCTGGGAGTATGAAGTGTGGTACAAGAAGGTCCCTTATGCTGCTGCCTTGCAATGCTAGATTCTTTCATTTGCAACTTGACCAGGACATGGACTGACCTGATGGGCTTGCGCTTTGACTGTGGTGATGGCGAAGGCGTGTGTGTTTCAGGCCAAATGCTCAGCTTGGCTTGCAAATGCAGGGGAAGGAGCCAAAGTGGAGGTGATTGAGGCAGGCCCTGTGCGTGCGTGCCTGAAGTTGACAACCAGGCTCCAAGGGAGCGCATCTTTCCTGCAGCAGCTCATTTTTTTGCACGCCTTCTCCCCGTGCCTAACCTTTGACACAAAAATCAATTGGCAAGATCCAAGCCAGGCACTCTGGGTAAGACTTTGACCATGTTTAAGTGACTCTGGATGTGGCCCAGCTTTTGGGCTGGGTGACTCAAGGTGTGACTTAGTGCTGCAGATGAGGCTCGGACCTCACTGAGGCCGAAGTGGATTTGAATATGGCCCTGGACTGGGCTGGCTTGATCTTTGTGTAACTTTGAACTTTGGGTCGAGTCAAAATGAAAACAAGCACGGCCAGGCACACGTTAATCTCATTTATTGAGATACCTATCAGCTGCATCTTGGATCTGGAAGTCTCAGGAGAGGCCATTGTGTTGAAGGTGTTTGAGAGGGCTTAGGAAATCTTGGGCTGGGCGTCTTTTGGCATGGAACTTAGGATCCCTTGCGCTTCCTATCATGTCCCACTTCAGCTTTGACTGGCTTTGCATAGCACTAATTTGCAATGTTTGACAGCCCTGGCATAGGCTCTCGTATGTTCAAGAGTGTCAGAAACAGGTCACGCATTCAGTCAAGGATGTGTTAAGCAGGATTCTTTTGTGCACGATGTTTCAGTCAAGGGAGTGTGACACAGGATTCCTTTGTGCGTGCATTGCACAAGCTTGGGCAGCATGTGTGTGTGTGTGCTTGCGCTTAGGTGGAGTTTCCATGGGACCTGCAATCGCAGCTGGCATGGTATGAGGTTCAGTTTGGAGCTGTGTCAAGGTCCACATGCAGCGAGCTATCTGGAAACCTACAAGCAAGTGCAGTATGCGCCCACAGGCAAGTGCACAGACGTCTGGTGTGTCCCTTAAAACAGAAATGTACACAGCACGCACATGTACCGTAAAGCAGATCCTAGAGCAGGGTCAAAATATGCACATGCAGCAAAATAATATAGGTACAATGCGCATTGTAGCATGCTTCTCTGCCAAGCTGTGATCACTTCTGGATGTATGAACAGCACGATACTGCAGTTTCTTGCTCAAAGCATGTTTGATTGCCGCTTGATCTTGACCTGCTGGTCAGGTAAGAGACATTGGTATTTGCATGCTGTGGGTAAGCGCATACACTTCCATAAATAGTGCAACCTCTTGGGATGACGAGGTATGGCAGGTGGATGGACCTTTCAGATGGCTCCAATGGAGTTGCGCTCTTAAATGACTGCAAGTATGGACATGCGACCTTTGGATCAAAGCAGGTCAGTGCAAGCACAAGCGCTGCCTTAGTGCCGGGTGCAAAGTTAATTAAGGACTTCTTATAAGGACTTCATTGACCTAGGTTTTGCAACACTGCTACGTGTTGCGTATGATGCATCTTTTGTGCCATTCTAATCCTAGATTGTTGAGCTATAAAGTGAAACCCTTGAACTCCCATACCTTGCCGTGAGTTGGGTTGCATTGGGGTGCAGATCTTGGCTCATTTTGGCACATGCATCTCTAAAAATGATGAATGTGGAGCAGCAAGCTGCTGGCTTGGCATTATTCTGGCAATACTCTTTTGCAATCATGACAATGGACTTTCTGACCTTTCTGGGCTGCGCAAGAACTGCTGCATGATGTACACATTGTTGGCCCTTGCTTTCATATTCCAAGATGCGGTGAATGCCACTTCTGTGCAGATTCTTTTCCTCATTCATCCCACAGTCAATGGCAAAGATACTTCAGGCGTGACTGAACACCATTTCAAGTACGGGGTGCTGCCCCACCTGGGAGGGTATGTGCACCGCCTTGTCCTGCATGATATGTGTCTAAATTTGTCCAATTGGAAAGGATTGTGCATGTTGCAGGTTATGAAGTGTGATACATCCTCGCAGCAACAAACTTTGAAAGAATTGGATGATGGAGACTTGCATCCAAAACTCCACCAAGCTCAGGATCCCATTCCAGATCATGATTTCCCCTTCTGTAGAAATACTTGCTTATGCTCTTCTGCATTGTGACAATGGTGTCAGCAACCTCTGTGCAAGTGCTGCAGTGGATTCAAAAACTTGCTCATAAGCTTCCTTCTTGCTGGCATTGCCTACTTTTCCAGGTGGCAACAAGCAAGTGTTGTGGAGTGTGCTGCGGCATTTGAGCTCCCCCTGCTTCTGCTCCCGCCTTACAAGCAGCTTTCATGCGCTGCCAATGATTTCTTACCCATGATTGGCACACCATTCCTACAGGTGCTCGTGTGTGTGTGCGTGTGTGTGTGTGCGTGTGTGTGTGCATATTTTCCTATGTGTGTGTATGCATTATTGTGTATGCATTGTTGTGTATGTGCTTATCTTTCTCCTTTGCTGACTTATTAGATTTGTGACTGGATGGCATGGCATGATGATCAAACTTTTTTAGATCCGCTGTGTTTAAGACTGCTTAGCTCCCCACTTCAGCTGTCCTGATTTGAAAGGTACGGCATTGTGACCTAATTTAACCCTTCATTACAGACTGCTTACTATTTGCTTGTATATGCATGCACTTGTGTGCCACTTTGTGCGTTTAAATTTGTGCATCTCAGATAATATCTGACGACCAGGGCTTACGTCCAAGCCTGCTGTTGGACACTGTCAAACTGGCAGAGGAGGACCAAAACCTTCAACAACACGAAGTGTTGATTGTTACCCGCCTGTATGAGTCTAAGGGGCACAGGTGAAACTTGGCAGCTCCAACAAGTGCGCTCAGTGCATTGACTAAGGCTGCTGTTTTCATGGAGCGAACTTGCAATCCATGCCTGACTTTTGAAGCCAACGAAGCACACAATATAACTTATAATCACTGTCCACAGCATGTCTATGAAAGGGCAATAGGGACAATGGGGCTTTTACAAAAGGGAATTCCACGTTCATATTTGTCTTACCAATGTGAGCTTGCTTTATCTTGCTGTCATCATTTGACATGGATTGTTCTCTAGGCATTGCAGAGCAACTTCCAGTAGATCTAGACGCCTCATTCAGCAGTCACTGTTTTCAACTTCGCCTGATAAATCATTACTCCGTCTAGGTGCCAAGCCGCCTGATTGTTAAAACAAATTGCAATGCGTTTGGCGTGAAATGGTGCGCAGGGGAGCCGCTCAACTTCACATCCTCGGAATACTGGGAAAAGTGTTGAAGGTGGCGAAGTGCAATCTGCTCGAGGATGAGATTGATGAGCTGGAGGTGTTGCAGGCAGATAACGGAGCATTTGTGGAATTAAAGTATAGCCCATGGCAAATCCTGAGCCTGAAGATATGGTTTGATATTCCCTTTAGTCTACTGAGTGCGTGACAGTCACTGTGTGGCACAACGTTAGGTGAAACAACAATTTTTTGAAAGTTCGCAGCAATGCAGCACCCTGACTTACTCTGACAGACATGGACAACAGGATGAAGAATGTAGCAGCTTCACACAATGGTCTTAACAGATGTTCATACATGCGCAAAACCAGTCGATTCCAGAGGTTAACTGGCCGTAAGGTCCCCAAGGAACACCGTGCTGAGCTGGATGTACTCAGCAATGCCAGTCTACTTCAGTGTACAAGTATCCACAAGGATCACACAAAGCCATGGTTCTCTGGGCCTTGTGGTATTCTACAGGCAATGCCTCCACAGATGGCAGCCTTCACATCATGATGTACAGGCGTGAACAGGTACAAGCTTGTCACAGACACACACACCTCTTATCATCTGAATCAAACGCCCTACAAGTTCTTGTTCACGAATGTGCGATATATTTTTTTAACGGTACAATCCAGACATCCTATGCCATGTCAAACCGTTCTGCATGCTTCAACGCCGTTTTAAGTGCTGTCACCAGATCACTGCGACTCCTATACCGAGGCAAGGTCAGCTGCATGAAGCACGTGTGAGCCTGAGGCAGCTGCTCGCCACTTGCACCTTCATCTGCATGACAGAGCAGGGAGGTGGGCGAGGCTGGAGACCGACGGGTCTGAACTGAAGAGAATGGACACACACCTTGCCCTGCTTTTATAAGGGGCTAAGAGGAAGGGTTACATATTTGAACCTGCTGAATGAGGGCAGCTTTGCTCAAGCAAACCTAAAAGATCACTTATGTTTATGAGACCAAAGGGGCCAGGATGGCAGTGATACACCCCTTTGTGCATGTATGTGGGTGGTGATTGAAGGTTTCCTTCGTGCATGTGAGTGGAAGATGGTGTGACATCACGCGTTTTCTAGCACACTCCTATCATGTATGATCTGCTTCACTAAGGACAGTGTGCAAGATTCGCGACACCCTATTCCTAGCTTTCTAAGAAGGCCATGTGCATGACAAGCCTCCCATTCATGCGGCACACCCAGAGGAAGACAATGTGTCCAGCTTCTGCAGCATCTGAGCAACGTGGAGGGGTCCACACACCCACCCTTTTACGATGGTAGCCTCAAACACACGCTCGCACTTTGGAAGTACTGCCCTCCCCACCACCTCTCACTTTTCCAGCCATGCACGTGCGCGTATTTCATAAATAACTTTTGTAAGCCCCAAACCCCAGGTCTTGCTCGGGTTGTGCTGCAGCCGTGTCACTGCCAGGCAGCACAGCTGATGGTGCTGCATGCACAACATTGCCCTTGCCGCCGCACCCGCACCTCCTCGCACAGCCGCTGCTAGTGCAACCCAACCTGATCAGTGCTCCACAGCTTGTAGGCACACCGCAGCCGCACCTGCGCCTCTCCACGCACCCCCCTGCTGCAGCCGCACCTGCGCCCGGACACGCACACCCCTTCACACACATATACGCTGCAGCTACATCTGCGCCCCCACATACCCCCTCCCCACCCGAACGCTGCAGCCTCACCTGCGCCCCCCCCCTGCTCCCCCACCCACACACGCTTGCTCTTGCCTCACCTGCGCCCTCGTTTGCACACCACAGCTGGGGCTTGCAGGGGAGGCTCTGGAAGCCGCCCAGGGGCAGGTTGGCCAGTCCAGTCCAGAACAGCAGCAGGCCCTGCTGCTCCTCAGGGCTGAGCTCGTGCTGCACCACGTCAAAGAAGGTGTCCATGTACTCCTGCAGACAGCGCACAGGGGAGAGGCGGCTGAGCTCGTGCTGCACCACGTCAAAGAAGGTGGCTATGTACTCCTACAGGCAGCGCACAGGGAGGGACAGGCATCAAGGTTGGCGTGCTGTCAGTCACACAAGGGAAACCTCTCTGTCCCATTTGTTATGCCGCAGAGCGTGTCATAAGTTATCTGCACAAGCCAGGCCAGAGCATTTGGTGCACTCCACAGGGATATTAGCCTCGTTGCTGTTGTGTGGCTGGTTTCCCTGACCAGCAGATGCGCAGCCCCTCCTTTTGCTCATGAGAGGCCTGGACTGCATACCCCCCTCCCCCCAATGCGCACATAGGACTTGCGTGCAGACGCCTGGACTGCATACCCCCCTCACACAATGCGCACAGAGGCCTGGACTGCATACCCCCCTCACACGATGTGCACAGAGGACTTGCGCACAGAGGCCTGGACTGCACACCCCACACAATGCCTGCCGCCTATAACGCGGAGGGCCTGGCAGCACACAACACACAATCAAGCCCGCGCAATGGAGAGCCCAGCCATAGCTAACAAAGCATGCTGTGGCAACAGGGACGGACAGGCAT
>LFCJ01002384.1_pt1 | contig 13545 bp, 5 predicted proteins | sample 643141 | NCBI WGS metagenome assembly LFCJ01 (sample SAMN03766243, study PRJNA286221) | soda lake metagenome | biome: soda lake; feature: Kulunda steppe; material: water; isolation source: sample B1-Br-g2 brine of Lake Bitter-1 | place: Russia: Kulunda steppe | collected 2010-07 | reverse complement strand
GCTCCTGCACCACTCACGACACAGTGGCAGGAAGAACTCCGCGAAAAGTTCGATAGCAACTACGTCATTTACGACCGCGACTACGTCGACTCAAAAAAGAGTGCCCATCCCACAGAGAACGTCTGGTCCCACGACGACCGGATTATCACGTCCATCGACTTCGCAAAGCAAGACGACATGCGTGCGGCACTCGGCAATCTAGAAGACGAATGGGATATCGCAGTGTTCGACGAATCCCACCACCTCACCGCACGCCGTGAGGGAAAACGTGGTATTGATAGAACTGACCGCTATCGGGTTGGCGAAGCGGTGTCCCAGACCTCTGATGGACTCCTCTTTCTGACCGGAACCCCACACAAAGGCAAGCGTGACCAATTCTACTTCATGATCTCACTGCTTGACCAATATCGGTTCCGTGATGAACACGACGTCAGCAAGGAGGGACTCCAAGACCTGATGATTCGTCGACTGAAAAACGAGATGTACGAACCGGATGGCTCAAAGATGTTCCCTGACAAGGACATTGAGACACTACCAGTCAACTTCACACCTGAGGAGCGAGAGCTCTATGAGAACATCACTGAGTACATTACAGAGCACTACAACCTTGCTCATCGCGAGGATAACACCAACGGTGGGTTCGCAATGGTGCTGTACCAGAAACGTCTCGTGTCGTCGATTCACGCGATCCGGGAATCACTCAAAAACCGGATGAAATCCATCCAAGAAGGTGGAGCCGACCCTAGCGATCTATCAGAGCTGACGCGGAGTCTCTTATCCCAGTATCGCGAGGACCCAGAAATGCTGACAGACGCCCAGCGTGAGAAGGTCGAAGACGAACTGGGTGGCGTAGCTGCATCAAGTGATCCCAAAAAGATTGAGAAAGAACTCTCTATCGTTCGGGATCTCTACGACCAGGCAAAAGCAATCGACGTTGACTCGAAAGCCGAGGAGCTACGTGATTTTGTTGAGGGTATTCTGGATGAAGAGCCCGACGAAAAGATACTCGTATTTACTGAATACACAGACACACTCGAATATCTCCGAGATCGTGTCTTTAGCAATCATGACGTTGCGCAGGTCTATGGGGATCTCTCACAATCTGAACGGCAACACCAGCTCAAGAAATTTGAGCATGAAGCGAATATCATGCTTGCCACAGATGCAGCCCGTGAAGGATTGAACCTCCAGTTTGCACATATTATGGCCAACTATGATCTACCATGGAATCCGACACGTATCGATCAACGAATCGGTCGACTCCACCGGTATGGGCAAGATCAGACTGTTAAAATTCGAAACCTCTTCATTGAAGATACGCGGGAGAGCGATATTCTCAAGCTTCTGATGGAGAAGATCGAAGAGATTGAGGAGACATTGGGGGTGAGTTCCGATGTTCTCGGTCTCGTCTTAGAGAACGTGAATGTTGAACAACAAATTATGGCTGCAGTTTCACAGGAAGATAGTATAGATTCGATCTCTAAAGATATCGACGACATTGTTGATGAGCAAGAAGAGGCGGTAAAACGGGTCGACGATGAGTTACTCATACGAGATCGCTTCGACATGAGCGAACAGGACAGAGAAATTCTCGATATCGTCGACGAAAGTGCTGCAGACACAGTCGGTGAAGAGGACGTGGAGTATCTCGTCCGAACAGTATGCGAGGAATTCGGTGGTCAAATCGTAAATGTCCATTCAGGTCCTGCCGAAGATGGTGGTTCGGTGTTTGATCTTGTCGTTCCGGACCCGATTACGGGACGTGAGGTAAGGGACCGATACAACGGGGCAACATTCGACCGCAAGAATGCAGTTGAAGACGGAGAGCTCGAATTTATAGCCCTCGATCATCCCGTTGTCCGGTCGATGATGAGATACTGTCTCGATACCGACGCAATAGGTGGACAGACAGCAATACTGACTGGCGGGAATGATGTCGAAACGCCGGGGCTTCTCTGTTACTTCCGGGTTGGGTATCTCTCCGGAAGCGGTGACACTGTCACCGAACGTCTCGTCCAAGTATACGTGACTCCCGAAGGAACTGCCAAGACTGGCGAGATCAACCTCACTGGGGGACTCCCCCCATCAACTACTACCGACTATCCTGCTATTGAGGCGATCACTGCACATGCGGATGATCTTGTCAAACGAGCTGAGTCTGTTGCATGGGATGTCATCGATGATCTAGCAGACGAGGCACGTCAGGACCGGAAGCGAGAAGTTCGAATCCGTCGAGAACACACTCAGAATTATTTTGAGCATCGAATAGAGGATCTCAAAGAAAGGATTCAGCGTTTTGAGGAACGCGACTTAGATCCAGACAAAGATATGGGAGTTGCCATCGCGAAGGCGAAAAGCGAACTAAAAGACCTACGAGCTGAAAAAGAGGCTGAACTGGAACGACTCGAAGAGGAAGGTCAAGTGATTCCAGATGAGCCAGAACTCGTTAATATGGCAGTTGTTATCGACGCTTTCGAAAGCTGAGCCCAACACATTGGATTGGTTACTACAGATTCGGTGGGAATGAGCTTTTCAAAAAAATTAGCCAATCATTATTGCTAACCAAGCTGCACGCGAGCGCGTTCGCGACCCGCGCGCTAGAGTGCGCTCATGTGTGCACCCGCGTGCACCCTAAAATTATACCAACTCGCCCCCAAAACTTTAGTGAAGGGGGCGAGTTGTTCTTCATGTTAGAGAATGAACCAGATCACTAATACGCTGACTCCGGCACCCATACCGATGATCACCTCAGGCATCGAATAGCATGTCACAACAAGATACCAGCACAGAACAGTACGAAGACGAATCACTATCAGATGACGAACGAATTGCACGACATCTCCGGAAACGGGTGCTCGAACAGGTTCGTGGTGACATCGACGAGCGGATCCACCGCGATTTCCCTAGTGATCGGTTCTTTGCTGGTGCACTTGCACCGGGCAGTGAGGACCAGCTTGACGATCCGGATGATGACTTACAATCAAAAATGGAGCCCAATGGACTGGGCGCTACTATCCGAGTGAACGGTGGGTCTGACAGAGACGAGCTCATCCTCAAAGTAACCGCCAGTGTCTGGGTGCGGGTAAATCCAACCTATGATGAGATGGTCAATCGAGACTCCTTCGTAGCCCTTGGGGACCGGGACGATGATGACGAGGGAGATCGTCTTTTGCCGGTGTTTGAGCGAATTGAACTCGATGTCCCGAAGATACAGATCCCAGCCAGCATTCTTCACTCGAAAACACGGAACACTCCAGATATCGTTCGAGAACGGGCTTCAGAGGCATTCCAGACTGCCTTTGAGGACGCTCGTACAATTGCCAAAGAAAACTACGATGTCTACGTCAAAACTGACGATGACGATACCGTTCCGACCGCCGCACTTGAGAATCAAACAAGCTTCCGTGGATACCTAGCCGAACGGACAGATAAGGGTAGTCATGCACTTCCAAGCTGGCAGGCAGATCTGAATTTCTCTGTCATGAGAGATAGAGAAAACAGTGACGGGAGCATGATTGTTGACCTCGAGGTTGCTAATACCGCAGTCCAATCAAGCGAAGACCAGATCTACACCATTCGTGATCCAACTCTCTTTGAGGTGGGGATGGATCTCAAGACGACCGGTGATCTAGAGTTCGTTCCGTTCACGTTTGATCCGTTACCGGAGGATTTCCGGTACAACCGAGATCTCTGGGGTCACGGCCGAAACTGTACCGTGACTGCACCAGACAGAAACGATCAGCTTGTGGACGAAGACGGAGTCCCACCTGGTCGACGAGCACCAGCCGCGAATCCAACTGCAACGCACCTGAAAACCCAGTTCATCCCAGAGTATCGACAGCTCGTCTACGAATCTGCAGACCGTGACGTAGATGCCCGGTTCGATACGCTCTCTGATCTCGACGGCGACGGCCTCAATGTCCTCGATGATATCGCCACGGAGATGCGGGACTACCTGACAAATGAATATGACGACGCACTCGAACAGTACCGGAAGCGTGATGACTGGGACGACGATGAGGACCTTGCTGATTTCAACGAGGACCGGGCTGCATTCGAGCGAGAGATTCTTCGGTTCGAACGGGGTATCCGCTGTCTTCGGCAACATCCCGAGACCGTTGGTCGACCGTTCGAGCTGATGAACGAATCAATGGACCGGATGCATGAGTTCCCGGGCTGGCGACTCTTCCAGCTCGTCTTCATTGTCATGCAGATTCCTGACATCGCAAGTCGAGAACACTCTGAGTGGGAAGACGTTGAGTGGCGGGATAACGAAACCGATGATCTGGCTGAAAACGCAGACTCGGCACTGGATATCGTCGATGTCTTGTGGTTCCCTACTGGTGGTGGCAAAACCGAAGCATTCCTCGGTGTAGCCGTCTGGAGTATGTTCTTCGACCGTATCCGTGGGAAGGACTTTGGCGTCACAGCTTGGACACGATTCCCGCTTCGCCTCTTGTCACTCCAGCAGCTCCAGCGAATGTCTGAGACCGTCATCTTCGCCGATATTATTCGACGAGAACAGGAAGATATCGGCTCTCATCCTTCCCGATCGTTCTCGGTTGGGTATCTCGTTGGGAAGGCAAACACACCGAATGCACTGACCGGCTACGACAACAACAACTACCAGCGATATCAGGGTCAGAGCGGCGAGTCGCTTCGCGAAGATGCAAAGGTCGTCCCGAAGTGTCCGGCGTGTGACGCACCGGTGAAGATGCGTATCAGCACAGAGGAAGATGAAGGAGATAATCATCGGCTGGCCCACTACTGTACGGGCAACTCCTTCGACTGTCCATGGCAGGCTCGATCACAGGATATCAACGAGCCCTATGCTGAAGATGAACTCCCCGTCCATGTCGTCGACAACGAACTCTATCGATATGCACCAACGATACTTGCTGGTACCATCGATAAAATCACTGCAATCGGTTATCAGCGTAAGGTTGCACACCTGATCACCGGTGAGATGGACTGTGAATGTCCAATGCACGGGTTTGCGAGTCTCGGTGAGTGTACAGAAAAATACGGCTGTAGTATTGATAAGAACGAATTCACCGCTCTCTCTACACCCGTTGAGCCCTATGACCCCGCTCCAGAGATTATGGTGCCTGACGAACTCCACCTGCTCCAAGAGAGTATGGGGAGTTTCGATGGTCATTACGAGACGGGCGTCGCCGGACTACAGAATTTCGTTGATGCTGGTCAGACGAAGATTATCGCCCCAACGGCGACGATCACTGGGTTTGAGGATCAAGTCAATAACTTGTTTTTGCGGCCAGCCGAACGCTTCCCGTCCCCTGGCCCATACCTCAGAGAGAACTTCTACGCCCAAGAACGCCCAGAGACCCAGCGGTACTACATTGGTCTCGTACCACACGGAAAGACACACATCAACTCAGTCATTGATCTTCTATTCTACTATCATCAAGAGATCCAAGATCTGTTCCGATCGGCACTGAACGAGCCGACTCAATTGCTCACGGGAGCGGCTCTAGAGGGAACAGATACGGTCGAGGCACTTGAGGCCGATAGCATCGATGAGGTCCTATCACTACTGACCTATTACAGTACGAGTATCACGTACCTGCTCTCGAAAAAAGACGGTGATCGCCTCGATCAATCGATTGTCTCCCAGCTCAATGCATATCTCCGCAAAGATGGACGTCCGCCACTAGCTGCCGAGCGGATGACCGGTGGGACAGGTTTCGAGACAATTATGGACGTACTGGACACCGTTGAGGACCCATGGGATGAGGATGCCGACGAGAAAATCCTCGACAGGCTCGTCGACCGTGATGTTCTAGAGGGCGATATCAGCGACGACGTCCTTGCTCTGCGGGAGACCTTGGAGAATAGCCTCGACGAGGACAACACCCGAATTGACAGTTCACAATTCGACGGAGAGCGCGCAAGGGCCGATGAGGATGTCCGAGAGGGGCTGGCTTGGCTGCTGGCCAGCCGCCTCAACACGATTACGGCCACTAGCATGATCGCCCACGGTGTGGACGTCAATCGGTTCAACATGATGACGTTCTTCGGAATGCCACGGGCGACAGCCGAGTATATCCAAGCTAGTTCGCGGGCCGGTCGATCAAAGCCTGGACTGGTGTTCAACGTTGCACACCCAATCCGAGAGCGTGACCTGAGCCACTACCACTTCTTCGAAAAATATCACGCCTTCCTCGACCGGCTTGTCGAACCCGTCCCGATCAATCGCTGGGCAAAAAACAGCGTCAAACAGACGCATCCAGGTTTGTTCATGGGGCTGTTGCTAACCCACTATATGTACGCCGATGACGTCGGGAGTCTGTACTTTGGCGATAACGCTGAAGAGTTCCTCGACTCGGTTAACGAGGAAACTCTGATCCAGCAGGTCAGAGAGATGTACGGTAACGTAAACGATCACGAAGAGTTCATGGGCCAAGTAGAGGACCTGACTCGGGAGGCAATCTCACAGCTCCGCCTTGATGACTCACAGTGGACAAGTGATCGGATCAAACAATCGCCGATGCGAAGTCTCCGTGATGTTGACGACCAACTCAACATCGATGCGGAGTACTCGTATCGAGATATCTTCGAGACGCTGGACAACAGGTGATAACTCATGAGTATGAAACGTAGCCGTCAGCAGGTCCTGTACCAATTCCTTCCAGGGAACACATTTGATTACAGTGACAAGCGCGGCATATGGCAGGTGAACCGACTCGAAACTAAAGATGCAAGCGGACAGGTCGACCGACAGTATATTGTCGACCGGGTGTTCGCGAGAGCTAAGGGCTGGGATGGTGACAAACAGGGTTTCAACTCAAGAAACACGGATCATTATGACTTTGCTGAACCAGAGGGCGTACGAGCACGTCCTTTCCCTACGACATTCGCCTGTGGGATCTGTGACAAGGTCCATGGATATTACTCCTCAGATGATCTGAACGACAAAAACAAGAGTCTGACTTGTGACCGGTCAGGATGTAATGGCGATCTTGAGCAATATCAGTTCGTCAGTGTGCACAGCTGTGGAGAGATTCGGCGGCTGTACCCACAGAAGTGTCCAGAGCATGGTGATCGGCATATAGTGCTGGACGACCAGAACAGCCAGCGTGCGCAGAACTTCCTATGGCGGTGTAAAGTCGGGAGCTGTGGCTGGAACACACGAATCAGCTACTATCAAAATTGTGGATGTGACTACGTCCCGCCTTCTGTTAGTGACCCGGACGACGACAGTATGTACACCACCGTTCACCGTGCGGGGTCGACGTACTACCCACACTACCTGACGACAGTAAACCTCCACACCGCTGGGATTGGCCATCTCCGTGGCAGCGAAAGTGGCTCCCAGCGAGCCATTGCAAAACTACTCGAACTCACTGACAGGCGACTGCAGTCGGTCGACCTTGATCAGCCCCTAGATGGAGCGGACATCGACGATGACCGGAAAATAGAGATCTACCAGACTAAAGACGGAATCAATTCATTAGATGAGGCTGAGGCATGGCTTCGAGAGCAAGGTGAGATTGACAGTCAGACAATTGGTGAACTTCTCGATGAGTTAATCGCATTGGAGTCAGGTGATGATTCTGACGAGATGGTAAATGCGGGTGACGAGCTGCTCCAGTATGTCCTTAGTCTGGAGGATCTAACTACACACTCGCTTGAGGAACTCCGGAATGACGCATTGAATCAAGGATTCCCCAGAAAGGCAGATAAGATTGACACCTACTCTGATGACGTCGACAGACTTGGTTTGAAAGACATTCGCGTCATTGAGGATTTCCCTGTCCAAACGTTTGTCTACGGCTACACGCGGGGAGGTCGTGAAGAAGACGAAGCCAGACTCAATGCATTCTCACAGAATGCTAGTAGTGGTGATGGAACTCCGATCTTCGTTGATACCTCAGAGACCGAGGCGACACAATTCGATCTGGACCCTGCTGCAGTGCTGCTGTGGCTGGCAGTGAATCTTCCAGATACGAGTGACCCACAGGCGGTGCGAGGCTCAATTACGTTGCCTGAGATACCAGCTGACCCTAGCGACACAGATATTGAGCGAGCACGAAGTCAAATCGAGAGTCTGACACGAGCCGAACAGTGGTCATTCCTACTCAATCATCTTGACCCAATTGATGGGTATGGTCGATTCGAGACCCGTACAGAGGACAATGTTGAGGGACAGGTAACAGAGTATGTATTCAAGCTGATGCACACTCTCTCACATATCCTGTTGAAACAGGCCAGTACTATCAGTGGATTTGATCGGACAAATCTCAGTGAGTTCCTGTTCCCACGAGCACTGTCGCTTGTGATCTACACAAACAACCGCGAAGAGTTCAACATCGGCGGTATGACCACGATGGTCGAACAACAACTTGACAACCTTCTGGGTCAGGCCTACGCTCATGGAAATGACTGTATGATGGATCCAGTCTGTTCACAACGTGGTGGTGCTTGTCTGTCTTGTCTCCACGTGAGCGAGATTAGTTGCTCGTACTTCAATCAAGTACTGGCTCGGGACTATCTCTACGGTAGTCGAGCCAACACGGATCGAGATATCCGTGGGTTCTGGGAACTCTGAATCACTAGGAAATAGCAACACAACTCGCAAAACAACATATGTCTAATACTGATATTACTTCTGGGCTCGCCCTTGCAATAGCGGATATTACAGATCACGATCAGCTGCTACTTGATGAGATTCAAGGCCATTTTCTGGTGGCTGCAGGTCGTTCTCAACGACTTACACCTGCCGCTATCGCTCGGAAAACAGCTCTTACACGAGATGCAGCAAGCGATCTCTTCCGCCAGTTAGAGCGTGTTGATGCTGTCGGTCGCGATTCATTTGCCAACCCAGTCGTTGAGAGTCAGTATAGCGTCGACTCAACTATGATTCCTGAGGTGTTCGACGCTGCGCGGGATTCAATTAGTGTGGTCGAATCCTATCGTGAACGACAGCCTCAGACGGAAGTCATACCACTAGTCACCTTCCCAGAAGACCCTTCTTTCGAAGCGACCACTCCTGCAGCCTTTGGGATGGATGGTCTCATGTCGACTCTAGCCAGTGAAATCAAACAGAGTAACAATGAGATCCGTCTGCTTGCCCCCTTTTTTGAGAAAGGTGGTTTTGATCGGCTTGCTAATGTTCTGTTTGATGCTCTCGATCGAGGAGTCGAACTCACGATTGTGACCCGGTATCTCCAAGATGAAGACTCATACAATTACGGAGTTATTCAGGAATTTGTAACTCAAGCTCGTACTCGAGGTGTCGACGGACTGGTGAACACCGTTGATTATACTGTCTGGGAAGATGACGTTCCAACGTCTGGCCAGCGACAAGATGGTGAAAACCCGGCATTCACGCTTCATGCAAAGGTAATGGTGTTTGACAACAGGGCAGTATATATTGGCAGTGCCAACGTTACAGACTATGGATTCGGGCGGTATCTCGAATTAGGTGTGCTTCTCCGTGGCACAAAAGTCTCCAGCTTTGGAGACCTATGTGGATATCTATTGGAGTCGAATGGTGCTACTCCAGTTGACCTCTAAATCGTACGACTCCGATATAGGAGAGTAGTTATGATTCTCTCAGAAATGATGGGGAATTATAACGTCTCTCTGATATTGTGTGGTATGTCAAACGATACCCCAATCAAGCCAGGAGATAAGGTGTCGTATTATGGGGGAGAGGGAACAGTCGTTCGAGTTGAAGGTGATGTGCTTCATATACATACTAATGAAGGGGAAATAACGACACACAGGTCGAATCTACCGATGGTTTCAAAGACGGCTGATTTTGAAAGCGGTGAGAGGGTAACATTTCCCGGTGGTGAGGGAGAAATACTAAAAGTTGAGGATCGACATGACCGTCCTGATCTACTCATAATACGAACTGAAAATAATCAAGTCAAAGAGGTTCCTGCTGATAAGAAAGGTGTCGAACCATTGGCGGACATCAGTGACAAACTAAGCACCTCACAGTTTGATACAACTTCTCGTTTTGATCTGCTGAATAAGGCTGTCAAACTTGATCTAGCATATCGGTCTGACCGTTTTGTTTCATTAACCGGGAATCGTATTGATGTAACTCCACATCAAGTTGAAGCTGCACATGAGATACTCACATCTCATGATCAGCGGTATCTTCTTGCTGATGAAGTTGGCCTCGGGAAAACTATTGAAACAGGTATTGTTATCGAAGAACTTCTGGCCCGCCGGGCAGAACGGGTTTTAATAATCACACCGGCATCGCTAAAGATGCAGTGGCAAGAGGAAATGAAGGAGAAATTCGATCAGGACTATATTCTCTATGACAGAGAGTACGTCAAGTCTCTCCGGCGCTCGAGAACTGAAACGAATATCTGGGAACGTGAGGACCGTGTTATTACCTCTATTGATTTTGCAAAGCGGGAAGCAGACGACGATAACGAAGAAGATATGCTGGAACCCCTTCGGCGGGCCGAGTGGGATATCGTCGTAATTGATGAAGCTCATCACCTGACTGCGAGACGAGATACGGATGGGTCGAAACGTAGGACTCAGCGCTATAGAGTCGGTGAAGCAGTGAGTCCAAATACGGATTCGCTACTTTTCCTGACCGGGACGCCTCACAAAGGGAAATCAGACCAATTCTATTTCATGGTAGATCTTATCGAACCATATCGTTTCGAGGATGAGGATGACATCACCCCAGAGGCATTGAACGATGTGATGATCCGTCGACTGAAGAGCAATCCAAACATGGTTCACTCTGATGGGAGCCCAATGTTCCCTGAGAAAGAGATAGATACGCTCTCTGTCGGATTTACCCAGCCAGAGAGTGAACTCTACGAAGATATTACGAGCTATCTAAAGAATTCATACCGACTTGGTGAAGAAACAGAATCCCATACAGCCGGATTTTCAATGGTTATCTACCAGAAACGACTTGTATCAAGTATTCGTGCCATACAGCATTCTCTTGAGAAGCGTGCATCCGTGTTAAGAGAAGGGGGACAGAGCGATCTTTCACCGGTTGTAAAGAGCCTATTGGACCCATATCGAGAACGGCCAGAAACACTCACCGAGAAGCAACGCCAGCGTGTCGAAGATGAACTCCAAGAGGTTTCTACTGGGCAGGACCCTGAACAACGACAACAGGAGCTAGAGATTGTGGAGGAGCTAATCGAGCGTGCCCGTCACATCGACGTTGACTCGAAGGCACAACGACTCCATACAGCGATCCAAGACCTCCTCGTAGAGGATCCAGACGAGAAAGTTCTCGTTTTTACTGAGTACACCGATACCCTCGAATATCTTCGTGACGAAGTGTTATCTGAATTTGATATTGCTCAGATCCATGGAGGTATGTCGCAGTCCAAACGGAGGGAACAAGTAGAGAAATTCCGACGCGGAGCGAATATTATGCTTGCAACCGATGCAGCACGAGAAGGAATCAATCTCCAGTTTGCACATATCATGGTCAACTACGATCTACCTTGGAACCCAATACGAATCGATCAGCGAATGGGCCGTCTTCATCGGTATGGACAGGACCAGAAAGTGAATATCTACAATCTGTTCGTCGAAGATACGCGTGAAAGTGATATACTTGAACAGCTCGTTACGAAGATAGATACCATTGAAGAAGATCTTGGAGTCAGTTCAGATGTTCTTGGAATGGTGCTCGATGACGATGATTTCAGTTTAGAAGATCGGATGATGAACGCTGTTACAGAGGATACTTCCGGTGAAGAGGTAATCAAGGACCTCGATGAGATCATCGAAGAGCGGAAAGATGCAGTTAAGAAAATACAAAATAACTTCTTGATCGAAGATCACTTTGGCGAATCCGAACTTGATCAAGTACAGGATATCATTGATGAAAGTAAAAAAGATCACGTTGGTCAAAGTGAGGTAAAAGATCTACTAGAGATATTTTTTGATGAACTAGACGGGAACTTGAAGCAGAAACAAACAGATGTCTCTACAGGAGATCTCTATTCAATAGACACGCCGAGCGTTATTGAACTAGAATACTCAGACGTACTGGGATCATATTCGAGAGTTACCTTTGATCAAGAACTCGCGAAAGAAAATCAGCAAATCGAATTTATTTCAGTCAACCATCCATTAGTTAGAGCTGTCGTAGATTACTGCCTCGATGGCGAATGGATCGACGGTAGAACGACAATCAAGCAGGCAACAGACGAAACAGTAACACCCGGTGTGCTCTGTAACTTCCGATTAGGCTATGAAACTGCAGATGAGTCCGAAGAAACCGAAGAATTTGTTTCTATTTACGTTTCTGAGGATGAAGAAATTGTAGAACAAATTCCTGAGATCTCAAGTGATTTGTCTATAGAGGACGCTGAGGATCATGAGCAGGTTTCAAAAATACTTGACCAAGCTGATTCCTTAGTTGAAACAGCAAAGCAGGAAGCTCAGTGGAAAGTCGAGAAAATGGCCGAGGAGGCTGAGGAAGAAGAGCGGGGAGCCGTTGAAATAAAAAGACAACATACAGAGCGATACTTTGAAAATGCTATTGGTACTTGGCAAACTCGGCTTGAAAACTGGAAGGAAGAGGTAGAACGTGGTGAGAAAATGGAGCTGAATGTAGACCGCGCAAAATCCAAGATAAGAGAACTAAAAGATAAACGCAAACACGAATTTGAGCAACTTCGAGAAGAAGAATCAGTGCTACCTAAAACTAACAAGATGGTTAATGTTGCTGTAGTTATCTCGGATCAATGAGAAGGACATAGTATTTCGATTTGATCCTCTATCGTCTATATCTTCCAATCTCAAGAGGTCAACAATACAAGATAGTATGACTAAAAACAGAGAGAGTTCGGCGTCAGGGATAGATCAAGCCGTCCAGACAGTTCCTGAAAACCCCGACCCGGATCTGTCTCCGAAAGCCATAGCTGCCCGCATTGGCGACCGTGATCTATGGATCGGCAACGTTGGTTCTATCAAACCAAGGCTTCTCGCCGCAATGGAGCTTAATCCGGAATATGTGGTGAGTGTTAACGGAACGGCTACAGAAGTAACAACTGACCACCATCCACTGAAAGACGGTCAAATCAACGACTACCAGCAATTTTTGAATGCGGTTGCGGCAACACGCAATCGCATTCGCACCGAGGGGACAGTACTCGTCAACTGCTCTGTGGGTGTCTCTAGGAGCGCGACTGTCATCGCCACCGCCATCGCTGCTGAAAATGGGCTGTCGTTCGACGCTGCAGTTGCAGAAATCAAAGAAAACCGACCACGAGCCCGTCCGCATCCCAAACTCCAGCTCAATGCCTATGCATACCTCGTAACTGAAGAGAATCGAACGGACGCTCGACACCAGATCGAAGCACTCGTTGACAACATGCACCTCCGAGGTGAAAACGGCAAAGTCATCCAAGAATTGGTCTCAACAGAGTAGGACGATCTAACATCGTCGTAATCGAGTTATACGGTAATCCGATTAGTACCACAGATTACTCCACAGACCTACTACTCTGGAACAAAATCCATACCTAGTACCCTTGAATACAATTCCTCAAAACAGGATTGATGGAAATTGTC
>LFCJ01002383.1_pt1 | contig 13546 bp, 12 predicted proteins | sample 643141 | NCBI WGS metagenome assembly LFCJ01 (sample SAMN03766243, study PRJNA286221) | soda lake metagenome | biome: soda lake; feature: Kulunda steppe; material: water; isolation source: sample B1-Br-g2 brine of Lake Bitter-1 | place: Russia: Kulunda steppe | collected 2010-07 | reverse complement strand
GTGGCGAGGGGTCCTCCGAGTCTGAGAGCAGCGCCCGCTGCTGCTGCTGCCGCCACTGCTGCAGGTCCCCGCCTCCTCCCCCTCCCCTTTCGCCCTCCTTCCCTGGCAAGCGGCCTTGCCGCGCACCCCGCTGCGGGGAGCGCTTGGCTACACCCTGCGGGCTTGTGTCCACGCGCTGCTCTCCAGGGCGTGCAGCGGCCTGCCCAAATGTGCCCACGCCTGCGCCGGATGTCCCCACTGCTCGGTGGCCCTGGATGCCTCTGCCCCCCCCGCTGGAGTAACCCAGGGCCCGCTGCTTGCTTGCTGGCAGGATGGTTGCGGAGCGGGGCCGCTGCTGGGGGTCAACGGGCGCGCCACTGGGCCACATGTACTCACCCCCTGCGTCCCCCTCCCGACCTGCACGCGCGCGCGTGTGTGTGTGTCTGCCCAGGAGGCTCACAGCAAAGGGTGCGCGTGCGTTCCTGGTCACACCACACTTTGTGCAAGTAGCGTGGCCGGCACGCACACACACACGCAAGCTAACACAATGAGCTAGAGCTAGCTGCAACAATGCGACAGCATTGGCAGTGGTGTATGTTCGTGAATGGGGCAAGCGAGGTTTTCACACCCACGGCACCGCACAAGCCAAAAAATGGCGGTTGTCCATTCATCAAGCCATAGCCATCTTATCTTGGGAGCGCCCCAGTCGCTCAGGGCAGAGCCCTGCATCAAAGCATCCTAGCTTGCGTGCAAGGCCAGGCCCACACATTTTGGTTGCTGCAACTGCCAGAGGAAAAAAGATCATGCCAACAGGGTTACCCCTGCTTGCATGTATTAAGGGAGAGATTTGAAAGGGTATCATCAATGCTGCACAGGTGCACATGCAAGCACTCTGGCGTGCACATACATACAAGCACTTGCGCTCAAGCTTCACCCCTTTGCGCGCAGCATGGTGCAAGTGTGGCACCAGCACACACAGGCTCCGCAGCCCTGCACCACCCAGCGCATCGCCACACATCATGGTATGATGCATCATGGTACGACGCATCTTGGTATGGCGTATCATGAAATGCTGCTCGACCTATTACCCGTATGCCCATTCCCAGGCCCACATACGCCGTGTGCGCGCTGGCTGCCCCCCTCACCCCATCATCTGCTTGCACACATGCACGGGCTGACACGCGCACCTGATGTCGCTGGCGCGGCACGTCGCTGGCGCGGCGCGGAGGCTGGGCGCTGCTGCAGCGCATCTGCGCGCTGCTGGGCAGACGCGCGGGCACGGATGTTTGGCGCTTGCTGACTGCCGCCGGCATGCCTGCGCATATGCACAAGGAGAGTGGCAAAAGGCCCTGCATGTGGTTGGGCAGGTAGCAGGGGCTGCAGCCCTGTGCAAGCACGCAGCACGCGCCAGAAACGGCTCTCGCTGTAGTTTGCACAAAGGGTGCCCCTCATAAGGTCATACAACTTACTACGCATGCCCTAAGCACTACCGGCCATCTGCAGCGTGCTCGACCCAGGGTGCATGCACGTATGTATGCTGTGGGCCCGCTGCCCACCAGTACGCAAATCCGCCGCCAGCTCTTGGAGAGGGAGAGCGCCCGCCACTGCCGGCATCTGCGACGCTGCGTGCAGGAGACTGCGCTCTGACGTACTGCGCACGGCCTCCAGGGGAGCTACTGCCTGAGCCTGCAATGCAGAGGGTAGAGCAGGGCAATGCAGCCAGCATGGCATGAGCTAGGTGCAGGTAGCAGAGCCTGCATGCCTTCCACTCGCCTCCACTGCTTTTTGATGCATTTCAGACCTGATGGAGGTGTGCAAATGTAGGTACACTGGCCATCTAGTCTCTGACCCCCGATACAGGGGCCTGTGCGCAGTATGTGCGGGAGCCTTAACACGCCTCTGCTGCAGCATGGCATTGTGCCAGGAGAGTCCTGCAGCAGTGGTGCGGGGCCCTCTGCGCTGCAGGAGCAGCGTGCTGCACTCACACAGTGCCTGCCTTGGCGTACACCTGCTACCTACCTGGGGAGCGAGACCGGTGCCGCGATTGGCGGCCTGAGCTGTTGGCAAAGGAATGGGCTGCAGGGGAGTAGGGACGCGCCCTGCGCGTGCACAGGCCAAGCATGCATGACATGGCCATGCCAAGCACGAACCCGCACGGGGCAAGCCTGCACCTTTTGGCACGCAGCACGTGCAGCACTGCTGCATGCAAGCTGCTCTGCCAAGTACCCTAGAGAAAGTTTGAATGCTTGCAACATCAAGGCCAGGACAAGTGCAACAGCACCGACTGGTCCCAGAAGCCAAATCTGTGCAAGGCATGCAGTGCATCCCACACAGTGCACAGGTGCACAGTTGAGGCAGCGCATGCAGCGCCTCCCTCACAAAGCGCGCAAGTGGCACCACATGCAGCGCCTCCCAACAAAATGCCCAAGCGTGGGAGTGCATGCACCATTCCCAAAGATGTGCGAGGGTGTGGCAGTGCGTGATGCCTGCAGTGCCTCTTGCGCTGTGCACAGAGGCGGCAGGGTATGCCGCGCATCTCACACCGGACAAAGTATGCGGCTGTGGAAGATGCTTGGGGTTGCTGTCTATCCCAAAGCAGGGCGGAAGGATGCCATCCATCCCATTTTCAGGGCGTAATCAGCATAAAAAAGCGACAGCAAGGAGGGCACGTCAGGGTTGGGCGCTGCCTATCACTGCACCACCCACTTGAAGTGCCTCATGCTCTCCCTCTCCTGATTCATCTGCGCATTCTGTCGCTCCACCATGGCGGCACGGCGGGCGTCGATGTCCCCGAGCAGCCTGGCAAAAAAGCTGTCCTGCAGAGCGCAACAGCAGGGCTAGACGTATCAGGGCTGTGCTGCGTACTCACCTGGCTGAGAGCACAAATGCGCCCTTTAAGAAAGCGAGCACAGAGCTCGCAAGGGAAGAGCACGCAAGGCTTGCCTCATGAAAGCTGCCTGAAACCCTGCCGGAAGAGCCTGCAAAAAGGCAAGCCTGCAAGAGGCAACCCTGGCAGGAGCCTACCAAAGGCAAGTGCGTGTTTGGTGATGGAGGAGGGCAGGCTGCATCAGAGCTCCTGGCACGCAGGCGGCACTGGCATCGCATCTGGCTTGCTTAGCATCAGAGGCTTCCATCCTCTGACGTCCACAAACAAGCTGGACAATTAGCATGCCTGACGGACGCGGAAAGTTGACTCAAGGCCATAATTGGGCCAACCCCCATTTGAGGGTGGTCAGGCCAGACAGGCCAGCACCAGTGGGATAAAAAGGGTGCAATCAGGCCTCCGGAAACAGGATGCCAGGCAGGCCTCCTGACTGTTGCTAACACGCTCCTGCCTAACCAAAGTCTACACAAGAGCAACAATGCAAACGCATGGACAGCATCTCTGACTGTTTTGCCTTAGGCAAGGACCCAAGAGCAGCAAGAACTCAGGAGTCCATGGGTTCATTCTCCCCTTCAAGCCATTGCATGGACGTACCTGCTCATGCGGGGTGATCACGCGCTGCCTGCGCCTTTTTTCCTCCTCGAGTGCATCCAGGGCGCTGGCTAGCTTCCTGTGGGTACAATCCCAAATACCGGATGTTTGATGCACAAGACTGCTGTGGAGCGCGGCAAGCGATCTGCCTACTTGGAAGGTTCAGCGATACAGCAAAGGGCAGCGCAAAAAAAAACCTATTAGGGCCCAGACAGGAAGCAGGCACCCTGTGCAAGCCGCTCAGGTCAGTCACTTTTGCAGGCAGGCACACTTGTAGGAGTACTTGCTGTGTCCGCCATGCCCCGCATAAAGCCAGACCTCGGGTATGAATTGCACAGGCTTAGGAGCTGCAGGTGGCTTGTCCCCTGTCTCTTATGCTTGGCCAGAGCTGCAGGTGGCCTGTCCCTTGTGGCTGGCCACGCGAAGCCAGATTTTGCGCGTGATCTGCACGGGCTTAGGCGCTGCAGGTGGCCTGTCTTGTCCTTTTTGTCTGGCTCTTTAGGTTTATGCATGGTGTGAGGGAGATCTGAAAGATCTCCTGGGGGGGTCATGGCGCAATCTGTTCCTTGCACAAAGGCATGGGAAGCAGGATAGAGGGAAGCAGAGCTCCATGCCAGGTTGGCCGATTGGATTTGCCGACGGAATCTGCTGAGATCTCATACGATGAAAAGGCTGAGAGGGCATGAGCTGGCCCCAGAGCATGAGCCAGCTGGGAGAGTATGACGAGAAGGCCCATGGCCCATGGGACATGGGACAGTAATCTGTCCTGCTCAGTTGCCAGCACCAGCCGCCTATACATAGACAGCAGCTGACAGGCTGTCCAGGAACTTGGGGCCCTGCTCAAGGTCACAGCGAGTTTGCCTAACACTTGGTTCACCTCCATTGCATTTGGTCCCAGTTAGCTGTCGTGGTGAGTCCCCTGCCCTGCGCAGCTAAAAAATTACCCAGATGTGCAGCTTCTGTGGACCCCTCCTTCACCCCCAACCTCAGTGTCTCCCTCCCCACTATTGTTTGCCATTCTTTTTTGCCATTCTGCCCCAGCCCGCCATGCTTGCACTGAGCAAGCTTGCCTTCTTTTATTGAGTTATCAAGCCGCTCATCCTTCTTGGATGGATGGATGCGAACCTAGACGTCACTCACTTATCGCGCTCGTTGGTCTTGGCGTCTGTGGTCTCCACAAATTTCATGGTTGTGATGGCCCTGCAAGACATTTTCACGGCCATAGTTGTGAGTATGATGCCTCCACAAGGCACCTCCATGGTCATGGTCGTGAGTATGATGGCCCCGCGACGCGCCTCCATGGTCATGGTTGTGAGCGGCCCTGCAAGGCTTGGAGAGAGGGACTGAGTCGCACAGGCAGGACAGTGCCATATGTGTACACGGTGCAAGCTTGGCACTGGAGGGTGGCCACAATGCAAGCTAGACACAGGGGAGTGTTCGCGGCGCAGGCCTGAGACTGGAGATCGTTTGAATTGTAAGCTTTATATGCCACCAGGTGCAGCCTTGTGCTGGGCACAGGCATGAAATGAAAGGTGCAGCCTTGTGCTGGGCACAGGCATGAAATGAAAGGTGCAGCCTTGTGCTGGGAACAGGCATGAAATGAAAGGTGCAGCCTTGTGCTGGGCACAGGCATGTAGTGTACCCAGAAGGTTACGGACTGAATCGCAGCACTGCTGGATCAGGAGACAGCCCATGGCCCCACACCTGAACACCTTGGCCTTCTTAAGCTTCAGGGCCTTGGCAGCTTTTGCTCTGTCTGCTCTCTTCTTTTCCTCTGCCTTCCTTGCCTCATCCCGGGGCCCAGCCAACAGGCCAGGCCCGTCATCGTCGTAGCGCTGCGCAAGGCACACAGGTCAAGTGGCACACAAGTCAAGAAGCTCTATCTGCTTGCACACACAAAGTGATGCACCCATCTGTAGCGTCAGCCATCGGACAAAAGCTGATTATGGCAGTCGCTAGGCGCAAACCTAGCCTAATGTCCACTGAATACCCATTGGTCTGGCATTTGCAACAGCACGTGATTAAAAATTGAGTCTGATACAAAAGAAAGCTGAGGTTAAGGCCTCATCTTGGGACAGTGTGAGTGCTATGGGCAGTCGCGCTGGCGTCAACTCATTGCAGCGCACCTGGAGCTGCAGCCCTCCAACGCCCACTTCTTCTGTAGGAGGTTCACCGTTCTGAGAATAAGCACCACGAGAGACAGAAATACACAGGTCAGACGAGTGATGGTGCACAAGCAAGCAGAACAGAGGCCGAGCGAGGCCAACCTGTGCAGCAATGTGATGTATTCACCCTGAGCTTGTTCTGTCAACACAAAGCACCTCTTAGAACTACAGCAATGTGATGTATTCACCCTGAGCTTGTTCTGTCAACACAAAGCACCTCTTAGAACTAAGACAGGAGGGAATGGAGTATAGACAGGGATCTCTGTTATCAAACAAGGTTGCCTAAGAATTAATTACAATGAGCGTGAGGGCATGGGATTTTGATGGGTGCCAAGACCTTAAGCTACCCCAAGGCCGCCTCATGGGAGCAACAGGGTGAAAGGTAAATAGGGAAAAAAACAACGTAGAGCCATTGCTCTTTTCCAGCAATGATCAAATGGCACTGTTGCCAATTCTGATTCCAGTGCTCACACACAAAGACGAGCATCAATGTCAAACATGAGGTGCGTTTAGGGGTGAGGCAAAAGATATTTACCAAGGTGTGCACTCCACCACCAGCCTTCACTTTAAATTCAAATGCATTGCAAGCAAGGAACTCGTGGATGGGCAAGCCCAGCACGCTTCACCTGCTCCTCTGTATCAGCGGACTCCAGGCCTGAGGGCCACATTCTGAGGAACTTGAGCAGCTCTGAGGTGGGCAGCTGTCCCATCAGGTTGCAGCAGTAGAGCAGATAGTCGTGGGACTGGAGCTGCAATGCACACACACACAGCCAGCCAGACTGTCTTTTCTTAACAATGACTGCAAACTGCGGAACCGTGACCGCCGATGGACTCTAAGTCTGTGCTGTGGCAAAAGCACCCCCTATAGTAAGCATCACGTCAGCAGACCCTATGAGCTGATAGCTGACCACCCCATTTAAATCCCAGACAAAGCAGTTGCAGGGCTAAGACTTACCACGTCATCTACTTCCCAGCCAGGCCGGTCGACTTGCTCCCAGTCCACATCTGCAACTTCATCCAGGTTCTGCATCCTCTGCACAGAGCAAAGAGAGGACAACATGGTAGAGAAGGCATTCATACACACTTCGCTATGTCTAGAATGGAAGAGCAAGCCTCATTGCTTGATTTAGTTAATAATTTGGGCACTTGCCATTCTCTCCTATGCATGGAATCCAATGAAAGTGTCGAGCGGGATGCGCGCCCTTTTTCGGTATGCAACAGCGAGCATGCATGAAATTAAGCAGGTGCTGTGCTGCTTGGCATGATAGCTTGTGCCTGTGGATGTGCTTTTGCTTCTTCCATAGCAAGGTTATAGGACCAAGGCGCAAGCAGCGCTCCACTGCTCTCAAAGATCTAAATGTTCAGAACTCTGCTGCAGAACAATGCCTGTGTGCGCCAGGCTCACACAAACTAGCCTCACACAAGACCCTGGGGTTGGCTTCAATTAGATTATGAGGTGACCATGGGCAGCAGGCGTGGTAACCGCACAATAGGCAGGCGCGGCTATGGCTAAGAAACCTTCAAGTACACCAAGCAACTCAGCAGAGGCTTCTGGCTGGGGGTGCGTGTAGGGCTAACTCACATCTATCAACACCTGTCACCGCGACAGGGGTCGCACCAATCCAACCATCCATGCAGCCATTTCAAGAACCTGTTGGCCATCTTCAGAGCTTGTTGGCTAATTTCAAGAGCCTTTTGGCTTATTTCAAGAGCCTGTTTGCTAATTCCAAGAGCCCGCTGGCCATTTTCAAGAGCCCATTGCAGAAGCTTGTTTGCTTTACCAAGAGGCAGAGGCCATCATCAAGAGCACAATAGTTACTCTCACCAATCCTCGTGCGCCCCCGCCAAAGCCCTCCCTGCAACCCCAGATGTGCTGTAACAAAACCAGGCTCTCCTAGATCACCGGAATTCATCACCAGAAACCTAGCCAACCATCAGGCTCGGATTTGGGCTTGACTAGGATTAGCCACTTCATGAACCGGGATCATCCCCTGGCCAGCCCATCCAAAACCCCCTACTGTTGGCGTTCCTTACTTGTGCTGTCTGGGCTGCGGCATCATGCAGCCTCAGCCTCTCCAGCTCCCACTTCTTGCTCAAACGCTCACGCACGCGCTCCAGCTCCATCTGCTGCCAGTGCTCCAGACCATCCTCCCTGCCAGGTAAGGTCAGGTTGGGGTTGCATGCCCTTGCTTCCAGGTAAGATTTGCGTCATCCTTTTTGCCAGGTAAGGCCAGGTCAGGGTTACAGATCCTCACTTCCAGGTAAGTTTTGCGCATCAACCTTTCCAGGAAAGGTGCCTGGCAAGGTAAGGCCTTTGTACCCTCCCTGCTAGCGCATTTGGCATTCAGGTATGTGAGCCACAGGCGCGCAGCTACAATGCGGCCAGGCACGAAGGCCCATGCGGCTGGTAGCAAGTTCAGGTGAGAACTCGGTGGAATGGGCAAAGCATCCATGTCATACGACATACTGTGCTTTTGTTGTGCTTGCGGTTAGGAAGAAAACACAAGACAGCCAAGAGGCACACATGCACAGTTGGGATGTGCGCACCTCCACTCTGGCGTGTCAAAGTCTACTGGCGGTGGTGGCTCAATGTCCACAGCCATGTTTTTCACCTTCAGCAGAGAGCCACACACAAAGCTTGGGTGAGGCTTAAACATCAATTAACTAAAGCAAATGAATTCAGTAGAGAAAGCCCACACTAGACAAGTGCGGCACAGGGCATTGAAGAGGTTACGTAGGTAAGAAAGACCAGGGGCTTTGTAGCTTTATCTGCAAGTGGACTACACAGCTTGGGGATGCTTCCTTTATGGCAACAACACATCAAATCATTACCGAATATGCTGCATGCATGGAACAAGTGACCCATCTTAACAGTTTTTGCCTTTCTCCTACTTCTAAACCACTCTTGCAGGAGGCAGCATATTCATCTGGCATGGCTGACTGACCTTGGACAACCTGCTTTGCACTTCTTTGGCTACTGGGTCTTTTGGATGCAGTCTGCTCAATTTTCTGCAGCACGTAGCACCAGGAGTGAGATTCATAAAAAAGACATTGGAGCTTCTTCACATGATACAAAGGCACCATGTTCGCGATGGCCTCTCTGCCCTCCAGTTAGAGACTGGCACCCTCGTGACCTACTCTACTGTCCATTAAAATGGCTTGCCATGTGACTGATGTTTAGGTTGTGAACCTCCATTTTGCACGCTGAGCTCCACAAATGCCTGTCTACTTCTAGCTTAACAAATTAGCATCTACAGAAATGCCAACATAGCTGGCAGCTACTTACAGATTGAGGTCGCGAACAAGCTCTGCTTTGTACCCCTTGGCTTGCTTTACCATGTCAACCTGCAAGTTACTCAAAACAATTGTGTACCCCCTCATACATGTGCAAAGCTGCAGATGGCATGCTCAGTTTAGCAAGGACAAGTGGGTTGCCATGTGAAGACCTTGACCCAGTTGACTAAGAAGGAAGCCATGACAACATAAAACAGAGACATAGAGACAAAACCTTGCCCAGGCACCCACCTGCTGGTCCCTGCGTTCTGCAACAGCCAAAGCCCGCCGCAAGAGCCTGCATGGTTGCATCAAGAATTACAGCAAACGCTCGGGTATCTGATACCTGGAGGAAAAGTTACCTGCCTTCTCGCCTGTGTATCTAAAAATTGGGCAAGTTTAAGGTGGGATCACAGTGTATTACAAAGCATAGGTGCCATCCTCTCAAACCCAGAACACCAGAATGCTTTCATGTGCACCATGTTTTTTCCTGGCGACATGTTTGCTTAGGTGTGCTTGCCCATGGTCCTGCTGCCGGGCCTTCTATGCCTGGACCTAAGAAGGATCCAAACCCGAAAGCTGCTGGGGCTTCTGTGTATGAAACAAAGAAATAATAATAATTACATAATAAAATAATAAAATAATAATAATTACATCCCAACAGCTGTGCAGCAGCCAACAGGTCAAGAAGCCTTCCAAGCATATATAGTCTACATGCATGTGCGCAGGCTCAATCACATGGTGCCTAACACTCCGGTAAAAGCGGTGCCGCTGTCCCGTTCAATGCTGGCCGTAGTGAGCTTGTGTATTTGCATGTGTTTACTTGCTTATGGTTGGCTTTGTATACCTGTTGATCAAGTCCCCTGTCACATCCTGTGAAGAGCCGTCTGGTTGCGCAAAGTGCCAGCCAAGCAAATGGAAGAATTGGTCTGCCTACATGGTTGCGAAGGAGGAACCAAGTTCACCATTACCAGCACTCAAACCAAGGCCCATGGCAAGGTGAAAGTGTGAATGCAGGCACAAGGCTGGACAATTGGCATGATCTTTAGCAAGTCAAGGTAGCTTGGAGCCCCAGGAAATTTGAAATGCAAGTATGTGATCACGAGCACTTGACTGAGGCCAAACATGACCCTCACCTTTGCTGCATCTCTGTCCAAGGACAGCTCGCTTTGGTGCTCAATGCTCTTTCCACCCTCAACATTACCATCACCAATGCCCAGCTTCTGCAAGGCAGAGGTATGTTTCAGAAGACAATTCACCGGATGTCAGTCATTTGGGTTGCATTGTATAGAACATACATGATACATTTGCCCAATCCTTCAAGGCACATCACCAACATTGATGCTCTTAATTTTCAAATTGTCCAGAATGGCAAAGATGGCGATTACTTGTATGACTACAGAGACATAAACAATTGAGAAAGATATTCAACGTCTCCAAAGGCATTTCACTCGGACACATCATTAAGAGTTTAACTGTTGGCACTCACAAGACGATGAGACCCAGGTAAGCCGTTCACTTTATGAATGCAATGGTTACTTGACAATCCTTACAAAAAACACAAGGCAAAAAAAGAAGATAACGTATCAGCTTAAGACGGGCTGGCAATCCTTCTATGAAAATAATCGCCCCCTCCTGAGGTCACACCTTCCGAAAAAGCCCCATTCTTTGAACTGCCGGCCCACCGGCGTTTGCGCCGCGCTCCAAGATGCCATTGGAGATCCAGGGGCCAAAAGGCAGCTTTCTCTGGCCTAATCATGAGAAGGTGACAATGAATGAAATTTTAGGTAGCAGTGCGCGCTTGGGTCCAAAACCAGGCATCACTTCCCTCCAAAGCAAGTTGAGGCGTGGTAATACCTGGTACATGAAATGCTATTCAGGTAATAGAGCCCATTTATATATGCCTAATAGCCATAGGTCCCACCTCAACTCAACTCTTGGATGTATATGCTGCATCCACTTTGTTGCACACCTGTTTTAGGAGTCCTCTTCTTTGCCTTGCCCTCCTCCTCAACATCTGCTTCCTCTTTGTCGTCCTCACCCTGCTTGGCTTTTTTGCCCTGCCTGAAATGGCAAGAATAGCAACACTTTGATCAGACATGTTCTTCAAAGACAGCCAGGCACGTTCAAAGTTTCTATATAAGCCCACTGACAAATTTTGCCAAAAGCAAGACCCCTGCGAGGGCAATCGTATTGCAGAAGCGCCAAATGCTTTCAACTTACCCACTGCCCACCCTGCTCACAAATTTGGCCATCTGGATGATGCTGGCAGCAGCCTTCACCTTCTGGCGCTCTCTCCTTTTGATGAACTCTGTCACTGGGTCACCCGTGGCATCACTCTTTTTCTGTGTTGGGCACATGTATTGCAATTATTGGTTGAGTAGGTATCATGTATTGCAACTATTGGTTGAGTAGGTATCACGGCCTTTGGGTGGATTGAGGTAGACCGATGCTCTCAAACAGAAGGGTCATTGCACGCAAATTATTGCACACATCCATATGCAGCAAAGGCTCAACACTAACGGATTTATTAGGCACAACAGACTGGATTAATGCGTGCTGGATATGTACCGAGCCAAAGTATTCTTGGGGACCACGAGTGCAGTAAATTGCACAGGACGCATAAAAATCCTGTTTGTGCTTGCTGATTGATGTCTGAAGCCTGACTTCTAGGGCAAGGTATAAATTTTCACAAGCATGAATTAGGTGCAAAATTAATTCTGGTGCTTATCCAGGCTTCTTGAGCCACTGATCTAGCCCAAAACAGCCTGTGCACACCTTCTCTTTGTTTGCACCAATCACCAACAGCATGCATTGATAGGATGTGCAAAAAATAAACTTATGATTGGAAAAGAGGGGGGGGGGGAGCTCACCTGAAGGCTTGCCTGCTGACATTAGATTTTGAATGTCACACATCTTCCTGAGTTGCCAGTCCTGGACAGGTCTATCTTAGCCACAGTCCTGAACAGGACCAGTCTGTCGTACGGTTTGACAGTCCTGAACAGGTCAGTAAACCCACCTTTTTCTCCTTTGCTGCGAGTGCAAGCTCCAACTTAGCCTTGTCCAGCTCCGACATGTGCTCAGCGCCCTTCATCTCAGCTAGGCGCCTAAGCATAGGGGGTGGCTCATACTCCCCGTTTGGTGTCTGCACAGGTGAATTATGTGCGGGAACTTACCATGTTCAGATCTGTCTGAGGGGAGCTCAGGATCACCCTCTGGTGCACAGGGGCCATGCTTTTGCTCTTGTCCTGTGGCAAACAAGGGTTATCTTTGTCCAAGCTGTATGAGCACGCACCTTGCACATGCTCAGATTTAGGTTGCTCTGTTCGAAGAAGTCTTTGACTTTCCTGGGAAATCCGCTGATGAGCTGCACAACACAGAAAATTAGTGTGAGATAAAGAGTGCCTGGGAAAATGTGTATTGACAAAAGTCAAAGCTTGCCGTACATTTATTGAACTTTATTCTCTCCTGGCCAGAAGCAGACTTTTTCTTGAATCAGCACACGTGCATTTTTGGGGGGCTGTCACAAGGCCTGCGCATGCTATGCATGGAATCTAACCTGGTTCTTGGGTGCAAGAAGGGCATCAATGAATTCGTCAATGGCCTCAAGAAGTTGGGGATAGGGATCGCGGTTTGTTCCAGGAGGCCCCAAGCGCTGATCGCATTGCCACCTGCATGTAAATGTGCCCATGTTACACAAACATGTACAAGACCACATCTATTCGCACACAATGTCAGAAGCTAGAGTCACATGAACATGCATTATATTTCAAGGCAGGATCATCATACTTAATCTAGGACCTCCTGGCAGGCACCTCACAAGGTAGATTAGTAAATAGGACCAAACTGAGATGACCTGCTTGATTGCATATTGCGCCTTTGAGAACGGAGGTAGTTGATTCCAGGCAATCTGGTCTGAGCAGACAACTTGATATGTTGTTGGTTTGTGCTCTCCGCAAAGCAACTGGAAAAGTGAAGTCATACATTTGTACGCCCTTTCGATTTCAAAGCTCTTTATTTATGCAAACATGGCTTACAAGATGAATATTCTTGCTTACAATTAATGAGTGCCCGAAGGAGTTCACAGCACCCACAGCAAAGCAGCAATGGCTGTCAATCCGTCCTACTGAGCTGAAATGCTCATAGCGCAAACTTGCTGGTTTATGCTTGCATGCTTGAGCAGTGCTCGCCCTTTTTACAGACCCTTACTGGGTATAATTTGAAAGCTATGATGATATATACAACAAATGAGTAGGGGTCGGCGTTGGCCTATAGCGCTATATAGCGCTATAGATTTTAAAGATAGAACATGTGTGAAATTGGCCATTTTAAGTGGCTGCCAACTTGATTGGGCCCGCGAGCCCTTTCCGTAGTTTTCGGCATGCAATGTATCATAATATCAATATAATTATGGAGGATAAATACACTGAGCTCGAGTCATGGATGAAGTTGGGGATGATGGCAAGCAACCATACGTTCAAGGGCGCAACATGCTGAACTGCTCAAAAAGCTGACGTCTAGTGGACAAAATGAATGGGAGATCAGGTTCACTGCTGTCATTGAGGAAGAATGTAGGGGCTTTGCAAAGAGTGCAAGATGAAGCTCAGCCCAGCTAACCCGTCGATGACCCTAGTGCGCCACACGTGCCCCTCGG
>LFCJ01002381.1_pt1 | contig 13551 bp, 12 predicted proteins | sample 643141 | NCBI WGS metagenome assembly LFCJ01 (sample SAMN03766243, study PRJNA286221) | soda lake metagenome | biome: soda lake; feature: Kulunda steppe; material: water; isolation source: sample B1-Br-g2 brine of Lake Bitter-1 | place: Russia: Kulunda steppe | collected 2010-07 | reverse complement strand
TAGGCAAAGTCAGCGCTGCATGCAGCTGCTGTCGGTTGCACTCACACTGGACGGAGGACTGGACTGGACTGGACTGGGCGCTGCCACGCCTGCTGCCCCCCAAGGGCTAGAGGGGTCTACTTCCTGGCGTACATGTTACAAGATTGCTAGGAGCAAACAAGGTATTACTGCGAGTTCGTCTTTGACGTGCTCAAATACGGCTATGGCTGAACTGAGCAAGGGTTCAAATACTCTACCTACTGACTCAACCAACCTCCAGGTCACAATGCAGCATAAATCTGGCACTGCACTAATCTGGCGTGACAGAGCACTACAGTAAGCAAGAAAGAAAGGAAAAGAAAAACTACGCAAGCAGCAAAACGCTCCTCACATTAATTAAGGAAAAGGGGCCACTTGTGAAGAAAGCCCCTTCACCAGAAAAGAAAAGGGGGGTCAGTGAGGATCAGGAGGGTTGCGGGCAGACAAGCCAGCAGACCTCTCCTGATTGGTTAGAAGGTGGGGAGAATGCTCAAGAGAACGTCTGGTCTGAACAAGCTTATGAGCATAGCGCACAGAATGAGCATGGAGCTTGAGAGCAAGTTTATTGACTCTTTGTGAATCAAGGCAGAGACTCTTCAGAGGAACCAATGTGTGAGGAATGTAAACACCCCATACACCTTAGAGAATAACGTGGAGAACATGGTCTCCTGCAATGCTGCGTCTAAGGTGACCATGCTGAGCATGGGCAGCTTGGAGCTGCTGCTCAGGGCGAGTGTCTTCACAGTGATCTCAATGAGATGGGTGGTACGACGCTGCCAAGGGAGGTTCTTGGGGCGAGTCTGGCTAGGCCCGTAAGCTGTGGCTGGTGATGGGGTTCTGCCTCCAGCTGCGGTGGCTGCCGCTAAAGAACCCTGCCCCCTTCCCAAAACCACCCTTATTCCACTCCTTAAAGTAAGGCCTTGATCATTGGGATGGTTCTGTTGAGCACTTCAAGTGGGTCTAGAACATTGAGCATTGTCTGGTTCAACACTCTCTCAACTTGAGAAAGGTTTGAAAGGTTTTTGAAAAAGGAAAGTGTGTCATGCCAGATTTATGAAGTGCCAGATTTGTGCTGCATTGTGACCCGGAGGTTGGCTGAGTCAGTTGGAGGAATATTTGATCCCATTGCCACTTCAGCTTTAGCTGTATTTGAGCACGTCAAAGACGAGCTCGCAGTAATACCTTGCTCCTACTAGGCTAGTAGCGACCTTGTAACATGTACGCCAGGGAGTAGACCCATAATCTACTAGCCCTTGGGGGTAACAGGCGCGGCAGCGAACAGTCCAATCCAGCCCGTCGACCGTCCAGTGTGAGTGCATCTGACAGCAGCTGCATGCAGCGCTGACCTTGCCTATTTGAGGCTGAAGAGAAATAGGAAGTGTAGGGAAGGATAAGGGTGTCAGAGGCTCCTCAGTCTCATCACAGGCAACCTGTTGTCTGCTTGGTGTTATGGCCATGCTACGAGTCTTGTTTGGATGCAGCAGTCTCTCCGAGTCGGCGTGACAAGTGGCTTCTGCTAAACTCCCCTTGTTCGGCAGGTACATACCTTTAAAGGTTAAGTACCTTTAAGTAAAATTTTACTGCCAGGAGTTTTTAAGTTGTGTTAGTGGCACTTGGTGCTAACCTGGCCATCACTAATAAGTAGGCTGACAGGTCTGTTGTTACCTTCGTAACATTTCTTACCCCACAGGGCTAGGCTAGACAGGTGCCACAGAAACGCAAAGCTTCTGTGGCACCTGAATTATGGCACCAGCAGCGATAAACGCACTGCACAGCACAGTGTGCTATGCAAGTGGCTGTTCGCCTTGTTTACATCCACTGGATGGCTTCTGTACAATGCCGCATTGTAAAAAAAGGCGGCCTTCTTTTTGGCCTCTCTCCCTTTCACTGAAGCCTGGCAGACCATGGCTGTGAAGCTTCATGCTCACTCGGTACTGTAAGCTTGTAAACCTTTTTAGTACCTGACGCTCACTTGAGAAAACTTTTACTGCAAATCATCATCAAGACCAGGAATAGGGTATTGCCAGTCATTTCCCTGATTCCTTGTTTTCCCAGGTAGGCTTTGGTGGTTGAATCATATGGTGCTCAGCCTGGGGCCCCAGGTGACTTTTTATCCTTAATTGATGTAGGGAGTGCTTCACTGCCTATATACTTTTCTTTCTCTCTTTTCTCTTCAGGCCATGGCTGCTTCAAGGGTATTGATAGTCCTGGAAGTGTAGCATTGCATGCTCAAAGAAATTTTGTAAATCAGAAGACACACTGGCAGACAACATAGCCAACTACCACAATGGCAACAATGAGAGAGGCCTACAAGGCATCTAAGTAAGAGACTCAGCAAGGTTATTCGAAAAAATCTTTGAAAGATTTTGATGGATGACAGGCCTTGCCACTGCTAAGTCGAGATGAGCCAGAGCACAAACAAGGAAAAATAAGAGCGTTGTAAACCGAGTGCCTGGGGACTGCCTACCAGAGCACGGCCGAACACGAATAAATGGCAAAGTCATGGTAAATCAGGGAAATGTCTGAATTTACAACAGCAGATAAAATGGCTTCTAAGCTATTCCCAAGGACTAAATAGACAGCAACGGCTAGACTTGTTTCAGCGCCTCTCCGGTATTACAAATCATTGCCCACTATCCCTAGACGTGGAAACAATCTGCAGTGCGAGCCATGAAGCCTAGGTGCATTGGCATGAATCCAGGCTTGTAAGTTGCTGCTGCTGTCTCAATTTGTCTATATCTGCTGCTGCCGCTGCCTGCAGATGAAGCGGCCAATCCTTGCCGCAGCTTCTTCGAGCCTACTAATGGGTGCCACCTGCACAGTGCCAGCAAGGCAGGAGTAAGCAGGAGTGAGGCGCTGGAGGGCAAGGGTTAGATTGTCAAAAAAGGGCAGTTGGGCGGGAACTTTTCAGGCCTGGATAGCTACGAGCGAAGATGTATTGCTTGTGGAGCAAGACGGCGGGTTGTCCCTGCCATTGGATCCCCCCAAACGTGGCCAACTTGCTTTTCCGCCCCCATGCTTGCCCCACTGCCAGCCCCAACCATGCATTCAACGTAGATATGTTGTCAACAGTCAGGCTGTGTGAAAAAATACGAGGTGGGGGCGCGGCATGGGCGCCATTGGCCAGTCTGGCACCATTTTGTCAGGAAAATGGCACTTGCCCAAACTTGCTCCAATCCTGCCGCTTTCCAGGACATAAGCTGCACTTGCATAATGGTTTGATGCTGCAAAGTCAGACTTGGGGGGGGGGTCTCGGAAAAGTGTGTCCTGTAGGTGACCCTGTCACGACCAGATGTGCCACATCCCAGTGGGTGCCGACACAGGAAGTGCGACTTCTCCGCAACCCCTGCATGCTTTCAAGCCTGACCAAGCCTGAGGGTTGCGGGCAATCAAAGATAATCAGGAAAATTTGAAATGGAGCCAGTCGATGGTGTGGGTGGGAAGCGGTGGGCCAAAGTGTTTCCTGACATCTGCCTTTCCTGAGCGCACAGCTCAGCGGCAGAGCTCACCACGCCCAAATCCACACAGGAGATGCGGGCCAATTATACACATGTGAAGGCGTGTCAAGCTCGGAGTTTGGGGCTGTGTGCGGGAAATGGTGTGCACTGTTCTAGCCTGACATTCTGTTTTTCCGACATCTCCTTCCACTTCCCTCCACAGCGCCAATTCTGAATCCAAGGGCACCCTCACAACCAGAAAAAACCAAGCTATCCAATGGTGTGCTGAAGTTGGGAAATGGTGGGATGGCTACAAAATAATGCCTTGAGGACCCTATTTGGCCACCTTTGCCTGAGGAAGGGGTGACCCGGTGGTGGGGACGGCCGGCGTCTAGAGGCTTCGAGATCATCTCAGATGTCCAAACAATCAAGGGCAAGGGAAAAAATCACCCCCAGCCAATCAGTTAGTCTGTGACCGAGCCTCTCCGCTCATCAACACAAATGAATTTGTGCAAGGACAAGTGATAAAGTCAAAAGTGCGTGTGCCGACAGCACACAGACAAGGACAACAAACAGGTCGCAAGGCAGCAAACCAATAGAAGCCCCGGCACACCAGCACGCACCAGAGCAAAGCGCACATGCCCATGTCCCCCAGGGCCGAAGCCCCGACCCGGGGACAGCACCACGCCCTCACTGGAGCACAGTGCTTGGCAGAAAGCAAGGTCATCGGCCAGGCCAAAGGGGAGCTTGGCCCACAGGTACATCCCTGCGCGCAACTTGACCACAGAGGACGCATGCCGTGCGTGGCCTAGAGGGTAGAGCCATTCTTGTTGCTGCTGCGGCTGCGGCTGCTGTTGCTTTTTCCATGGGAAATGCGTGAGGCTGTAGACATGCCAGCAGGTCTGCATCAGGCTGCCTCATCGACCTTATTACACCAGCAGGCAAAGCCTGCCTTGCCTGGAATTTATGCCCTCCGCTGTCAACATTCTTCTGTGTAAATACAGCAGCATTCCATGCATCCACAAGTATGAGCTCCCAGACAATCTGTCCTAAATGGAAGCCGAGGAAATTAAGGGCACAGAGGGAAAAGCCATCACCTGATTTGGGCATGTCAATCTGCCACCCAATCGAAGCCAGCTGGGAAACCATCGTCGCAGCCCGTTCACGCCACACCTGCAGTTTCATGACACAAACTTATCCCAACTTTTCAGCAGCAGCCATAGCGTCATCAAGCTTCAAAGGTTGGAGCACCAAAACTCTTCATGCGCAAGATCCTAAGCTTTGCCTGGTGCCCCTTTAGCGCTGCACTGTATTGGGTGCCAGGGCACAAGAGTCGCCTGCTGTCAATTCAAAATCCTGGGGCACCCCAGGCAGTCCGCACTTATTGTTCATGAGGCACCCTCATAAATGTATTGGTCATACATGCGCACCTATGTGCAACAGTCATGGAAAGTCAGCCATAGCCCTTGCTCACCTGAGCGTCGGTTCTCACTCTTTCTTCTGGAAGGTTGAGGCACACAATGCCCATCCTCTGGATCTGTGCAGCAGGTCACTCATACAGGGGCGGGTGAATGGCTACACATCCAATACACACCCAAAAGTTTATCCTCTTTTCCTGTATAAACCATTGTCTTTAACACAATTTGGGCACAAATTAGCTTTGTGATAAGCTCCATTCCGTGCCACTCACCCCAAGGTACTGGTTGAAATCAATAGGGCTCTTGACTTTCTCAAGGGCGGAGATGGCATCTGCATTCCCCTGCAGACATCATGAATCAATGAGGGGTTGCATATGCCTCTCTGTCTCTGCTCTTCTTTTATGGAGTAGCTCTGGTGATGTTGCCAGGTAGGCATTCCTTAGTTGTATGTCCAGCATTTGAGCGAGCACGATCCAGGCGGGTGTTGTGCTCTGTAAGTGACCACCTCACACTCACAAGGGCAAAGCCAAGCCTGAAGCCTGCGAGATGGTGGCTCTTTGCAAAAGAGAAGAGCTCCACACACACATCGCAACCACCCGGAAGGGCAAGGGGTGAGGATGCTCTGCCCTCGTACACCTGCGGTGCTCAAAAAGTGCAGTTGTTGAGGGCAAGTCAGCAAGATTTCCAACTGACGCCAAGGGTTTTATGCTGAGCTACGCACCAGAAATGTTAAATATATTGTGCAAGGCTTGTGTTCATCGTGGCCTCCTTATTAAAAGAAAAGGGCACTGTGTCGATTACAGCGCATTCAGCGTAATAGGCTGCAAATTATCACAAGGACACTTTGGTATAGTGCTATTATATCATAGCAATTGTTTGTATGCACCTCTTGGTAGAGATTGTGCGATCAAATTGCACACCTTGTCAATGTATCAAATTGCACACCTGGTCAATATATGGGCTGTCATGGATGAGCAGAATGCGGTGCTGCTTGCAAAACTCTATAGCACGCTGGAAGAAATTGTTGTCCGCTGTTGTGGTTGTAGGGTTGTTCGGGTAGTTGAGCAGCAGCGCCTTGCACCTGGAGACCGCACACAGGTATAGAAGTGCTGCGCATGCACCTACATGCATTTACCTACGTGCATTCACGTACATGAATTCACCTACGTGCATTCGGGTAGTTGAGCAGCAGCGCCTTGCACCTGGAGACCGCACACAGGTAGACATGATGCGCGTGCATCTACAGGCCAGCCCACATCAAGCTGATGCTCTGCAAAGCATTTCTGCTGCCGCTGGAAGGCCAGCATGCTCTACCTCACTCAGGCGGCTACAGTAGGGGCCTAAACGACAAGGAGCAGCTGTCTCTCAGCCTTTTGGTGCATGCCAACATGTTCCACAAAAACAGATATTTTTGTGCGAGCTGGCAGGCAAGCTGCATCATCTACCTTGCTGCTTCTGCATCAGGCACTCCCCTGAAGTTCGGAAGTCCATCATTTCCGACCGGCAAGAACACAGGCGAAACGCCTGCCACCTGCGGTGCATATTTTGTACTGATGCATTGTGGGACAGTGCCAATGCCTTGGTGGTTCCTGCCAGCACCATTTTTGGCGCATGGAAGGCCAGCACCCTGCACCTAGGCTGTTATCCCTTGCGCAAGCCTTTTGTTGTAATACATGGCTGTCATTCTTCTGGTGTTGCTCATCCCTCCCTTCTTGAGCAAGGCACCTTCTCGTGCAAAGGAGATACTGTGCAGAACCCAGAATGGCTGCAGCACTCTTGTGGGCATGGAGCCCTGGGCGTGAGGTAGCTGGCTAAAGAGAACACTCTCTGCTCCCAGTTGCTGGGGCTAAGCTAGTGCCGTCAGTGTTCACTGGGGCAAGAAGCATCTTTCAGGCAGTCTGAAGGCTCAAGAAATGCCCATCAAACTAAACAATTGCCCGGCTAGCACAACACCCAGCCACAGCAAGGTCGTCGCTGCTAACAGGACCAAGGTATGATGCACCCTAAATCAAATGCCTGTGGCCTTAACAATCCTAGCCACCAATTCAGAGTTTCATCCCAAGATTGCCCTCTGAGCGCTGGCAAAAGACATGGTCGGGGCACCATGCAGGATTAACAGGAGAGATTGGGTGACAGGGCTTCCAAGGACATCTTGGTTTAGGGACGATCCACAGCTTGTGATGATCAACTTATTGCAACGCTGGGAAGAGGCGCGCAGGTGTGGCTGCAACACACACCTTCAGTGCACCCCAATACGAGGGGTAGGCCACGTCCAACATCAGGATGGAGTCCCCGTGGTCGGTTGATGCAAGCAGTAAGTGGGCGAGTCCCTCTTGGCTGCCGATCAAAGAGCTGCAAAGCAAGGGGCAGGGTGCGGGCATGTGCTTAAGGTCATGCGAGTCATGCCTGGTCCCATGGAAAGGAAGACAGCGTGAAAAAACTTTTCTTTGAGGAGCTCCTTGCCAACGGCTTGCTTACACGGTGAGGGTTACGCGCACAACAGTACCTGTGTCCTTAACTCACAGTGCCTCAGTACATGGATCTAAGCGCACATCATAGCGGTGCTCAAACCAGGTGCACGCTGCCTCCAAAAAGGGCAGCGTCTTATTCTTCAGACAGTACGTGTACGTTGCAGGCTCGTGTGTAGCAGCCTGCATTGGCATCAAAGGGCATGCATTTCAGGAGGCTGGATGTGCAAGAGCAACACCGCTGTCAAAATGATACAGCATTACATGCCAAAACTCTGACCTGTGCCCCGAGCATAAGTGCCGCACTGCCCATGCAGCACGACTCATGAGTGCAACAGCTGCTGTATATTTGCATTCCATGATGTAACGGACATGTGTATAACGCACCCGCAATTCATCCAAGGCTTCTTTAGGAGGGTCTAGGTCACTTGCGCCCACCGACAGGTCGATCACGTCGCGCCCCTCAGCTGCAGCCTGCTGCTTCCAATTATCTGCAAACCAGCACATGTCCGGGGACAAGAATCATTTCTCAGGTGGGTAATTTTGTGGGATGATAACCATGCGCAAGCCAGAAATTCAGGCTCTTTGTACAAAAAGCTGAAACGCTACTTGCACCACTTGCACCCAAACGCCTATAGTAGCCGCCTGTCCCCAAAGACTTGAAAAGAGCTTAAACAAGGTGTGCTTGATGGGCTAGCTTGATAACAGAGTGCATCTAGGTCAAGTTATCACATTTGCCCCCCGATAAAAATCCCCCACGATAAAAATCTTACCTATCACGATAAAAAAACCGGACTCAGGCACACGCGATGAATGGTACAACGGTGCCATTATGCTTGGGCCCTGCCTGTGTCAAGCGGATCAAGCCCGGCAGTAGAACAAAGGAGATGGATCACATCTATATATATCATTATAAATTTGAAGTAGTATGAATAAATAATACTATATCATATCAAAGACATATATCATATCAAAGACTGACATAATTTGCGCAGTAACGTGCTAGCATACAAGAACAAACGTTTAGGACACTCAGGTTGAGTACTAAACGATAGCCAGAATGAACACAATATCTAGCTAAATAGAGCAGACAGGGCCAATTACCTTAATTGTACGTTTACAATACCGTGGTTAATGGTTAAAGGATAGAATAGAATGCAATTAACCATTAATCACGTTTACAATTTGTGGTTAACCCGGGTCAATCAAAAATAGAAATAGATAGGATTAAATGATCATGCAGAAATCTTAACACAACATTGTGTGATCGAATGACATGAATGGGCCGAGGGGCTCAGGGCAATGCAGCAAGCTCCTTTGTTGTCAGCAAGGATGGCTTCCACCCATAGCAAGAAGTCCATACTTTGGTTTAGAAAGGTGGTCACATGGGCATGTCCACATCAGCTGTCCTGGACCGCAAATTTCCAATTAATTGCTCAGGACTGCTGTGCCTCCTGCATCTTTCTAGGGTTTGCGGCTCCACGACAACCCAGCTTTAAAAAAGGCCTGTGCGGATGCATTGCATGTGTTCCCCGTGTTCATCATTGACCCCCACTTCCTGCAAAAGGCCAAGTACAGGTGAGTAGATGTGACCACTGTTGATGCAGCTCTCAATTATTTATATTTGTTTTGTTTGTACTTAATTTGTTTGCCCACTTCACACAGAGTGGGCGTGAATCGGTATCAATTTCTGCTGGAGAGCTTGAGCGACCTCAATGCCAGGTTTGTAAAATTTTGTGTGCTTCAAATCGAAGTGTGGCCCTTTCAATCACCGGATTCTTATCACAAGCAAACAGAGGCCACACCTGGCAGGACGGGATCAGATCTTGTAACTCAAAGGAGGGGAGCTTTCCTTTTCCTTAGTGTTTGTTAAGAACCCAACACTTCGAGGCTGGCGTGTCTACCTTCACACTTGCAGCTTGCAAAAGCTTGGATCCAAGCTGCTCGTCCTGCGAGGTCAACCAGAAGAGGTCCTGCCCCGTGTGTTGCGGGACTGGGACATCCAAAAGCTGTGCTACGAGGTTTGTGTAGGTCGAGTGTCAACAGAAGTTGCTGCACACATGCTCCCTACTCACTGGTGGGTTTGCCGCGGGCACCCAGCTTTAACTACAAGTCCAGGATGTGACAGCGGGCGCTTCTTCATTTACAGAATGACAATTTTTTCTAGATGTCACAACTAATCTGACATTGCTTTTTCATGGGGAGTTTGTTGCTCCTTGACATTCCAGAAAATATGTCTTTCAACTAGAATTATGATTTGGGTGGGCGCTGTGCATTTTGGCAGATTTTGCATACATCACAGGAAATTGGTCTGCATTGCGCCATTTGCGATCCTTTATTGTGAAAGACAGGGCTGATTTACTGCAATCCATGGCAAATCAACGAAAAACCATCCATAATTTGGATCTGGAGCGCAAGTCAAGGTTTTAAGATATGAATAAATTTTTGTTCCAACCAATTGCGTCAGGCTGGGGCTAGATTGACACAATCTAGAGCATCACCAAGGGTACCAGATCGGATGTTTTGGTGGGTTATGACAAATTATGAGCATGAATACAAAAATATGTATAACATCTGGATAAATCAGGCCATCGCCACAGGAGAAGTAGCTTGAATGGGCAATTTAGACGTGTGGCTTGTAGAAACAGTGGCTTCATTCTACAAGATATATTAAGTATAAACAACTTATTTTCCCGTCCCACCCAACTTATTTCAAGATTTTTCAGGCCTTACATGTAGAACACAGAACAAAAACAATTTTCGTGATGTGGGAAGGATACTTAAATCAAGCTCTTGTGACTCAAGTCAATTCCATTGTTTCCAAAAACATAGATGCCACGTGTTGTGCCTACAGATCGATACAGAGCCCTATGCAAGAGCCAGGGATGCGCGCGTGGACTGCATCACCAAGGAAGCAGGGGCTGAGGTTAAGAAGTTTTGGAGCCATACACTTTTTGTGAGTCCCTGGGGGCTGGAGCTTAGGAGCCTTGTGTTGTGCTGGAGTGCTTGCCAGCAGTAAGCCCTGGAACACTGAAGCACAAAATGATTGTAAGGCGTTGTGTAACCATTCTTGATGCACTCTAAACCTGCATTCTGCAGAGTGCAGCATATTTATCATATATGGCCTGATTGGGTGTCCTGTTGGGCTTATGCTGTGCTTGTGTTTTCTCTCTCCATTAGTCTTGTACACAAGCGCCTGCTTAGCAAAGGCCGTGAAGGTCATTGTGGTGTACCTGATTTATAAACCATGAAGTGTTTCAATGTGCGCACAGGATACGGATATGTTGGTCCAGTTAAATGGCGGAGTTCCACCCACTACGCGGCAGGTATACATCAATGAAGATTGCTTAATGAGCTTGCCACAATTTTGCATAATTGTATATACTGTCAATTACAGGTACATGCAGCATTGGTGGCTCACAAAATGCCTTTTTACACGCTTCTGCAGGCCTTTGAAAAGCTTGTAGACTGCGTGGGTAGCCCCCCTGCTGCCCTGCCTGCCCCGGTCTCCCCGCTGCCGCCTGTTGACCTCACTCTGCCTGGCATCAAAGATGCAGAAGTTGGGGTGCCGACATGGCAGGATATGGGCTTCATCGACCCGCCTACAAAGGTCTTCAAGGTGTGCAGCATGGTGAAACAGAAAAAATATCTTGTCCTCTGTGCCCTGGTATGAGCATTAGCTGAGCAGGTGTCCTTCTTTAATCTGTTTTGCACAGGGTGGTGAGTCAGAGGCACTGAGGAGACTGGAACGCCACATGAAAAATACTGAGTAAGACGTTGATAGAGAAGCCAGGCCCTGAAAGTAGTTTTGAAGTAGATGAATGATGACGCGTAATCTTGCGTTCAGGAAGCAAGCTCTTCAAGCGCAGAATCAGACAAGTAAATTGCAGACCTGCACAGTGTGCTTATTTGCAGATGAGGCTGCCAGATGACTGACTCTACATCTCTGCTTGCAGGTGGGTGGCCACCTTTGAGAAGCCCTCCACTGACCCATCCGCCTTCATGGAACCCAGCACAACTGTCTTATCCCCTTACCTTAAGTTTGGGTGCCTGTCAGCCCGCCTTTTCCACCAAAGGTAGGCAACACAGATTTCAGTTCCAGTGTGTTCCTCCAAACTATCCTACAACTTGTCTTTCGTTTGCATGCTAGACGATTTGGTTTACCTGGCAGCAAACCTACATAAAAGCACATTTTCCATAGGCGTACTTGCGCTTGCTCAACCTCAAGATCAGCACGATATCAAGCTTCATCCAAAAAGCTAAGGAGGCGCTGTCTTGTGAACTGCAATGTTCTTGAGCATGCGCTCAGTGTATTCTTTTAAGACAGGTAAGCCTGTGTGCAACACTGTCCATGATGTAATGATTTAGATTACCTAATCCAAATGCACCACCTGGAGTATTGAGTTGCTGTTTCCTTATGTATACTCACTGGAGCCCGATGGGCAGTTCTTCATGTAAATGCCCTACTGCCTCAATTCCAGATTGAGGTTATCCGGCACACCTTATTGTGGTCTTGCACATACACCTTGACTTCATGCTAGCTAGTACACCTGCTCTTTCACACTGTCAAAAAGTTACCAGCACGCTCTCAAAATGTGTAGAGCCTGCCCTGACCCTGCAAATTTGGCTTTTTGACTCTAGTCTTACATTACATATCTCTTTGTCAAGTACTTGGCTCGATATAAGCTAAGCTACTCTTTGCTTTGTCAACTTTTTTTGAAGTAAAGCAACCGTTTTGGCTCATTTCTGTGGATTTGGCAGTTATAGTAGCACCTGCATCATGGCTAGGTATAATTAACTGCCATGGTTTGAAAATGGGTACAAACAACGGTGAGCCTGCTTGTTGCTTGTAGTCAAATGGCTCATCTGTGATGTTTGTGCAGGCTGCTTCATGTATACCAGCTGCATCCCAAACACTCCCGACCTCCAATGTCTCTCCGTGGCCAGCTCCTCTGGAGGGAGTTCTTTTACACTGGTCAGTGGGAATTCATGAAATGCGTATAAAAAAACGAGTCAGCCAACAGCGAGGAGGAGCTGCAGAGGTGCATTCAAGTTAATTCCTTGGTTTGCTGAAGGAAAACCATGGATTGTTCTGAGAAGGAGGGAAACTGCTGGAAATGTTTACAGCTTACAGCATGGTTGATTGCACACGTCACATTCTTTCATTTTTGCTCGCACTTGCTCCAGCATTGAGTTGTCTCCTGCACTCCATGTATCCACTTAACAGAGCTTTGTCATTTTGTCATTCATACATTAAGGCCCTTGCTTTTAGGGCCTCACAGCTTTCACTGGCAGTTGTTGTTGCACAGTATCAACCATGTCTTAAGCTTTTTTGTTGTGCTAGACAGAATATGAGCGTTGCAATTTTTGCCCACAGCTCTACTGCTAGCCTGTCCGTGACACTTGAACCCCATGCACTACAAAATAGCTGTTCCTGTTGCACGCTGCAGTCGGCTCCCATACCCCAAACTTTGACCGCATTGAGGGGAACCCCATCTGTCGACAGGTAGTGCTGCTAGAGCAAGCAGTCTTGCTGCAGCAGCAGCAGCCTGGAACGGCCAAGCAACAAAATGTCTGGACGCCTTATATAACTTTTGTAGACAGGAAATTTCTTGCTCTGATGTGATACATGGTTATAAATCCTTGATCTCTTGTAATTTTTGTCAAAGTTGCACAGCCACACAGCCTAATTCACAATGAAAAGGCCTGTCTTCTTTACAAAGCCCATGCTCGCGAGCAAACCCGTTTTGTCAAAGTTGCACAGCTTTTTACGTCCCTCAAGAATTATTTGAGTTGCTTTGCTGCCTCTGCAGATCACTTGGGACACAAATCTTGAGCTACTGAAAGCCTGGAAGGATGGGGCCACAGGCTACCCATGGATTGATGCGGCAATGGCTCAACTCAGGCAGTGGGTGAGCAGCCCTGCATTATCGCAAGATACTGCTTGTCAATTGATTCTTTTCTAAAATGTCTTAAATTTGCTCCATAAACTGCATGTCATTTTGAGAAGAGCCATCCCAGCTCACATGATCAAACTCTGAGCAGTGATGCCTTGCCGCCAGAATGCAACTGGGGTCTGGGTTGGACAGGAGTGGCACTACCTTTGTGCTCCTTGCTTTAAGGCCATGGCCAATGGCATTGGTCAAAGGGCTCACGCTTGATGGCATCTGATCGACTTCCTGGTTTGCAGGGCTGGATGCATCACTTGGC
>LFCJ01002380.1_pt1 | contig 13551 bp, 14 predicted proteins | sample 643141 | NCBI WGS metagenome assembly LFCJ01 (sample SAMN03766243, study PRJNA286221) | soda lake metagenome | biome: soda lake; feature: Kulunda steppe; material: water; isolation source: sample B1-Br-g2 brine of Lake Bitter-1 | place: Russia: Kulunda steppe | collected 2010-07 | reverse complement strand
TGCACTGCCAATCAGAGCCCCTGCTCGCTCACTGGTGCATGCACTGCCAATCAGAGCCCCTGCTCGCTCACTGATGCATGCACTGCAAATCAGAGTCCCTGCTCGCTCACTGATGCATGCACTGCCAATCAGAGCCCCTGCTCGCTCACTGGTGCATGCACTGCCAATCAGAGCCCCTGCTCGCTCACTGATGCATGCACTGCAAGTCAGAGCCCCTGCTCGCTCACTGGTGCACGCACTGCCACTGGACCTTAAGCTTGCTTCCCAGCGCCTCCACTGCCCGCAGCTTGCTTGCGCTTGCGCACGCACGCACGCATCGCCAGTGTCCCCGCACCTCACCCTCCCCTCTGACACACCCCACCCACCCCAGGGAGAGCTTGGATGCGTAGATGACAATGTAGTTGATGCCCGCCACCAGCAGCAACGCCGTCAGCACCTCGTACACGGTGTCCGGGACGTCCACCAGGTGCGTCAGGGGCAGGCACAGGAACCATGCGAGGCCACTGCATCCGCGCGCAAGCGGCACACACAAGGCGCGTCAGCGGCAGGATGCGGATGGAGCCCCCGCAAGACTGCCCTCTGCTGCACCTTTGCAGGGCCACTGAGTTGGGGACCCTGCGAAGGGTGCAAGGGCTGCAGAGCGCCTGCAAGGGCTGTGGGGCTGCGGCAAGGCCTGAAACGCTTGTTCAAGAAGCCCTGCCAGAACGCTTGTTCAAGAAGCCCACAGAAGCCCTGCCAAGCATGCAGCCAGAAACGCTTGTTCAAGCAGCACACAGAAGCCCTGCCAAAAGCATGCAGCGGGCACGCAGCCAGCACACAGCCGCGCCCCCGGCTTGCACGCAGAGCAGGGCAAGGACGTGTGCTACCCGCAGGGGGTTGCATAGGGGCCTACTGGCGGACCCCACTGCCTGGCAAACCCGGACCGAGGTCGGCACAGGAGTGCAAGCAGGCACAGGAGTGCAAGCAGGCACAGGAGTGCAAGCAGGCACAGGACACAGCAAAGCGCCCTCAGCAGTGAGGAGCAGGGCGGCACGAGCGCAGCCCGCCCCCCCTCCCCCCATGCCCGCCTCTGCAAGTGAGCTTGCACGTGCAGGCACACCTGCAGCCGCCTGCCCAATCCGTTCCTGAGGGGCCCATGGGCACCACGGGGCGGCGCGCTGCTCCGGCGCTGTGCTGTGCGCTGCGGCAAGCAAACCTTCCCTGGAGCCGCACACTGCCTACAGCAGGGTCACGGCCTCCCGGCCAGGCCTCTAGCAAGCTAGCGCACGGCAGTGTGACGCGGCCAACCGCTTGGCCATGCCTAACAAGTGGCTGCTCCAGACAGCCTCAAGACACATGCGCACATGCACATACACGCACAGGCATATACACGCACACACACACGCAGATGCTCCACCAGGTGTGTGGTGCGTCATTGCGTTGGTGGGCACCTCCTCGACCCACCTCCTGCCTGCACACACAGCCTGCACGCCCTGCAGCATGTTGACCAGGGTGTGCACCAGCGACAGCGTGACCAAAGACGCCAGTATGCGTGCGCCTGTGCTCTCCCGTGGCATGCCCGTGCGCCTGCCGCCAGCCATGGCGTCCGCGATGGAGTCCGCCTGTGGATGGGAAGGTGCACACATGCGTTAGAGGTTGTAAGTGTATGTGTGTGTGCATGTGTGAGCATGGACGCTTGCACAAGGGTGGGTGTGTCCATATGTGCATGTGCACGCGCAGGAGCGTGTGAGCATATGAGTGCACTCGCTGCGTTGCATCATTTGGGGCACGCGCGCGAGCGCTTGCACACGTCTGCTTGGTGCAATGCAGGGAGCCTTGTGGCGCATGGTGTGTGCACACACAATGACCCTGCACCAGAGATGCCCTGCATGTGCGATGGTGGTGAGGTGGGAAGGCAAGGGGGCGGGCAGGCACTGATGCATGGCGCGCACCTGGTCGGCCCAGACTAGGGAACCGAAGAAGTGGGTGAACACCCCGCGGCCGTGGTCAGCCAAGATGGCTGCACTGTTGGGCAGCCTGCGGCCACAGGGGGAGGCGCAAAGCAGGGACTGTTGAGTGATGCGCAGAGTGCGAGAGGGGGAAAGCTGGAGCTGCTGGGCAGGCGACAGCCCTGAGGCGGGCGCTCACCCCCCCTCTGCTTGACTGGTGCCTGATGCCGCAGTGCATGTGCCGGCCTCTGCATGGACCAGACCCCCGTCTGCATCGCTCAGGCGCGCCTCTGTGTGAGTGCATGGCTCACACATGCGCTTGCATGGCTTACACATACGCTTGCACGGCTCACACGTTTGCTTGGATGGCTCACACATACACTTGCATGGCTCACACATGCACTTGCATGGCTCACATACACCTGCATGGCGCACACATACACTTGCATAGCTCACAGGTTCGCTTGCATGACTCAGGAACACCTGCATGGCCCCACATGTATTTGCATGACTCCCCCGCGTCTACATGGCTCATGCAATTCTCCGCCTGCATGGCTCTGACATGCACCTGCATGGCCCAGGCACGCCTGCATGACCCCCCATGCGCATCTGCATGGTACACACTTGCGCACGCATGGGGCTCGCGCTCGTCTGCATGGCAAGACACACATCCCCAAGGCTGCGCTAGCAGGACACAGCCCAAAGGGCGCGCGCCCAGCATGTGCAGGTTTGTTGCACGAGCGCCTTGCGCACTTGCTTTTGCACACATGGCTTGTGCACATGCCAAAACGGTGCTAGCACATGGCTTAAACAGGCCACAGTACAAAATAGAACAAAATACATGCTGGGCTTCAACAGGACAAAACACATGCCCCTGTGGCCCAGGCTCCTGGCACCACAGCCACGGCGCTCTCTCAGGGCACGTCCACCTTAAATCCAACCTCTTGTCCGAAAACCCTTCCCTTATGCAACACGCGGTTTATTGGCGGCGCCCTGCCACTTGCAAGCACGCAAGCATGCTGCACGGCCAGGCGCCAACAGCCGGCGTGCACCCCGTGCACCCCCTCTGCAGCACCTTCACCAGGCGCCCGTCCTCAGCCCCACGCACCAAGAGCTGGAAGCTGAGGCAGCCTGCAAGTCAGCTGCTGCTGCCACTGCTGGCTGCGCTGCCACAGCCGCTGCTGCGGCGGGGGGCGATGCGGCGACCGCAGATGCAGCGGCCGCAGGTGCTGATGTGGGCAGGGTGGCCGTGCATGCTGGCGCTGCTGCCGGCCCTGTGTCCTTGATGACGATGTCCTTGGGATCCATGTCCTCCACAATGTGGAAGGTCTCTAACACCTCGCGGAACGTCTTGTGCGCACCAAACACGCCACCTGCATGCAGCGCCCGGGGCGCGAAATCGGGCTGGGCGACTCGGCAGGGGCAGTAGAGGGGCAGTGACAAGGTTAGCCCCATACATGGAGCAGGTAGTTTACAGCAGGTGCAGGCATGCAGGCACTGCCTTCATAAGGCAGGCTGTACAGAGCAGGTACATGCTTGCAGGCGGATGTGCACCTCCGTGCGCGCTGCTCGTGTCCAAGGCATCGTGCTTGAGCCTTGGGCATGCTCTGCCACTGCGTGCATATGATGTTGGAGAGGGAGGCGAGGCTGCCCTCGCAACAGCGAGCGGCTGCATGTGCAAACAGCTCTCGCCCAGGTGACTGACTGGAGGTGGGGGCGTGCGAGGGCGACCAGACGGCTGACAACCCATCAGCTGACAACAACAGGGCAACATCAAGCAACCCAGGCACGTCCCGCCGGCAGGCAAACCTGCAGAGGCTGGAGATGGGCGGCAGGTGCCCCAGGCAACAAAAGCATATGTCGTGAAATGCAGCCCCACTCCGCACAGGGTGCCCAATCAGCAAGGCCTGGTCCACAGGCTGAAGAAAATTGCGACTCAAGGTAGGAGCGCAGGCAATGGGGGAGCGCGCATGTGCGTGTCTGTGTGTGTGTGTGCGCGCGCGCGCGCGCGCGTGTGTGTGTGTGTGTGTGCGCGCGTGTGTGTACGCGTGTGTGCGCGCGTGTGTGTACGCGTGTGTGCGCACACATGCGTGCGTGTATGTACCTTCGATGGCCCTATGGATGACAGCCTTCATCATGCGGTTCATGCTGGGCAGCCACACCAGCGAGAACTCGATGTGCAAGTTGGCCGTCATGTCGTTCTCTGCGACGATGAGGTGCCTGCGACGCACGGGGTGCGGTATGCAGCGCGGCCCATGCGCGTGGGCAGGGAAGGTGAGGCGATGCGCACGGCGGGTGCGTGGCAGGCGGCGGTGCACGTCAGGCAGCGGTGCGCAATTGTTGGGTGCAGGGCAGAGGCACGGGCGTCAGCGGGAGCCGAGGACGCCCGACGCGGCAGCAGCGGTGGTGCTCTGACAGGAACAGGGAAACGCAGGGACTGGTCAACTGAAGCTTGGCAGGTACATAAGTGGAGCTTCCGCACCGCGCAAGCAATGCGGTGTGGACAGCATGGCGCCCATCTTGGAGTAGTCTGCTGCCCCACGCCCAATGGCTTAGCTGTGCTGCACAGGCCCGCCATGCGTGCTACGCGCATGGGGTGCTGTGCATGGTCAGGTTTGTTCCAGATCTCGGCCAGCCACCAGGACACAGAGGGCAGCCACCAGGTCACAGAGGGCAGAGGACACCGCTGCGGCAGTGTTGTCCAGGTGCAGCCAGCCAGCTCAGGCGGTGCCGCTAAGTTTTGGATAAGAGGCTCTGCACTGTGTCCCGTGAGGCATCGAGTCGGCGCTCGCTGGCGCGGCTTTTCCCGCACCTGATGAAGAGGTCAAACTTGTCGCCGTAGGGGGCGGATGTGTTGGCCTTGATCTCCATCCTGTAGCGCTGGCCTGGCACAAGCTCCAGGCAGTGGTGCAGCTCCTCGTTCTGGAAGGGCTTGTTGACCATGGCCATTGGAGGGCTGTCGAAGCGGGTCTGTGCAAGGGCAGGCGGCACGGCAGTGCAGGAGGGATATTGGGCAGGAGCAGGGTGAGGGGACGCAGAGGAAGGGGGGGAGGCACTGTGTAGGTCTAGCCGGCCCTGGAGCAGGTGTGCACGTTGGTGCACAGGGCAGGCTTGATGCCGGCGGCCCGCTATGGATGCATATGAGAGGACATGCATGCGGCGACAGTGTGATTGGCATGCCTAGTGACCGGGTGTGTGAGGCCCGCTGCATGATCCGGACAAGCGCTGCAGGGGGAGCTGCAGCAGTGAGGGCCTTGCCTTGTGCCAGCGGTTGGCTGCGATGGCGCTGGGCTGGCCGGGCCTTGCAGGCAGCTGCTCCAAGGGCTGGTCTGTCTTGGGCAGCTCCTCCAGGGATGACACCCACGGGGTGTGTCGCAGGTTAGAATCATTCCGGACTCTGTGCACTTGGGCCTGGGCGCCATTAAGATGAGGGAAGGACGGATGTGTAAGTATGTGAAAGGCTGATGGATTCTCCTACACCATGTGATTGTGTGTGAGTTTTACATGCACGTGAGCGGCCCTCGATCAGCGCGTGCAGCACTCACATTCAAGTCAGGCTGCTCCCAAAGGGTCTTGAAGAGATCCTCTGCCTTGCAGTGCACTCTCAAGCTCAATAGAGTTTTGGATTCCTGGCCCTCAGGCCATAAATGCGTGGCATTTGCCATCAGCCAGGGTCAGCAGGGTTAGCCCCACGCATACATATTACCCAAAAATTGTGATTCGTTGCACCATCGATTTTCACAAAATGGTTTATATCACTTTATGCTCAAATCGAATGGAGCACCTCAAAAACGGATTGGCCAGGTGAACATTGAAGTGTTTGCACACACACGCGCACACACACACACACACACACACACACACACACACACACACACGCACGCAAGCACGCACGCACGCACGCAAGCACGCACGCACGCGCGTGCACACACACATTTATACACACACACACACACACGCGCGCGCACGCGCGCGCGCACGCACGCACGCACGCACACACGCACACACGCACACGCTCACGCACAGCCACATGTGCTCGCGCAAGCGCACGTACACACTCACGCACACTCCCACACAAGCACGCACATGCACGAATGCACATAAACGCACTCACGCACCTGCACACATGCACACGCACCCGCACACATGCACACGCACCTGCACACACGCGCACGCACACACGCGCGCACACATACATACACTCATACACACACTTATACACACGCATGTCTACGCAGAAGCACTAGAAAGTTTGACGTCAAAAGATCGAGACTTGATCCCAGAGGCACAAGGGCACCAGTTCTGTCCTGCAGCATGAAAGATACTCAACAAACTGCCTTACCCTCTTTCTTGGGATCCTCTTTTCCCGTGCCACCCATTGGCCTAGGCCTGGCAGCTCTTGGTCAGTGCGCCATTTGAAATATTGGCTTGGAACAATTTAGAATGAGCATGTACGGGGCTGGAGTGTGCTGGGGTTGTATTGAAGTTTTTGCTTCAATTAAGTAGTATTGTCTGTGCAGAATGTCAGAGCAGTTCAGACCCCCAGGTGCTCCTGCCTCAAATAAATATCGTGTTACATAAGCCTATAACGATTGAAACACTGCAGGGCGCCCAGGCTATATCAACCTTGGGCATGACTGTGCTATCCCTGCCAAGAATGTAGAGGATATGAGACAGCAAAGCTGGGAGGTATTAGATGCAGCCTTTGAGTGTGGTATTAGGTAAGCATGGTCATTCCATTTTCCATGTACATGAATTGCCACTTCAATGCTTGTTTGCACAGATGCGCATGCAGACAATTCTTGAGCAAATTCCATGCAAATGAACCTAATTGGACAAGGAAAGAAGCACCTTCCAGCAAAAGACTGGTTTCTTTTTAAATGAAAATCTGCTGTACAGAAAGCTGATGGAGGGTAGTAATGCTTATTTTAAATCTATCTATACCTCCAGTAATGCTCGTTCTGTATTCATATCCATCCATCCATCCATCTATCTATCTACATTCATCCATTTGCCCACATATCTACTTACAAATGTGTATCTAAATATCTTTCTCTGTGTAATTCATTTATTTTATGAACAGCAAATAAAAGAGCATCTGGGAGGTATCCAGATGGGAGGAAATAATGAACAGCTCATTCCTGTGTCTCGAGTATCCTCCTATGCATATATCCATGTGCATGTTTCACATGCTAGAGCACAAATGAGTGCATACATCTGTGCGCATGTCTTGCTGCTCAAGCCCGAGGTTGATTCTGCTCGTCTTTGTGCCACCCTTCCCCCCTTGTGCAGGTACTTTGATGCAGCCAGGAGGTGGGTCTGCATGGCAGTGCGCTTTGCAGCCCTGTGTTGTATGGCTGCTTTTTAAACCTCCTAGAGAGCTGCATATCCTGCGTTGATGACACCTGCTCCCCGACTAGACAGCCACGTGTGTGTTTTGTTCGGGAGAGCGTGCGTGAAGCTAGGTGACCTGATAGGCTTCAGGTAAGCTGCCCTCGCTCAGCAGCTGGACCTAGCTCTTCTTTTGAAACAATCCTGGCAGCCCTCCTCCTCCATTGCCCAGCATTGGCTGCACCTTGCTATCCCCTGAGGCTGAGCTTTCTGCTGGCTGCAGTTGATTGCACTGTTCTTCTGCTCTGCAGCTTCTCTCTATATCTTGGGTGTTGCAAAGTAGAAGGTACACGAGCTAATTTGGAGCTGCAAAGCAACATGGCATTTTTTTACTGGCAAAACAAGCCATGAATGCCCAGTCAAGCAACACACTCAGCTGCACATGTTTTGTACTATGATCACCTGTTCAGGCCACCTGTCAGGAGCAAATGTTTGACTTGCCAGCAGCAAATGATAGCCTGTTTAGGCCCCCTGTCAGTAGCAAATGTAGCGGGTAATTCACATGCACATGCAGCACAAAGCTGGCACAGCACTGATCACAGGAGGGAGTCTTTCATCCATGCACTGCAGCCAAGTAGCATGCTGTCTGCTTGCAACACCAAGCGATGGGGCCCTCACTTTGGTGGTGATCTGTTTGATACAGCTATGGCCTGGCTGAGGATTTTCTGTCAAGTTGGCTATCAAGAAGGGAGTTGGACCCATCACAGTGCCTTGTTGGCAGCAAGTGGGGCTACGAGTACACAGCTGGCTTCAAGGTTAGTTGTTCTGGCACCACAAATTGGATGGTGACCTAGGGCGCACATTCTTGCTCAATTGCAGGAGCAGGGGTGCCGCGGCGTTCCTGCTCTCTGGTTGCCCTCATATACATCTGTTACTCTTGCTTCAATGCATCAGATAAGGATGTGCGTAGGGCGTGGGGGGTCACATAGCTCTATTAGCAGTGTCAGATAACCCTTCTAGAATTGAGTTATACCATCCCCTCCTTTTGAGTCTCCTCCTCCTCCTCCTCCTCCTTTTCTTCCCCGTACAAAGATCCTCTCCACTAAGATCCTCTGCTTGGGCCTGGCAGGTAGATACGGGCGGAAGACCGCACGAAGTCAAAGACCACTCGCGCCCGCACCTGGACCGCCAGGCAAAGGAGACTGATGCACTGCTGGGTGGCTTCTTGAACCTGTACCAGATCCACAGCGCCACATTGGAGAGTGGTGTGCTCCAGGTGAGTGGCAGGGCACATTGGAGAGTGGTGGCAGGGCACATTGGAGAGTGGTGTGCTCCAGGTGAGTGGCAGGGCACAGGCGCAGTCATGATGGAGGAACAAAGGTTGCAAGGAGGTTAACTTCCTGCAGCAGCAGCGGCAGTGGCATTGGCGGCAGTGGCAGCACAGAATTGTTGGCAATTTTCAGGGAGGCACAAAGGTCGCATGAATTACCATGATGCTTGCCACCTGATTCCTTGGCTGGCACGATGGAAGTGTAAGGGTCACAGGGGACAAAATGATGCCTTGCCCTTGGTAGTACTCACCCCATTTTTGAAGACACGGTCGTACAACGCATGATGGGCCTCTGCATTTACCCGTCTCAACAGTCACCCTGTAGCCTCGTGCGTGCAGTCACGGGACGTGTTGGAAGGACTGGAGCAGCTCAGCAAGGAGAAGGGCTGGCGCATCGGGCTGTCCCTGTCTGGTGCGTGCATCCCCTCAGCCACACAGGCTGTCATTGCCTCGCACACTCCCACACTTGCCAAGGACCACATCTCCACTGTGTCTTCCTAGTTGCTGTCTTCTGTGCCGACAACCTACTGTGATTTGTCCTTGCGCCTCTTGTAGAAACTTTTCGGCAGCGCCTGCATGTGGGTGGAACATCATTCCCATCCTGGCATCTATTGTTGTTCACAGTTGTTGCATTTGCCGTTGCTGCTTGCGTCTTCCTGGCAGGGCCCCGTCAAGCAGACACGCTGCGGGCAGCACTGAGTGTGCGCACATCAGACGGGCATCCGCTGTTCTCCTCTGTCCAGGTACTGTGCAGGGGCTTCTTTGTCAGTAAGGGCCAGCTGTTCTTGTCTTGGCCTGCCAGTGTTAGCGAGCACCAGCACATGCAGAGGGCATGCATGCAGGAGCACATGATTTGTACTATGTAGCCTGTTTAAGCCACTTGCATGCGCATGATGCTAAGGGGTGGGATTTTGAATTGGGAGTGGAGGTCAATTTACCTAGTGTGACCGTTTGGATTGGCCCTTTCAAGCTTCTGCAAGATCGCTCAACAGGAAGGATCACATCACCACGCGGTCAAACATTGCATGAACGCAGGCTACATGGAACTTGCTGGAGCAGTCTGCGGGAGATGCCCTCACCGAAGCAAAGCAAGCTGGGTTGGACATCATCATCAAGGTCTGCTATAAGGCGGTCCTGAGGTGTACTTTGGAATGTTTTGCTGGCAGATCACTTGCATGCCCTTGCTCAAGGACAGGAGCGGGTGGGGACTCCCCACCACATGAAGCCTGTGGGTCTTCAGCCTCGAGCGCACACTTGATGAGCCACACCCCTTGATCCTACATTGTTGGTGCAAGGTAGCTGCCTGCATGGGGCTGGGCAAGAGCGCCCATGATTGAGGTGTGACTTCACCTTGTGAATGAACAAGCAAAAGAGGGTGCCAGCATGCCAAACAAGGCAGCGTTTGTTTTGCGTTAGCACTCTTGGCATCAATTTAGGAGCATGCACACTATGGCCGCCCACTGCTTGGGCCTTGCTTTCCGCAGTAGCTTTGTGGCACTTAGAGAGTGCGACTACCATTTTGCTGACAAACACCAGACAGACAGAAATGTCGTTTGCACAGGAGGGCTTGGCAAACGGGCGGCTTGCTGGTTGCAATGCAGACCCTGCGTTCACGAGAAAGCAGAACCTGCTCATGGAGGCGGCACGCTCGCATGGGACCACTGTTGATGCGCTGGCACTGGCTGCAATAATCTCTCAGCCCTTCAAGCCCATGGTGCTCAGTGGCGCTTGCACTGTGGAGCAGCTCAGGTGTGTGCTTCTTTGTGTGTAGAGTGTGCTCATGCGTAGTGCATGTGTGTGCAACACACGTTGTCTGCATGCGTGCACGCGTGAGTATAGGCACACCACATTCTAGGGCGCTGAAATTTAGACCCTCTAAACCTTTAAACACAGATGAGCTTGCTAATGCCCTGTAACCAAGCTCATGAATATGCCGGTCCTGGCATCTTGCAGGTCCAACATGAAAGCCGTACAGTTGCCAAGTATCAAAGGCCTGGAATTGTTGCAGAAAGAGTTAAAGCAGGATGCCGAAGCCTACTGGGCGGAGCGGAGCGCTCTCCCTTGGAATTAGCACATGGCTACGGGGGTAACGCTGAGGACTTGAATCCTGCTGCGAAAGTTGCTTTGAAGCCCTGCCTTTCTCAGGCATTCTTCTGCTTGCATTCCATGTGGTTTTAGCCATGGGTTTTAGCCATGGGTTTTAGCTCATCTGCTGGTTACATGTTTTGATGAAGACTTGCCTGGTAACCACCAACCGACCAGCTGTAATATGCATTAATGCTTGTCCCACAACTGACTGCAAGTTTGAAAATTTAGGTTACGCCAACCTGGTTGTTTGGTTGGTGCTGGTTGCCAAAAAATGAGTTCACGATGTTTGAATGAAATGCAAAATATGTAGTGCTGCTGAGAGAGGATTCCAAAGACAAGTCATACTTGGCAGGGCATGCAAAAAGCAAGGGGCCTCCACACACAGGCATGCAAGAGAAGAAAGGAAAAGGGATTAACTTTTCTTTGTGAGGAAGAAGCCCCCACCATGAGGGGTTACAACAAGATAGATATTGTGATGTACCTATCAAGTTTTTTGTGAAGCAGGTTAAGGATTAAGGATCTTTGCGCCCTGGCACACTGAGAGGCTGCTACACACCAAACAGACTCATAGCATGACCATGACTATCGGAGTCGAGGGGTGATCCCCCTTGTCTCGAGCAGAATGTGGATGATGCGTGAAGACCAAAAACGTCAGAAATAAATGGTCATTGCCCAACATGCAGCATCGCAGGAGACCATGTTGTTCATGTCATTCTTTGAGGTGTAGAAGGTGTTATTTACATTCCTCACAATTTGGTTCCTCTGAAGAGTCTCGGCCTTGATTCGCAAAGAGCCAAGAAACTCGCTCTCAAGCTTCATGCTCATTCTATGCACTGTGCTCATAAGCTTGTGTAGACCAGACGTTCTCTTGAGCATTCTCCTCACTTTCAAACAAATCGGGAGAGGTCTGCAAGCTTGTCTGTTTGCAACCCTCCTGATCCTCACTGACCGCCCTTTTCATTTCTGGTGAAGGGGCTTTTCTTCCCAAGCGGCCACTTTTCCTTAATTGATGTGAGCAGCTTTTTTGCTGCTTGCATAGTTTTTCTTTTCTTTCTTTCTTTCTGTCATTTCCTGACACTATAAAAGAAGCATTTAAGGACAATTATCCAGCAAAAATACCCAGGCAGATCAATAGACCTCAGTGAATCAGGAATGGGATCAAAGACTGAACCCACAGACTGAACCAACCTCCTTTACAATGCATAAATCTGGCCCTGCGCTACTCTAATGTGACAGCCCCTGCCTCAAGTGCAGTATAAAGGAAGGCAAGCATACAGGTACCATCTAAAGGTTACATAGCTGTATCCACCAAGCGAGGGCAGCTTAGCTGAAGCCTAGAAGGCCTGCAACTGAAGCATGTCTAGTAAGGCGCTCATATCAGAAGGAAGGTAGTGTCTGCAAGCTAGAGATTTTTACCATCTACAGGTATCTACAGGCATCATAAAACCTACAGGCCTAAAATTTGCGCGAGAGCACCACTTGATGGACAGGCCGCATGCTCTCCTCTGGTTGACTAAATGCTACGCTCTTACCACCAGTATCTTTGTTTGCCAGGTCTGGGGCGCACGATTTACGAAAGGCAGAGTTTGACAGCCCAAATCAAATTGCTCATATGTGTTTCCTCAAAGATGTGCATGGTGCCAGCACGGAAAGAACCACGCCTAATTGGGCTGTGTTGCGAGAGTGTGGACAGGAGCCTTTGCAGTTTGATTGGTTCTGCACTGCTGCCAAGTCTTTTAACTCCCTACTTTGCGGAGCCAATCAAACACAATCAAAGATTGTGCATGCAGATATTGCTCTGTGCTTCTTACAGGAAGTGCTGGACTGCGGAGTTCATACAGGCATGTGAGGGGCTGTGTGCGTCAGACAGGTAGACCAAATGCGTTAAGGCTGCTATCCCCCTTCCACTTCAAGACTTTGTTGTTGCAGTATGGAGGGAATCGGATGGGGCAGCCCCTAGGACACATGCTCACAAACTAGCTACTAATCATACATGGATGGCCTCGCCTCTCAAGCCAAGCACTGTAGGGGGCCCTCCCCATTTGCTGCCTAGATACCTCAGGTATCTAGGCTACAGCTGGAACTGAGTAGGCATGCGCTTTGTAACATTGCTTGGTTTTGCTTGCGTGCCCATACCCTGAGAGATAAGACTGGATGTTGGCTGTCACGCCAGATTTATGCAGTGCCAGATTTATGCTGCATTGTGAGCCGGAGGTTGGTTGAGTTAGTTGGAGGAGTATTTGATCCCTTGCTCAGTTCAGCTAGGGCGGTATTTGAGCAAACAGGGTGTGTGGACTGGCTGCGGACAGCGACAGTGTACACCAAGCAGACAACAGGTTGCCCGCGATGAGACTGAGGAGCCTCTGATACCCTCATCCTTCCCTACACGTTCTCTCTCTCGTTTCAGCCTGTAGATAGGCAAAGTCAGCACTGCATGCAGCTGCTGTCGGTTGCACTCACACTGGACGGTGGACTGGACTGGACCGGACTGGGCGCTGCCACGCCTGTGTGCCCCCCAAGGGCTAGAGGGGTCTACTCCCTGGCGTACATGTTACAAGGTCTCAAGGAGCAAGGCGTGACAGTTTGTTTCTGGAAAAATTGAAGACATCTTCAGAACAACTTGGGAAAAATAAACAGCTCCAGTCTGATTGACAGTAATTTTGTGTGCCATAGGTAAATCGTGAAACAATGGAAGATAGCATGTTGCTATCCAAATGTACAAATACAGAGTGCAGATGCTCTAGGTCTGATGATCACAACTAATCAATTTTAGAGTGTGCATGCACGCGCACGTGTGTGTGTTTGTGTGTGTGGTGTGTGTGTGTGTGTGTGTGTGTGTGTGTGTGTGTGTGTGTGTGTGTGTGTGTGTGTGTG
>LFCJ01002376.1_pt1 | contig 13559 bp, 23 predicted proteins | sample 643141 | NCBI WGS metagenome assembly LFCJ01 (sample SAMN03766243, study PRJNA286221) | soda lake metagenome | biome: soda lake; feature: Kulunda steppe; material: water; isolation source: sample B1-Br-g2 brine of Lake Bitter-1 | place: Russia: Kulunda steppe | collected 2010-07 | reverse complement strand
TGGAACACACCGTCTGGTCGTGTCCGCTGAGGCAGTGCACCTGCAAGGGGGGGCGCAGGGCGCAGGGATGTGCGCGCGTGAGACAGGCGCGTGGCCTGCGCAAGCGCATGCTCGCGCACCCGCGCCCACTCACACGGCATATCAACGTGCGGCGGCCCAGTTCGGTGTATGGCCCGGCGCCTGCCACGGTCCTGTGAAGCAGCAGGGCAGTCCCCACGCGCTGCGCGCAAGCTTCACCCCTCCTCTGCGCGCCCAGCAAGCACCGCGGGCTCAACTGCACTCCGCAACCTCTCCCCTCCTTTTTGGGCTGCGGGCTCCTAGGTTCCCCACTGCACTCTGTTACTCCTCCCCCCGGCCTTCATTGGTTGTGAGACCCTGGGTTGCCCAACACCAATCAGAACACCTGCATCTTAAGTGCTCACCCTAATGCACACAGCATGTGCATGCCCCTCCCCCCCTGGTAAGCGTACCTGCACCCACGCCTGCATTTCGGTGCACATGTGTCACGCACACGCGCGCCCGTACTTGGGTGCGTATGTGTATCTCACACACACACACACACACACACACCTGAACTTTGGTGCGCATGTCCCACACGCGGCACACAGAGTCGCGGCCACCCGTCATCAGCACGTCCAGCTTTGGGTGCAGCGCCAGTGAGTACACGCCCGACAAGTGGCCGTGGTAGGAGCGGATGACCTGCGCGAGTGTACCCGGTTGCAGCTGGAAACCCAATGCCTCACACGCTCGAGCATGTGTGCATGTACGCGCACAGTGCCTGTGTAAGAGCAGGGGGGGGAGAGGGGGGCTTCTGCTGCGAAGTGTGCCCAACTGACAAGCGGGCGGGCCTGAGCAGTGCAGATGGGGAAGCCCTTGTGCTGACTTCACCATACTGAATGTGTGGCATGTGAGGCATGCTTGTCGGTTGTGCCATGCACATGCGTGTCTCATACAGCAGCACTGCATCCTCCCGGCGCGCTGCGCCTGCACACGGCTCTGTGCACGCCTTAGCGCGCAGCGCACCCGGGCGGTCTGCTGGCAGCTCAAGCAGTGGGCACACAGCTCTCACCCTGCGCCTCTCACCCTGCGCCTCTCACCCTGCGCCTCTGGTTGCACAAAAGGTGCATGAACGCATCTCGGAAGCACAAGCAGGCACAACGTAGTGGCAGCGCGGGCGGCGGCCGACTGGCTGCAGCCCAATCCCTGCAGAGCCCGAGCTGCTCATCCAGCAGCATGCAACTACTCTCGACTGGGCGTCCAGCAAACAAATTTTGCTGGTTCGTTACAGACGCCATGGACTACTTTTTAGCTGGCGATGACCAGCCACAAACCAATCAGCCTAAAGACCAGGCTGGCAGCTTCAACCCTGACTTGTGGACTTGACTGGATTGCTCACAAAACCAGGCCTGCCACCAGCTGCGGAACCATGCAACAGACTCCAAAGCTTTCAAATGCAGCACGCGCGCCTTGATCACCCCTTGATCACGCCTTGATCTTGCCTTAATCACCCCTTGATCACCCCTTGATCATGCCTTGATCACCCCTTGATCACGCCTTGGTCTTGCCTTAATCACCCCTTGATCACCCCTTGATCACGCCTTGGTCATGCCTTGGTCTTGCCTTAATCACGCCTTGATCACCCCTTGATCACGCCTTGGTCGCCCCTTGTCCCTGTCCATCGCCACAGGCAGCCTCTGCTCCATCCCTTACATTCAATTCATGAATGCAGGTATGGCTTGAATATGGCTTGAAGCTTGAATGCGCTGCACATGTTGCCAGATAGCCTCTGCTCCATCCCTCACAAACGCCAGGCCAGCAGGCCACTCCTGCTGGTGTAGCCTCTGCTTTCTACTCCAAGCCTTACCGCAGCAGAGACGGCACTTCAGTCCACTCCAAGCCTTACCGCAGGATAGACTGCGCTTCTGTCCCACCCAAGCCTCGACACAGCAGAGGTTACACTTCTGTCCACTCCAAGCCTTACTGCAGCAGGAACGGACAGCGCTGCATGCTCTGCCTCGTTCCACGCCCCGGGACCTTGTGGCCCTCATGTACTCAACTGCCCACAGGTGATGCCTGTTGATGTCAACCCTCACAGGGGTCAACATGTTGATCAGCAGCAGCCCCAAGAACAACCAGGGACGCAGGCAGTGCTGCGCGTGCGGCCCGCCTCCGATCCAAGCACCTTGCCCTCTACTCCGCCAGCGCTCAAGAGCTGGGGCTGGCCGTGCTGCGCACCTCGTTCTGCTCCATGTCCCAGCACCTCGTTCTGCTCCATGCCTGCGCACCTTGTTCTGCTCCATGTCTGCGCACCTCGTTCTGCTCCATGCCTGCGCACCTTGTTCTGCTCCATGTCTGCACACCTTGTTCTGCTCCATGCCTGCGCACCTTGTTCTGCTCCATGTCTGCGCACCTCGTTCTGCTCCATGTCTGCGCACCTCGTTCTGCTCCATATCTGCGCACCTTGTTCTGCTCCATGTCTGCGCACCTTGTTCTGCTCCATGCGCACCTTGTTCTGCTCCATGCGCACCTTGTTCTGCTCCATGTCTGCGCACCTTGTTCTGCTCCATGTCTGCGCACCTTGTTCTGCTCCATGTCCCAGCACTTGACCATCTTGTCCAGGCCGCAGGAGAACATGTAGGGGTGGCGGGCGCTGATGGCCAGGCCAGTGACCTACGCAAGGAGCACAGGCAAGGCCCACAAGGCAGGCGCATGCGCACGCTCAGCATGTGGGCTTGCATGCACGTGCGCCTTGCAGTGTCAAAGAGGGCGCGTGCTGAGAGGGCGCGCGCACAGGCATGCTAGCCAGGCCCCTCCTGCACGGAGGGCCAGTGCAAAAAGGGTGCCTTGAAAACGCGGAAAAGCTGGTGCCATGCACCCTTGTTTTGACGCACTGCGTATGCCTAGCCGGCATCAGCTACAACTGGCGTGCCACGCGCACCTGCTTGATGTGCCCCATCAGCATCAGCTTCATCTGGCTAGCAGGCCCACCCACAATGACTTGGTGCACCCAGCCAGCACCAGCTACAGCTGGCATACCGCGCGCATAAATGCCTACGGTGCCCTGTCAGCGTCATCTGTACCTGGCTAGGAGACCCGCCCACTCTTACTTGGTGCACCCAGCCAGCACCAGCTACAGCTGGCATGCCGCGTGCGCCAATGCTGTATGTTTCCTGTCAGCGCTGTTTGCACCTGGCTAGAAGGCACACCCACAATGACCTTGTGCACTCAGCCAGCAACAGCTAGAATTGGCGTGCTGCGTACGCACCTGCTCGATGTGCCCCGTCAGTGTCAGCTTCAGCTGGCCTGAGGCCAGGTCCCAAATCTTGATGGTGCGATCCCCTGGAAACGACCAGCCAGAGCACATACTGTGTGTGGTCGAGGTCTGCTGCCCCGCCCCGAGCTTTCATGCTCAGGCATGAAAAGTCATGCGGGAGTGCCTGCCGCGTTGCCGCCGCAACGCATGCTGAGAATGCACAAGGTTAACCCTGTGCCCCGCGGCCACCGCGCGTTCCATCCACACCAAGCAAGTGCACCACAGACAACCTCCACGCCCCTCGACAACACACAAGCAAGCCTCTCAGCAAGGCTCCCACCCCATACCCCCGCTGCCCTGCAAGCCTCTGAACACAACTCCCATGCCACCCAACCCCCCCTTCTCCTGCCCCCATCTACACCTATGTATGTTAACCTGCTGAGCACTGCCACAAGTGCTCCACTGGCCTGCTTGCCAAGACAACGCAGACATGCAGCAAGCATGCCTGCTGCGGCAGCAGCCACCTCCACGCACCCGAGCCGGTGACAAAATATTCGTTGCCTGGGTCTACTGCCAGTGACCGCACCCAACCCAAGTGGCCCGACACCACGCGATACCTACAAGCAGAAAGGTCGCGCGTGCGTGCGTGCACGTGTTTGTGTGCCTGTGCGTGTGTGCGTGCGTGCGTGTGTATGTGTGTGTGTGTGTGTGTGTGCATGCGTGGGTGCGTGCGTGCGTGTGGGCGTGCATGTGTGCATGGGTGTAAACGTGCCCGCACTAGCCAGCTGTTTGGTAAGTGTGTGGCCCCCGCTGCTTTGCATCATCTGCACTGCCGTACTCCACAACTACCGTGGAACGCGCCCTTGCACCTGCTGCGGTGCGCTCAGGACCTCCCACTTGTGCTCAGGCATTCATATTTGCATGCGCGCCAGCGGAAGGTATCTGTGCCACACGCCTCCCCACAATATGGTGCATGTACACAGGCGCCCCGCAAGCCATCCTGCTCCTTTTCCTTGGGCCTTGCAGCCTGCGGCTTCCTTAAACACACATGCACACACACAGTGCACCACGCGGCCCAAGACACAAACACTCACAAGGGACACATGCGCACACACGCGCGCACCAGCCGGCATACACATGCATGCACACACGTAAGTGCACGCGCAGCGCACATGGCCCGGGACGACTCACAGCTTCCAGGGCGGGTGCCACACAGGCTTCGGCCACTTGGACGCCATGCGCCGCGACACTGCCGCGCTTGTGTTGCCCTTCTCCTCGATCACGCGCATGATCTCGCGCTGCTTCTGCGCCGCCTGCGCCGCGGCCAGCGGCTGGTTGCCTGCTGCCACGATCTCGCCACCTGCGCGTGCCGGTCCGCCAGCGTGTTGCAAGCGCGTGCCGTGTCCGGCCTCTGCTGTGAGAAGCGTGCAGCAGCGCACGAGCGCACGCTGCTGCCTCCAAGGGCTCCACCTCCTGTCACCAAGCAGGGCCGCCCCCCCCACCCCCCAGTGGGGCACATGTCGTGTGCATACCTGTTTTTACTTGCGAATCGCCTGTGTGCCGAAGATTACGCATGTGTTTGCCTGCCAGGTGCGCGGCGCCCCTGCGCAGCCAGGCTAGCCGCGTGCCCACCTAATGGGCCTTCAGGGCTGGTCAGGGGCGCAGTGCACCTTAACAGACATAACACATGACACATACATGTATATACCATACATATGACATAGCTAGCAACAGACAGGTAAACAGGTAACCAGACAGACAGACAGATAGATACATAGACAGATAGATAGACAGACAGACAGACAGACAGGTAAACAGGAATCAGACAGATAGATAGATAGACAGACAGGTAAACAGGTAAACAGACAGGTAGATAGATAGACAGACAGGCAGACAGAAGGATGGACAGACAGACAGACAGACAGACAGACAGACAGACAGACAGGTTGACAGACGGACGCGCGCACAGGCTGGACATGTGCCTTCCTTGGGCCGCAGGACTAGTCAGCGCGCACAGGAGGACGCGCGCACAGGCTGGACATGTGCCTACCTTGGGCCGCAGGACTGGTCAGCGCCAGCGCGGAGCTGGGGGGCAGTGAGGGCCCCTTCGCGGTGGGGGGCGCCAGCGCTGTGCTGGTGCTGGCAGGGTGGCTTGCGTGCGGGGCAGCGCCGTTGGCCGCCGGCTTTCCTGCAGGAAGGGTGGCGCGCATGGAGCATAGAAAAGGGTGCGCAGTGTGTGAGCGTGGCGGCGGGGTGGGGTGCGGAGGAAAGGGCGCATGTGTGTGCGTACGGCAGGCTGGAAGTGCAGGCAGTGCTGCATGAGTGTGCGTGTTTCTGCGTTGGAGTGTATTTTTGTGTGCGTGTGCATGTGTGTGTGTGCGTATGCACCTGTGTGTGCGAGTGTATGCATGGCATGGCACGGCACAGCTGGGTCTGGCTTCCTGGGCGCATGGGCATGGATGTCTTTATGTGTGTGTGTGTGTGTGTGTGTGTGTGTGTGTGTGTGTGTGTGCGCGCGCGCGCGCATATACGCATGTGTGTGCGAGTGTATGCATGGCATGGCACAGCACAGCTGGGTCTGGCTTCCTGGGCGCATGGGCATGGATGTCTTTGTGTGTGTGCGCCTGTGCGCACACAACCGGCTGCACATGCCGGGTGTCCTGCTTTAGCCTTGCTACCTTCCCAACAGCGCGTGCATGTATGCGTGAGCATGTGCGCTCACGCGTGCATTGCTGACCCTGGGTGCATGCACGTGGGTGCCTGTGTGCATGCATGCATGCAAGGGCTTGTGTGTGAGAATGGTGCAGTATCTCATGTGGGGGCTGGTAATCTCACAGGCATGGGCAAGGGCAATGGTGCTAACGCAGGCACCCGGCCCAAACACGGCCATCCAGGCCGCGAACACACTGCCTAGCTGTGCACAGGCTGCCGAACAATGAGCATGGGATCCAGTATCCGATTTACAAGTTGGTGTTTGGGCTGTGGACTAGCGAAATAGCATGATCTGCGTAGTGGCGCAGATGCAGGGGGAGCATGCGAGGTTCTTGTACAGGGCCACAAGGGGTTGGTGAGGATTGTCCTTACCTGCACCTCTGGGCGCTGCAGCAGGGGCATCTAGGTGCATGACGCTCTCATACTCATCATGCATCTTACAAGACGCTTTGAGCCTTTGCCTGCACGCATGCACATGGAAGGAAGCATGCGCATGGACGCCAACCCTACGAGGGCGTGCACCCGGACGGTGCATACCAGAGGCACAGTGCCATACATCAGCACTTCCTTGTGTTGCTCCATCTTTCTGCGAATTCTTGCGACCGCTCATGCAGAGCTCATGTATGTGGCCCCAGACTGCTGCGAGCAACTGCAGACCAGCTCAGCCCCAGTTTCATATACGGTCTCCTGATTGCTCACCCGTCTTCTTGCAGCGGGGGATGCTGCCCAAAGTCTGCAGCAAACATATCATACGTCCGCTTCAAGTGGAGCGTCGTCAGGGCCTTGATTGTCTTGCCCTCGATGGGCATGTTAAATGTACTGGCCTGCTGCTCCCCTCCATGCTTCTGCCCGGCCTCCACCTGGCCCCCTGCTGCTGTCTGTGTGGCCATCACTGAGGGCCTTTAGCAGCTGCAGTTGTGGAATTGCATGGGCAGGATGCAAGATCCCCTCTGCCCCTCCGCCTACTGGAACTAGACAATAGACTGTCAAAGACAAGGAAGAAATAATTCTCACATATATTGCAAAATGCGTTTTGGGGCAAAAAGCTGAAAATTGCTTGATCAGCGATAGCAAGGGCTTTACTTACTTACTAATCGTTAAGGAGGCTGCCAATCTCATCTGGGGTGAAGGGGGGAAAATGAACGAGATGGAGGTGCGAAGCTTGGGCTCCGCACATACCCTCTAGACACTGCTATGATTGGCATTTCAGATGGGAACAAGTAGGTAGCTTTCCCGGTGGAACTGATTCTTCCTTTGCCTTGCCCATGGAATATGCAGGTTGAGCGCCAGATAGAGAACATGTGCCGGTTCATCCGGCAGGAGGCAGAGGAGAAAGCAAACGAGATTCATGTTTCAGCAGAGGAGGTAGGGCAGCACTAGCCCCTCGAAGCCAGCGTGGGGCAACACTTCTGAACGGCTATGTTTGATTATATGCCCTGATCCCAAATGCTGCATGTGTATGGGATTCATAGCACATGTAGAAGTATACGAGCATGCTCGCACGCGCGCACGAACGAACAGGTGTATGAATGCACACCTACAAAGAAACAGCTGCGTACAAGCACACACGCCCCACGTACACACGCACGCGAGCACGAACGTGTGCACACATGCACGCACCCTTCTCTCACACACACGCGTACGCACCCTTGCACATGTGCACAGGAGTTCAATCTAGAGAAGCTTCAATTGCTAGAGCAGGAAAAGGCCAAAATCAGGAAGGAGTTCGAGAGGCGCGAGGCCCAGGCGGAGGTTAAGAAGAAAATGTGAGCATGCTTGATGCTACATGCCTTTTTTGTGCCAGCACATGAGCTCATGAGCAGCTGTAGTCTGCCCAAAGGCATGGAACTAAAAGAGGAGTATGAGCAGTCCACAGCGATTGTGAGGCTCCCAGCTGCCCGAGTGAGGTGGTATCTGGCATTGCCATGTTCAGCGTCGGCACAGCTGCCCATCCATGTCATAAAGGTTGTGGGAAGGCTGTGTGTATGCGCGCTCACTGGCACGTGCTCTGTGCGCACCTTGCAGAGAATATTCCAAGCAGCTCAATGAGCAGCGCATCAAGATCCTTGTGGCCAGGGAGAATGCGATCCAGGTGGGAGGGGCAGCCATGCAGGAATTGAGCTACTGCTAAATTCCCGTGAGATGAAACAGGCCCTCCAGGGCTGAGGTTGGGGGTTGTTCTTCATGTATGTGATGGGATCCACCCCCCCGCGTGTCCCTGGCACTTGGCTTTTTTCCGCGAAGGGCTGATCATCCTTGTTAGGACGTCTGCATGCCTTGCGTTGCACTGGCTTGCCTGACGTTAAGGGTGCGTGCCTGGTGCACAGCGTGGGCATGCCTGGTGACAGAGGGGTGCGTGCCTAGTAACACGGGTGTGCCCGGTGCGCAGTGTGGGCATGCCTCTGGCGCTCTGCTGGCTCTCTGACTCAGGCCTCGAGCGGGGGCTCACAGAGGTCAGCTGTGAATCTCACTGATCTGTCTTGTTTCTGAGCCCGCCGGCTCAGGCTGGCCACAGACCTCCGGTGCCCCCTGCACCTCACGGGCGTGCCTGTTGCGGTTCATTGCCTGTTGCCTGCATGTCTCCCCTCAGGAGGTGCTTGTGGGGGCCAAGCTGCGGTTGAGAGATGTGTCCAAGAACCCTGCTAACTACAAGCGCCTGCTCACAGACTTCCTGGTCCAGGTGCGCGAGCCACCGAGCTGCTCAGGCGCACACACGCACACATGCTTTGTTGGCGCGCATATCTCCGCTGAACTACCCCTGCTGCCCAGCAGCTAACACAAACACGGCAGCCTGCCCTACTAGCGTCCTTCACTCTAAATATCACATGCATACGTACAGGAAGGAAAGGGGCGCGTACCCATACAGCCCCAAATGCAAGCACGGCGCATTGCCAGTCGCGCGTCCGCGCGCTTGCATTTGTGCACAGCCCCTTGACCACGCCCTCACACGCCGGCGGACACCAACTTGATGCCTTGCGGGACACACACACGCGCGCGCGCACACAACCACGCGCACATACACACACACAGGCACACAGGCACACAGGCACACACACACACGCGCGCACACACACAGGCACACAGGCACACACACACACACACACACACACACACACACAGTTCCCGCCCCCCCCACACACCATTGCTGTTTGGGATACCTGTTGCACGAAATGCGGGGCGCGCCGTGCCGTGGGGGGCGCCTGCGCGGAGGGGCGGACAGGCCAGAGGGGTGCACGCATGCTCCGTGCAAGCATGCATTGGAACACCACGCTTGCTTCCTCACGCCCCTTCATGCACTCACTTTTGTCACCATAACACCACAGCGGACGAATTTTGCACCTAATTCCACGCGGGGGGCATGGGATGGGGCGTCAAATGGGGACTCCACGTCTGCCCGAGTGCACCGTTCGCTGAGCCGCGGCCAGCGCCAGACGCACGGAAATTTTTCTATTCAACCAGCATTGCCTTAAGCTCCAACAACATGCTTTCATTTGAACTTGGCTGGTGCAGAAACGGCCCAATTTCCCGCACCGATTGGCCAATGGGCTCTGAAAAGGCGCCAGTTAAAAACGCATGCCTGCGTGGCATTGTGACTTGCAAGCCTGAGCATGCGCCCCCCAAAAAACACATGCAGTGTCTCACGCACGCGCTTGTCCCCTCCCCCATTGTGAGCGGCTAAAGACACACAACCTGCAACCATGCTCTTCTGCGCGGTGCGCCTCCAGGCGGCGCACAAGCTCAAGGAGAAGACAGCATTAGTGAGATGCCGGCAGGTGGACCTCATCTTGGTGAAGGAGTCGCTGGAGCCGGCCCGCAAGTAAGTACGCTGCGGCCATGACTAGGCGTGCGAGTTACAATGATGGCATTGCTGCGCACCACGGCAGGGGCATGTCTCTTGGGTGGCGCCTGCGCCCCTGCTCCCCCGCTCCACCCACACTCCCCCTTGCTGCATCTCCATCCCAGTCCCTCATTACTCTTATCTACTGACCTGAAGTGGCTGCCTCCAGCAAGTCTAGCCACCCATCGGGGGAGGGGGGGCGTGGGGTGCGAGGCGGCCAGGGATTGTTTTGAGGAGGCCGGGGCCGAAGGGGGGTGCCACAGGGGACACAGGACGGGTGCAGAATAGAATGCAACAGGGTGCAATAATAAGAATGGAATGCAACAGGGATTGTTTTAAGAATTGCTGCCAGGGATTGTTTTGAGAAGTGGCTGAAAGGAGGTGCATACAGGATGGGCACAGTACAGACGAGGCATCGCACAAATGACCTGTTGATGAAGAGCATCGCACGCACGGCTAGCCGAGAAAAGCAACAGGCACAAGGCTGGCCACACAAAGCACTGTACCCGAGACTGGTCAAGAAGGGCATTGCACACGAGACTGGTCAAGAAGGGCATTGCACACAAGGCTGGACGAGGAGCATTGCACTCAAGCCAAGAAGCTTCATGGACGAATCGGTGGCAATGTGGCCGCGTGGCAGCTGCGTGCGACGCCGAGGCAAGCTGCAGTCAGGGGATGAGGTGTGAGCATTAAGGAGGCACGCTGCAAATCATGGGTGGCAGAAGTTCAGGGAGGCAAGCCGCAGGCATGGTGTGGTTGGGACATGGGAAGGCGAGAAACGGGTATGGGATGCGCTGTGCCTATAGCTGGCCAGGGCCGAGCAGGGCAGGGGCAAGTGCGTCAACGGGGCAAGCAGGCAAAAGGCTTGCTCTGGTACCACGCGTGGTCGTGCTAGCGGTCGCGCTGACATGCATGCGCGCATGCTTGCCCACCAAGACCTGGGGCGATGCGTGCGCTCAGGCAATTCACTGCGCTGTTCAAAGAGGAGGCGCCGCTGCTGACCGTCGACCAGACCACCTTCCTGCCCCCCCCCACCCAGACAGGCCAGGATGACGAGCTGTCCAGGTGAGCTGCCACCCAGCTTTTGGAGAGGCGGTGGGGGCGACCTGAGACGGGGTGGTGCCATGGGCCTTTTTGAACCACCCAGGGTCTTCCAGGACCAGACCACCAATAGGCAGCTCAGACGCATGCCTGGTGTGGACCAACAGGCAGCGCTGACGCATGCCTGGTGTGGACCAACAGGCAGCTCTGACGCATGCCTGGTGTGGACCAACAGGCAGCCCTGACGCATGCCTGGTATGAACCAACAGGCAGCGCTGACGCATGCCAAGTGTGAACCAATGATGGTTGGCTGATAAGCGAGCAGGCCATGGTTGGTCGGCTGTGCGCAGCACGGCAGGCGCACACCCCCAGGGTTGGGTCAGTAGCGGCCAGACTGCTGAACGTTGAACACCGCCCTACTTTGAAAGTCGAAAGGCCTAAGAAGGCGAGTGTTAGACGTGGTTGGCTGAGTGGTATGGCTGGTCCAGGCAGCCGTGTGCTGCCTTTGCGGGAACAGGTGCACCCTGAGGTATGGTGCAGGTGCCCTTGTGGAGGGCCAACCTTATTACTTGTCGGCGTGTAGGCCACAAATGCCCAAGCGCATGTGCTGGAAACTGACATTTTTGAGTTTTTGCACCTTGTAACCAAAAGGGTATTTGCACCTTGTAACCAAAAGGGTTTTTGCACCTTGTAACCAAAAGGGTATTTGCTGGGGTTCGATTGCGGTGGGGACTTAATATAGGGACTTAAGATCCTTTGCCTTATACATGCTGTTGTTGTGGTTGGTAGCAGGTTTCTTTGCCCACGTGAAGCGCTGCGTTCATGCGCACTGTATTGCATCTCTGCTGCGAGAGCTAGGCGCCCAGCAGTGCATTTACACGATCAATAGCATGCGAGGACGGTACCTGCTGCTTTGAGGACGCTGGAGCTGCTAGGCAGATCCGCAGCAGTCAGGCAAAAAAATTCAACTGCGCTTTTCTTGCGTGCATCCCCTCCCTTGCACTATGTCCAATCACTGCATGCCCAATCACTGCACTATGTCACTGCATGTCACTGCAGTCCAATCACTGCAGTCCAATCACTGCATGTCCGATCACTGCACTATGTCCAATCACTGCACTATGTCCAATCACTGCATGTCCAATCACTGCAGTCCAATCACTGCAGTCCAATCACTGCACTATGTCACTGCATGTCACTGCAGTCCAATCACTGCAGTCCAATCACTGCATGTCCAATCACTGCACTATGTCCAATCACTGCACTATGTCCAATCACTGCACTATGTCCGATCACTGCACTATGTCCAATCACTGCACTATGTCCAATCACTGCACTATGTCCAATCACTGCACTATGTCCAATCACTGCACTATGTCCAATCACTGCACTCTGTCCAATCACTGCATGCTCACACACCCATCCCCATTGAGTGTGCTCCCTCACATGCCGGGGTGCCTGCAGCTGTGGAGGTATTGTCATGATGTCTACTGATGGGCGAATTGTGGTGCGCAACACGCTGGAGGACAGGCTCAAGATCACTTACGAAGCCAACCTTCCTGTCATCCGCGCCAGGCTCTTTGATCACGAGGCTTGAGGGCTTTTGCCGCAAATGAGAAATCCAATGCATGGCTCAAACATGCTGGCGGGTGGGCAAGGTTGCTGCCCTCAGGCTGATGGCACTGCTTGTGCGGGATTATAAGGAGAGGTGCCCTCTCTAGGAGCACCTGCGCAGCAATCATCCAGTCCCCCAAAGTTATGCGCACATCTTATGCTTTGTAGCTCTGGACGGACGTTTTGCTTAAAGCAGCAGCATGCCTTGCAAAAATGCTACCACTTGATGCCAGGCCTGTTGTGAGCAACCTCAGAAACTCAGCAACAGCTTGCAAACCTCTGCTGTATCATCAACCTGGTTGGCACCTGCTGACTCTCCCGGGACCAAGTTGTGCGCGCATATCTTGAAACGAGGTCGCTTTTAGGAGCAAGATTGTCATCTGTCCAACAACGGCTATTCCTAACATTTGCTTCTGTTGGCGGATTCATCTTTGAACTCAGAACATCATATGTTGATGGGACATTGTAAAATTACAAATTGGCCTCTACTAGGGTATTGGCGCCTGCGCGCTGCCTCAAGGATTGCTGCATGCTTGTTGCTAACATCCTAAAGCCTCATGCCAAAATCTCCCCTAGGCCTAAGATCATGCAAGAAAGAGAAGACTGCGCCAACAAGAATGTTCAAGAGGTATTGGCCCCCAGTTCAACTGTCAAGTTGACATGCATCAAGGGAGGAATCAACAAGGTGCGTAGTCACATGGCTGTCCTGACAAATCACTGCTACTGGTTGAAAAATCACCGCCATTGTTGAAATCATCCCAGATACACAAACCAAAATAAATCATATGGGCCACCACCCGCTGCCCTCCCCATTATGTAACTTTGCAAGGGGTTTACAAAAAAAGGCCCTCAGTGAAGAAGTGTGACTGCTTGCCTGCTCAGCGGCTAATAAAAAGCTTCAAGTGCATGAAGAAATAAAGTTGAAAAAAAGTTAAAAAGGGTTAACCGCCAGCCAGATCGTGAGGCTGATTGGGTTGTTGCTGGTCTTCGCCAGCCAAAAAATAGTCCATAATGTCCGAAATGAAATGGCAGAGTCTATTGTGCCGTTGAGAAAGAAAATCAAAGACAGTCTGACTAGGCAAGGCATGTGGAATATAAGGG
>LFCJ01002374.1_pt1 | contig 13560 bp, 13 predicted proteins | sample 643141 | NCBI WGS metagenome assembly LFCJ01 (sample SAMN03766243, study PRJNA286221) | soda lake metagenome | biome: soda lake; feature: Kulunda steppe; material: water; isolation source: sample B1-Br-g2 brine of Lake Bitter-1 | place: Russia: Kulunda steppe | collected 2010-07 | reverse complement strand
GCTGCTGCTGCTGCTGCCGCTCCAAGGCTGCTGCTGCTGCTGCCGCTCCAAGGCTGCTGCTGCTGCCTGTTGCTCCAAGGCTGCTGCTCTGCTGCCTGTTGCTCCAAGGCTGCTGCTGCCATGGTCAAAGGCTGGGCGCTTGTACACAAAGCTTGGAGGCACAAGCAACGGTGCACATGGATCTGGGCATAGTTTCTGCTCAGCTGCTAGGCTGCTCTGTTACGGTGCCTGATCAAGAAAAGCTGCTAGGCTGCTCTATTACGGTGCCTGATCATAGCATAGCTGCTAGGCTGCTCTATTACGGTGCCTGATCATAGCATAGCTGCTAGGCTGCTCTGTTACGGTGCCTGATCATAGCATAGCTGCTAGGCTGCTCTGTTACGGTGCCTGATCATAGCATAGCTGTTAGGCTGCTCTATCACGGTGCCTGATCATAGCATAGCTGCTAGGCTGCTCTGTTACGGTGCCTGATCATAGCATAGCTGTAGCCGCCACCAACCCCAAGATTGGGCCGCACAAGCTTGCATGCCCTTGTATGCCACACCAGCGCCCGTGCTTTGTGCGGTAGGTGCTTTGTGCAGTAAATCAAACGTGCAGGAACGGGAATGCTCAAATGAGAATGCTGGAATGTTTTTGGGATAGCACACATGCATACAATTATACCATGCAATTATACGCGTACATGCCTGTACCGCAACACACACAATTTCACACGCACACCCCTACAGGTGGATGACTATGAGCGCGTGATCCAGCAGCTGAGCGCCCAGCTTGGATGTCCGCCTCCAATCCCCATGGGCAGAGCCAGATAGCGCAAGCATGCTCCGCGTGCAGCAGCACAACAGCATGCGGAGCCACAGTGCATGCCTTTCCGCTTCTGGCTTGCGCCGATTCACTCCAGAGATCTCCAGGTGTAGCTGCCAGCGCAGCACATGTTGGTTTGGCTCTGACGAGCTGCACCCGTGTCATTTGATTCCTGACTGTCTTTGATGCGTTGAGTTGCCTGAGTGTTTTCTTCATTTCGAAAGCCTGTCATGTTGAGCACCTGCTTTGGGCACGTCTCTCATGTAAAATTAGTATCAATAAAATCCCAGCGACGGCCAATGTTTTGAACTGCTGCAGAGGAAAAAGGACCTGCGCTGTTGTTCTCGTTTCTTCCTTATTTGCACGCGCCAGACAAACTCAGCCATCTTTTGAGCTGTGCCCTTGGAGATGCGCGTGGCTTGTGAGCCTGGCCATTCACAATCAGGGAGTGAGGGATGCCAGTGAATGGAGGGAGAGAGAAAGGCTGTCTGCCCCTTATTCCCGCTTATTCCCGCTTAAGCACTTCTTGGTCACCTACGGTGTGAATGTCTCAATGGAGCTGAGGAATAGGCTGGCAGTGCACCTGCTGGATGAGGACAGCCTACTGGGAGCCTGAAGAGTCTATCCTGACCAAGAATGGGCTAAACTTGTGGAGTTGCGGAATAGGTGTCAAACAGGAGACATTACAAGTTAGGATTACCGCCAGCTTGGCCTACTTGGCTAGTAACATTTGGTTAATTGTTTTGTGGTTGGTCATAAAAAAATAAGTTCTCCACACAGAGTGAAATGAAATAGCAAAGTTTGCTACTGCTAATAAAGAAATCTTCAGACACTCTGAACAGAAGTACCTTCAGTCAGAAACATGCCATACACAGGAACTGCTAGCATTGCTCATCATAAGTCTTGTGGTCGGAAGAAGTGTTTGGCAATCAAGGAATTCCCTCGTTGCATTACAATCTAGGTGTGGCTGTTTTCTTACTTGAAAGGAAAAAAGAAAACCTATATAGGCAGTGGGACACTCCCTCCATCAGTTAAGGAAAAGGAATCACTTAGGGCCTGTGATGTCCACCATGAAAATGAAAATATTCACCAGTCCTCTGTGTCCACTCTGTCAACAAAGCAGATAATGCTCTCCATATCCTCTCAGGGTGTCAACATAAATTCATCTTGGGTATGATCACTGAACGCCATAATGTTGCCTGCAGGCTCATCATGAAAGCAATCAGCAAAGGCTCTCTGGCAGGTTGTTGAGTCCAGTTGGATGCCGGCAGCACTGATCGCTTGGCTCAACAAAACCTTCAAATTCCTGAGCATGCTAACAACAGGACACTAACCAGCTGGCTATTTGATGCTCGTTTATCTGCTAGAGATAGACTCACCTCTAGTCGCCCCGACGCCGTTACCTAAAAAAACCAAATTGCCAACCACTCCTCATTTGCACCACTGGCATCTGGCAGATGTCACAACCACGGCAACCCAGCAGAGATGTACGCAGAGCTCGCGAGCTCAATGTCAATATGAGGGAGATTCACCTCGTTGAGGTTAAATACTGCGAAGACACACGGCCTGGACACCAATTAGAAGCCTCTGGAGAGCAACATGAAGTTCTTTGTAAGCGCTTAAAGGCCAAGAAACTTTCTTTGAACTTTTTCTTGAAGAAGTCATCCTTCACACCATTCTTCTTGGTGTGGGAGGCTCTATTTGTACCTCACACGCTTTGAATCACCTTAAAGAGCTCGGCCTTGATGTACAAAAAGCCCATGAGACTGCCCTCAAGGTCATGCTCATTCTGTGCTCTATGCACATAAACTGTCAACTACTAGACGCGCTCTTAAAAAATCCAGTTGCTCTCAAGGTCTTGGTCTGGAGCAGGCGGCTTGTCACCCTCCAGATCCTCACTTGTTCTTCATTCTCCCTGGTGAAGGAGACTCACGGATCTTCGGGCCAATGTGTCTCCTTTTCCTTAATCGATGTAGGGAGTGGTTTAACTGCCTATATAGTTTTTCTTTTTTTTCTTTCACTTAGGGCCTGAACCCTGTGTGACTCCGACAGCAAATGAGTTTACAAGCTTGATTTTGCCTTCAGCCAGGTAGTTTGACTGTTCAGGTTGCTGGTGAACACCAGCAGTACGAAAAAAATCCCATAAGCTCTGAGATAGAACGATAGGAATCTTTACTTTGTCTCTGGAAAGAATTAAAGACATCCTCAGAACAATTTTGAGAGAAATACAAAGCACCAGTCTGATTGACAGTAACTTTGTGTGCCAGTGGTGAATCGTGGAACAAGTCTGCAAATTGAAGCCTCAAAGAACACATTTGCATGCAAGGACACAGAAAAAGAGCGTGTTTTTTGTCTTGAATTGCCTGCAAGCCACACTTATTGCAGGTACCATCATGATGTTCCCAGCTTCTTGTCTCGACACGCAGCGCATGGGAATGTAACCTGAAACGTGCCACGTTGCGCTGTGTTTGCCTGCCAAATCCAAATGCAGATACCTAAGTACAGAAAAAGGCGGTCCATCAACAGTAATCGACCTAAGAGGCAAAGCAACCCAATTACGATATTTTGCAGCCTTGTCCATCTGATCTTCATTGCCTAGCTGGTTTGCCTGGCTCCAGACACTCCTCAACCTCTTCCTCAGAACAACAACAACAAATTCTGACTGTGGGATCGTTTGTAATGTCCTCACGCGATGTTGGAAATCACCGCTCCTTTCCAGACCATGTAAAGCATCCAAGAACCCAGCACTCCAGCACTTCTTGTTGACAGTGTTCATCGCAATATCAGCCTTGAGGACTATGGCAAGAGGGCCACTGTTACACAGCATTATAAAATCCCAAAGCTGCTCGGAACCAGTAGAATTGCAAGGGCTTTTGGCCACACTCACGCAACACAGACCAGTTGGGAGTGGTGCGCTTCACACCTAAGATACCTTTAAGCAAGCACATGCGAACTGTTTGCAGAGGGCAGTCCATCTCAGCTCCTTGCTTCATGTACCTAGTGCCCCATATTTGACTTGCATACATGCTTGCTGGAAGAGCATATCCTTTAACCAACCAAAGCATGCTGTGTGGCCTATCTGTTAACTGGTGCTCCAATGCGAACTGCCTGATTCTACGACAACCAGCCATGAAAGGCTCCGACAGCAAAGAAAACAGAAGAAGTCCGACTGAGTCAGTTACACGAAAGGGTCTGTAAAAGTACCTTGGATATTTTGCTCGTGCCTCAGTAAGTTAGGTTTTACAAAGGTGTAGATGTAGGATTTTAGTTTGCGTCATCATGATAGGCTGCAGCATACTAAGCTAAGGTAGTACCTCAAATTACCAGTCTCAGACTGGTTCGCCTAGGAAGTCAAGGCTGGCGGTCAACCCTCACTTGTAAACTATGAGGTAAAAAAAAGTTCTTGCAGTGTAGACTTCCTTTGTTTGACAAAACGATTTAGTTTGAGAAAGAAAAAGAAAGAAAAGAAAGAAATGGAAAACTACCCAACCAGCAAAAAGCTCCTCCCATCATAAATGGAAAAGGGGCCACTGTAGCTGACTTATTTGTGAAACCTTCACCCCACGATTAAAGAGAGGCAAGGCATTTGACCCAGGCCAGAGGATTTATTCTTGTACACTAAGCTGGTGTGGAATATGAGATGGGCTAGAATCCGCAAATGCCCAAACATATGGATCTGAATCTGACGCCTTGGTACTTTCTTGTGTTCTGCTTGCTTTGAGATCTTGTGTTATGCTATCCGCTTGCTTTGTTATCTTTTTGCTTTGCTATCTGCTTTGTGGTCTGAAGTGGCTCCCAGACCGCGCGTGGCTTTGAATGTGATATTTGGCTTCTACCCGGCAGAAACTCTGTTTCTTTCTCCGTATGTATTTGACTTATTGTTAACCTTGCTCGTTCTAGAGGAAAACCCTATTGGAGATTAGAGGTCTTGGCAGCCAGCTGGCATTGCCCATATAGACACGCATTTTCGTGGAATATTCCTTTTGTTTCGGTACAAAAAGATCTGCCTGCTTATGTTTTTTATTGATATTATTGACCATTAACTTTAAGTTATCTGAAGATTAATATGTTATGCTGCCTCTTTTGCCTCTCATGTTTGTGTAACAATACCCTGGCCTATGTCCGCTCCTGTCAGATCAGGTTAAGCACATCCACAAAGTCTCAGAGACACGAACCACTCTCCAGCCCAAGGAAGCTAGAATGAAACTTTAATTCAGACAGTTCTGTAACAGCACTTGGGAAGAAAAGCCCCTACACCAGAAAAGAAAGGCCGGTCAGTGAGGATCAGAAGGGTTGTGGGCAGACAAGCCAGCAGACTTCTCCTGATTGGTTTGAAGGTGAGGAGAATGCTCAAAAGAACGTCTGGTCTGAACAAGCTTATAAGCATAGTGCACAGAATGAGCATGGAGCTTGAGAGCAAGTTTCTTGACTCTTTGTGAATCAAGGCCGAGACACTTCAGAGGAACCAAAGTGTTCACAGGAATGTGAATGACACCCCCTAGACCTAAGAGAATGACGTGAACATGGTCTCCTGCAATGCTGTGTCTAAGGTGACCATGCTGAGCATGGGCAGCTTGGAGCTGCTGCTCAGGGTGAGTGTCTTCACAATACTTGATCTCAATGAGATGGGTGGTACGACGCTGCCATGGGAGGTTCTCGGGGCGAGTCTGTCTAGGCCGGTAAGCTGTGGCTGGTGATGGGGGCCTGCCTCCAGCTGCGGTGGCTGCCACTGAACCCTGCCCCCTACCCAAAATCACCCTCCTTAGAGCTTAACATACACCATCCTGCTGAAAGCGTAAGAGTTGCTGTAGAAAACTATGTTTTAAAAATTTTACAGCGATTCTGAACGCGCTCAGGCAAATGGCCAATGAAGAATTGATCTCCACCTGTGACGAATTACGTCAAACAACATGGATGCATGCAGCTATAGGATTTTCATTGATTGTCATTCTAAGAAAGAGTTAAGTATAAGAAAATCCCGTTAGAGGACCGCCACCAAGAATCCATAAATAAATCCTAGTGCTGTACACAATATATCACATGCAAAGCTGTCATTTTGGACCTACAAAGCGCTCAATAGCGCAACAGATCACTGAGCAATCTCAAGCTAGGACGAGAGTCTAATTCCATGGTCTTACTTAATCCACACAGCTAAGGATACCTATTTTGCACCCATATTTGTCAGCTTATCACCCATCACACCTCCCATTGCAGCATAGAAAGCCAACACCTGCATTGCATATTGAAAGGTGACGAATTCTGCCTTTGCTTGACTGTTAGAGAAAGCTGCATTGGGACAACATAACATCTTAAGAATAAAGTCGCACACGTAAATTAAGGGTCGAACAACTGTGCTTAATCCAAATGAGCACACAATAAGAACACAAAATTTCAAAGAAAGGGCAATGATACGAATGTGTCTTTGTGAAATGTACCTTTTTGTTGTCTTTGTACTTCCTTATGTTCTGTGGATTTTGGGCAACATCATTCACTGCTGCCATGACTTCAGGGTCCTCAAAACCTGCTCAAAGGGTATGTGTTTGCAAACAACAGGCCTTCATGACTGATGTAGTCCTTAACAAGCTTAGTTTACTGATGGACGATAGATGGTAGAGCAATTCTTTTGTTTACGTACGCTGATGCAAAGAATGCAGGGCAGCAACAGTGCTTCACATCTTGTCCAGCTTTTGAAGGCTTCCAACTCACCAGCTAGGAGCTCTGGACTCTGTTGTATTTTGTTCACCATATCAGGGGTAGGCTTCAGCGCATCTAATAACTCCCCTCGAACCTGACCAGAAGATTGGGAATGGTATTTATCAAACCAGTACAGCAGCCGGACAGAAACATTAATTCCGTCATAAGGCATCTCCAAATAGAGGTCGTCTTTGCCTTCATTGCAAAATGACGACAGCCTGGCATCACGTGCCATACAAATGCTTTCCCTAAAAACATTTCCCCACACACCTTCTTGTACTTCTCTTCTTCCGCATCTGGCTCAACGCGCAAGAAGTCAGGAATGTGCGGTCTACTGCTGTGCATGGCATCACGCTGGCCTTTAAGCATAGGCATCTCCTCATAGCTGTTATTTTGCTGCTTCCTAGTTTCTGCTGGCTTACTTCCCTGCAATATTTGTTCACGTTAAGCACAGCTTGCGCAATTATAGAAACTCAATAGAGTAATCGCGCATATGTTTATTGCAATGCACATGCACAGAGCAACCTTTTATCAAGTGAATTTCCATCCAGCATCCTAAGATTTTGCTCATGCTACTGGATGTGCACAGTCTGCTCTTTCAAGCAACAATTTTCATGGTGTCATGCTTGTGCAGGGGCCATGCTTTCAAGCAACATGGAAATGACAAGACGACTTTTGATGAACAAAAATGTGCTAGTCAGAATGACATATAGATAATCTCAGTCCAGCTGCCGAGTCAGCTGAAAGGTATACAATGACAGAATGAAAGCAATGCTTCTGCGAATCATAAGAGCAAGCAAGTAGTTTTTAAGATGTCCTGTTTTTGTTCAGAGGCACAGAGGCTTACCCTGCTGCTTGGCTTGGAGTCAAAGAAGCCCTTCTTCAGAGAGGCTGATTTTTTTGGAGCTTGCACTGCAGATGTGAGGTTTTTGCGAATATAGACCGCTCCATCCACAAAATGCATTTCCAAGGAAAGGCACGATTACTGCTACATACCATCTAGTACGGTCGTGTTTGCGACAGGCAGGCCTTGCGGTGCTGCTGCACCCTGCCGCAGGGCTTGCACTTGGTCAGGCAGACTGCTGAGAGGGGGAGGTGCATCTGCAGGAAAGTATAAAGAATGTTCTTGAGATCTTGAGGGACATCTGAGTGGTGCCTAGGAAGGTGCACCCTTGCAAACCTTGAACGCACCATCGTCATCCATTCTTTTTCCTTCCTGAAAATTTAAATCATATTTAATTTGAATAACAAACAGTGAAGTAAAGCAAAAAGAGGCTGAATGGGCCTCGCTTCTTGGGCCTTGGGGCGCATCAGGAAGCCCTTGGGGGTGGGCTTCAAGGTTAGAGTGATCCACAACGCCTACATTGACATTCATACTCATCCAGGCTGCTTCACAATGGCAATCCTGCTTATGTACATTTTGGAGCGCACTTAGTTGTGTAGCATTCCTCAAGCAGGTTTTTAAGGGAATTGAAGAGATTTAAAAAACTTGTTACATTTTGTTTTCACAGTTCAGTTTTGTACAGACATGAATACAAACATACACATTACATGCGCACACACAGCACAAGTGTGTATAGCGCGAGCGTAACTCATGCTCCAGACAACACAGCGTGTGTATGTGTACGTGCAGGCTGGCAAGCTGATCTTCAACTGCATACAGACAGGTCCAAGGCCTTTGAAGATCACAGAGCGGGTCGCCATCTTCCTCATTGGACAGAAGAGTGGCAATGCAGCGCTGGCCATCTATGTAGTCAAGATTATTGGCGGAAAGGTAGCGCATGTGCACTGGCTCTGCCTGGCCGGTTGCATTGTGGACCTCTGTGCCTGCCTGGAGGTTAGGCAGATCCAGCAGGCTCTTAGGTCTCAGGCCAGCAGCTGCGACCAGGAATGCAAATCAATACTGTGGGCAAGCCTTTCATCAGGTATTGCCTTGCCAAGCAGTGGCTGTCCCTGCATCTCTGCCTTCCTACAAAGTGTACCAGACATGACCGCTGCTGTGCCCGCACAAACTGCGTGCACGCGCTTCATTGCCTATTCCATTGCTTATTTCATTACCTGCTTTATCGCCGGTGTGCTGCGCAGGTGCATTCCAGTAAGCGCACAGATCGGGCGCTGGAAATACTCTCTACCCATACCAGCTGTGATGATGGGCTCGTGGAACATGGTGGGTGCCTTGCATCAGCCATAAGCCCCTTCTGTGTCGCATGCAGATGTAGTTACTTGCAAGTCTAGCAGGCATAACAGTGCCTGTGAGGTGATCCATGCCAAGGTGAGCTGGCGGCTGCGCTCGCAACGGCAGCACAGTCATCTCACACTTGGATTGTAAACCATTGGACCTTCTGACCCGCAACAAAAGAATCCCCCTGTCCCACCACAAACACATCCCTCTGGCAGTTCTCTTCGGCTGGGGGGGTCACCAGGGATAATTTTCGCTGCTTAGCATTGGTCAGACAGGGTATCTGCAAACCTCCTATGCACTTGTGATGCAGGCCGAAGTCAAGGTTGGTCATAGCGTGCTTGCCGCACTCTAATGCATGCGCAACTCCGTGCAAGAAGAGAAGGTTTCTAGTATTGGTAAGGCCTCCTTTGAGCCCTTTTTCACATTCGGGGCGTGCAGGGTCACAACCTACCTGCCTGCCCAACTGCCTGCAGGAGACATTATTCTAGCCTTGCAGTCTACACAGCTGTTGTACACAGACCCAAAGGTGAGCTTGTAATGAGCAGGGTGCTCAGGTGCTGCTGCTGCACCCCGTAGAACAGAAAGCCGTGTCTGGGATTGGACGCTCAAACCCACATGAAGCTGCTTGCTTTGCTCGAGGGTTTCTTTGACCTACTAGGGTCTTTCCTCACCTGTACACAACAGGGGCCCCTTGTCGCCGCAGGCAAGCTCCTGTTTTCTAGGAGGGCGGCTTGCAAGACTAGGCAACAGTCTAGGCTCCTCACATATGCTCGCTCGTATCGTCTTTCCTGTGCAATGCTGACCTGAAAGCTGCACTTCTCTCTGCTGGCAAGCCCTGCGCCTTGCAGCACACGCCAAAGAGTAAAAGAGACACACTGTCAAATGCAGCGATGAAGCACACCAATTTCTTGGCGGTCTTGTGCTCTTTTGCAAGCAGCACCAGTGCATCTCCTTGCTTGCGGCACTGGTCAAGATAGCTAAGACAGATAGATAGATAGATAGATATGCTCTTCCAATCGTTCATCCCGGCTCTCATGAGGAGGGAAATGACAGAGATCATTCCGGATCTGTTAAGGTTTGGGGGTGAGGTTGGCATCGACAAAGATTATCGAGGAGCACAAGGGGTTGGGGGAATGGGGTTCCTAGAAGTGCAGCACAGGCCCGTCAGTTCACGTGTCTTGGGCTGTAAAGCTCACAGCTGGGGACAAACAGCATACAAGCATGATCTTGTGCCCACATTGACCATAATTTGCACTAGTGTGCATTTTATGACAGTTACAGTTGCATGCAAACATGATTAAGGATGGGTAATTAGGGTGGTCCTGTCTGCCAAAGAGATTTGCCGAGACTAAACGAGACTCATTGTAGATGGGGAGGGCCTAGATGGGAAATTATAACTGCTTTTCACAAGCGCATCCTTTGGACCTGAGAATTTTCATGGGACTTTAATACAATTAAAAAAAAGTTTTAACAGGTTCGGGCATTCCAGAGGCCGGGATGAGTCACAGGCTGTTCCGTCCTCTCCCCCCCTGTTCCACCCCCCTCCATTCTACCCTTATCAACCTAGCTGCTCAATCCTTGGCATTCTTTAGTCTTGCTTGGCAAGGAGCCGCAGGCTGGACTCTAGGTCGCTCACAGATAAGTCCTGGTGTTGCAGCAGATGTAAACGCGCCAAAGCAAGTCTTGAGCAGTACTTTGCGCACATCTTACCCCAATCATCAGTCACGCTCTTAGACACAAGCTGTGGGAGGATGCATAGCAGCTGCACTGTGGCAAGGGTGGGGAAGCCATGCTTGGAAGCCCACAGGCGCAAGAAGTTGACGCCCTGAATGGTAGGGCCTAAAGTGCCTGCTGCTGCCAAGTGCTTTCCTTCCCTTCCTCCTTCCATTCCTTCGCACGTTTGAAGATACATTGGCAGGGGTGCGAGCTCCCCGGAAGGATTGGGAGACCATTACCCTATCAGTCATGTCCAAGCTCATCACATCATCACGCTCCTCATCGTCCCACACCACCTCGTCTCTCATTGTAAATTAATCTAAAATAATATAAATGGCTTGGGAAAATATGAGGGTTTAAGCACAATTTTGGCGTTTACCAGTCAAATAGGTGACACTCGTTGGTGACGAGGGTCCCCACCATCCCCCAAAGAGACTCGGCGAGACCCCTGCCCAACCCTGAACACGATACAAACGCATAGAAAGCCATCTACAACATACACTACATACAATTGATACGGCCTTAATGAAATGCCCTCCCTCTCTTTTTCTTGGATTCTTGCAGGTCCTAGATGCGCGTGCTGGGTTCTTCTTTGTGCAAATACTCATGGAAAAGCAGGTGCGTTTCGAAGGGTAGCACCTTTGAAAATCTATTTCTTGCTCATCTTTCAGGGACACTGCGTCCTTCTGATTTCAGGCACAGCGCACACCTGGCAGAATTGCTGAATTTGCACTGCCATGCAGGCTGTGGACAGCCGCATCTGCAGGAAGTATCGTACTGAGGAGGGCTTTTTTGATGCAGCTGCATGCCTGAAGGTGAGTCCTGCAACCTTAAAGGAGCGCACATTATAACCTTGTGACCATCACACGCATTGCGCATACATACATACCGCAAACAACTATGAATTGTGAGCACAATTCAGATTAAGGGCACCCCACATCTTTGTGATGCTTGATCAGGCCCACATTTGCAGCTGATAACTGGCCTTCTTTTTCAGCCAGGCTAGCCATGCTGCTTATTATTGGTCCAGAATGCGTTCCAGTGCAGTAATCTTAAATGATTAGCCCAGCCTCTCCTCACTTTCCTTGTACTGCATGCGACAGGATTTCTATGGTTCATCCAAGGCTCACAACCTGATCAAAGAGGTCCACAAAATGGGGCCAGACATAGGCCCTGAAAAAAAAGCCGTGCTGTTCCCAATTGTGCTTGAGATTTGGCAAGAGAATTGTGTTCACCTGCGGAATGACGCCATAGACTTCTTCTTGCTCTGATAATCTCTTGCTCCAGCAACAGCCTCAAGGCTCCCTGCTCGGGCTCCTAGGGCAAGTGCCGTGAAACTGTCAATCACTGGCCAGCCAACGTGAGACCATGGCCATCTTTGGGGGGTTTTGTTGTAGTGCTGCCTGCAATTCACTTATACGCAGGCCTTGAGCTCGGAACATGCATGGCTCTTGTGTTATTGCAAGTGACACATAGATGACTGTGGAAAGCTTGCAGGCCACTGACCAGGACTAGTGCTGCTTGGCTCTTCTGATGTAACTGCCTGGGTCAACCTCGGCGCAAGGCTTGCTCTAGATCTAATCTGCTGGCAGCGCGCGCTGCATGCTCTAATGAGCACTCTGTCATGGGATTAAGGAGCCTTGTCCTTTTCATTCTGGCCTGTTTAGCAACTTTTTCGAAGAAGCTTGCTATTGCATTTTTGCTGTAGGGCTGAAGGAACTCTGTTATCTGATAGCATATCATATAGCCTTTTGCGAGTGTGTGTGTGTGTCTTGGCAACATAATGTCGGATGCCCTGCGCATGTGTGGGATCCCCTGATGGTATGTATGATGGGAGAGACATGTGTCTGGTGCTTGCACCAGATAGCCCAGCAAATAAGGGATAGGAAGGAGCTCAGTACAACTTGCACATAACCAACGAATTCCATTTGGCTTGCCTCCCTGTCGGGACAATCTATACTTTGCAAGGGGTTAACAAGGGGTACAAGAAAAGGCCTTCAGTTGTGAAGTTCGACTGCTAGCCTGCTCATAAAAAGTAAGAAGTGCGTGAAGCGGAAAAAACCTTATTGTCACGCCAGATTAGTGCAGTGCCAGATTTATGCAGCATTGTGACATGGAGGTTGGTTGAGTCAGTTGGGGGAGCATTTGATCCCATTGTCAGTTCAGCTGTAGCTGTATTTGAGCACGTCAAAGGCGAACTCGCAGTAATACCTTGTTTGCTCCTAGCGACCTTGTAACATATAAGCCAGGGAGTAGACCCAACCAGCCCTTGGGGGGCTCACAGGCGTGGCAGCGCCCAGTCCAGTCCAGTCCAGCCCACTGGCAGTCCGTCCAGTGTGAGTGCATCCGACAGCAGCTGCATGCAGCGCTGACCTTGCCTTATTGCAGGCCTAAGAGAGAGAGAGAGAGAGAGAACGTGTAGGGAAGGATAAGGGTGTCAAAGGCTCCTCAGTCTCATCGCGGGCAACCTGTTGTCTGCTTGGTGTTCACTGTCGCTGTGCGCAGTCCTCACACCTCATTGCTCAAATAGAAACTAGCAATCAGCCAGGCAGATAGAATTATGTCTATACTTACGGTTCTGCATCTTCTTAGGCAGTGCACACAGTCTGGGCGCTCTACTCTACAGCTCTCTCGGCAAAAAAATCAAGGTACAAGGCGCGGGTACACCCTTCTTCATCAGCCTTAGCGTCCCGGCGTCAGCATCAGCACCAAAACATAGCATGGCCAGCCAACTGAAAATCCACCAGTCCCTGGGGGTGCTCAGCACAAAAGGACAGCTTGAGGACCCAGATGCAGTCATGAGCGGCTATGAGCAAAGTTTGCGAGTGGGCGCAGCAACTACCTGCTGCAAATTTACCAAGGGGGTCACCCCTGACTTCATTTTCTATGCGTACGTCTTGGACGCACTGGACAAGTTAGACAGCAAAAAAGCAGGTGGTGGGGAGGATTTCATCATGCGAGAAGCAAAGGTCATTGCCAGGCTCCTGGCCACAGCCGATGCGCATATAGCAACAGCAGATGAAGCAGCAGCAAGCACGGGAGGAGGCAACATCGACTTTGCTGCCCGACTTGAAATGATATCAGATGAAGAAGCCTTTGGACAACAAACGGCAGAAGCAGCTCAGAGGCGGGCCCGCAAGGACCAGCTCGCCAAAGCCTTAGCT
>LFCJ01002373.1_pt1 | contig 13564 bp, 7 predicted proteins | sample 643141 | NCBI WGS metagenome assembly LFCJ01 (sample SAMN03766243, study PRJNA286221) | soda lake metagenome | biome: soda lake; feature: Kulunda steppe; material: water; isolation source: sample B1-Br-g2 brine of Lake Bitter-1 | place: Russia: Kulunda steppe | collected 2010-07 | reverse complement strand
CGTGATTTGGCGCTCTGTGATATCCCGGTGTACTGTATTCTCGGGACGCACGATCACAACGCGGCGATTCCGTTCTATTCGAGCTCTGTGGATGGGATTGCGTGGATGAAAGACCAGGTGCGGAACGGGTATCTTATCGAGTTGTCGGCCAGTCCGACGTCGGTTGCTGGTGGGCCGCTTGACGCGTACGGGGTCTCAGCAGAGAATGTTGGAATCGACGATGTCGGGACGTACGAGTCGCTTGGGTGGCGTCCGTCGGAGATCGCGTTCGGCGCGGCGTCGCCGGGACCGAATGTGCTGTGTCTGCACGAGGGGGTGACACCATACCGGTCTCGGGGCACTGCGGATGTTGATCTTGACAAATTGCTTGCGGAGTCTCGGGTCTCGTTCGATTGCGTATTAATTGGTGATGAGCACCGGCCGAAACACGATGATTTCGACAACGGGTATTCGTTTGAAACGCGGGACGGAACGCCGGTCTTGTACACGGGGCCTGCAGTTCGAGTGAGCTGGCCGTACCGTGACCGTGATGCGTTCGTGACGGAGCTATCGATTACTGGGACAGGGGTGACAACGACGCAGCACCCGGTGTAACTGTACCTGACACGATCCACGGCATCGGCGACCGAATCCGACCAGGAGGTCGCCTAGAGAGGCCCCGGTCCTAACAGTGCGTCAAGCATCGTCAGCGATGTAGATGAGGGTCTGCACGTCGATCATTGACGCGTCACCGGCATGGGCATCGATTTTACGCATGAGTTCGCGGCACGCGACGGCAACTTCGTGATATTGGCGAGCGTTGAATCCGGTGTCGAGACCATCAAGCGTTGAGTACGCCGCGAAGAAATGATCCATGCGCCGGTACTGGAACGTGATGTGTCGATCCGGGTACGCGTACATGAGCAGTGCCGTCGCAGCACGGAGGAGCGATCCGGGGTTCCGAGCGTTGTCGGCTCGCGCGGTGAGGTGATGGAAGAATTCGTGGAACTCGTTGAGCCGGTCGACAATTGGGAGGTCTTCGTTGTAGAGATCGCTGAGTATCGTGGCGGCGTCGTCCGGGTTGTCGTGACAGTGGGCGACGATGTCTTGCCACGTCAGCCGGTGGAACTGTCCGCCCATCATTTGCGCAGGCACGTTCGACACCGCATCGAACTCCGCGTCTGGCTCTTCGATCGCTGCGAAGAACTGCGGGATTTCTGTTGCAGTCAATTCTGTGAGGTCGAATTGGGCGTGAATAACGTCCTCGAAGTATTCTGCGAACTGCCATTTCCACGATTCAATGTGTGTGCCGCCCCAGTGGGCGGTTTCGAGGTCATCGTACGCGCCCGAGTCACGGGCATCCACGTGCGATTCGATGAGCGCATCGACGCCGTCCCATTCGATTGGGTCCGCGCTGCTGGTGTGCACGCGATGCCCGATTAGCGGCCGGAACAACGCTGCGTACGGCCCGGTGAGCTGGGCGTTGATCATGTCGCGGTCAGCGGTCTGTACGAGTTTGAAAAACTCGTCAACTTCAGCGTACAGCGGCACTTCGTATGTGGTTCCGGCAGAGGCATGTCCGACGACCGACTCGTAGTCCTCAGTAAACTCCGTAATCGCGGTTGCAACAGCGTCAGGCGTCCCGACGTTGTCGTAGCCGAGCGAACGGAGCACGGTTTGGGCTTCAAGCGTCGGGATGGGGTTGGCTCCACCTTGGAGCCGGGCGTATAGTTCATGGATGCCCCACCCCGGGTCGGATCCAGCGAGTCGATCAAGCCATCTCTGGTCGAACGAAACAGCATCAGTCATCTCAGTGCACACACCGTGTAATGAGTCAACCGCCGAATCAGGGCCGAGCAGGACAGCAGCACTTGGAGCCCAGTAACTCGCCAGCGTGTCGGCGTTCCACAAGGCACGGAAGGTTTCCGGAGACGGATGAGCGATAAACGCGTCAAGCTGCTGCTCGCATGCGTGCGTTCGATTCGTCTCAGTAAAATCGATCCCGGGGCCAATAGGGCTCTCCGACACCAGATCTCGCCACGCAGTGAGTGCGGGAGTCAAAGAGTGACTGAGCGTAGATCGAGTCATACGCTGTCTCGTTACCACGGATGGTTATATAATAGGGGTGAGGTAGTGTTCAGATTAGCTGATTCCATGCGAAGGCGAACGCTTGCAACCAGTTTTCCGTGGTCTCCGCTTCGGCATGGCCGAAGCAGTTTATGAACTGGTTAATCCGACGTGTTATTTCCCTAAAGACACGTTCGGCGCTGTTCCGGTTACTGTAGGTTTCATGTTGGAATCGGAGCCCGTAACGGTGTCATGCTGCCTGCAACCACGGCGCTCCATTGACGAGAAAGATCGCGTCGTCGACGGGATGTTTCTCGCGGAGTTCCGCGCGACGGTACTGTCCCGCCACGACCGTACGTGTCCACTTTCCGGGGTGGATCATTCCGGCCTGTTGGACGTGGCGCATGTCTTTTCGTGGAGCGATTACCCGGAACACAGGGCTGATCTTTCGAACGTGTTGGCACTCAGGAAGACGCATCACTCGGCGTTCGACCGGGAGCTATTCACTATCGATGAGGATTACCGTCTGTGCATAAATCCGAACTTCGAAACTCAAAGCGATCTGCTACAATGGACAATCATCGACCGTGCAGGGGAACGGATCTCGATTCCGCATGATAGTTTGAAGCCGAAGTATGTTGCGCAGCACAATATGGCGCTTGAGTGGGTGTGAGTGGGGGGTCCAAGTCGGCTAGTGGTTAAGGTGTTTTAATCAGGAGTGAGGTTTTATTCACCACGAGGATCATTTTCGGCAGGATACACGGCTACCGAGGAGAAGGTCCTCTCACAAAACCAGGAGACGACGGGCCCGCGTTACTTGTTTAGAGACTACGGCTTCGAAAGTCGGTGAGTGTCTCCAGCAGTTTGACGACGACAGGGACGGGAGGAGGCCTTCATCCGGGCGTTTCGTGGTGGTGTGACGACGATTGATCTCACGGGAACCTCTCAACAGGAGGGTCAGACTGATGAAATGCAGAGATCCCCATATCGAATCAGGTGGATTATTCCCACTCATCAATTAGCGTCTGACCAGGTGCAAAATGGGTTTTCTCGTACTCTTCCATCCGGACCCATTCTAAGCCATGTTCTCGCAGTAAGTTTTGGATTTTATCGCCGATGTAAGGGGCGACGAGGATTCCTCGAACTGTAGACTCTTCTGTTTTCTGGAAATGCGAGACATATCGGTGGAGTTGATCGACATCTTTGTACTTTGCAGCTGCTGTCTTAATTTCGAGAACCACGTTGTTCCCGTCGGAATCGGCAGCAAAGAAGTCAATACGACCATACGGTGTGCCTCGCTCGTGGCTTATGATTCGGAGGTTGTCTTCGATTGTCTCTGGATTCGATTCGATGTACGCGTGCATTTGCTCTTCAGTCTGGTTCTCGACAAGTGCGGCATCATCGTTGGCCACGTACTGAGTTGCAAGCACTGGCTCATGGATGTCAACTCTAATACTCTCGTTCCTTCCTTTTGCAGCGTAGATCACGGGAACATCGCCTTCAAGAAAGACTTCGAGCGAACTTCGGATACCTTGGCGAGCGACAGCGCGTGCACCACTGGGCCGGTGGACGGCGACCGCACCATCTCGTTTGCAAAGAATGACGCGGTCCCCTGGACCGATCTCGCCTTCTCGGCTTCCTGTGAATTCAACACTGCAATTCGCGTGGATTGTGACGAGAGATCCTCGCTCGTACCCGTTCGAAATAAATTCAACAAGTTCTGCTGGATCAGGCGCTCGCAAGATATTCTCGGTCACTATGAAGCAACCTGATATCTAATGGTAATATAATCATCGGGTGAGCGTTGGGTTCTATTATCGTTCCATTGGTGATCGGTCGCTGAAACGGCGGAATGTATATTCAGATCGAATCGTATGAAAACACCTTCCAGAAACAGGTTTAGATCACAGATTGCTATAGAGCGTTAGTTGATATTTTCGATGGTTCGCCGGTAGGTGTCGTCGAGATCAGAACCGCCGAGTGCTGTGTAGAGATCGATGAGGTCGGCGACATCGCTGAGACAGTAGTCTGTGAGGAGTTGTGTGAGTTCGCGGTGGACGCTGGTGTGTTCGATGCCGGCTTCGACGTTTTGCACGTATTTGTCGCCGAGGATTTGCCCGATGTGCTTGCCTTGGACAGCTTTCCCGTCTATTCCAGAGAGGTAGGTGTCGGGGAAGTCGTAGTCGTCGTACCAGATGCTGTCGTTGTCGATGCCGGCGAGGTCGTAGACTTTCCAGTCAGGAAGGATGTGCTGGTCGTCCCAGAGTTCGGACTCGTACTCGTCGGCGGCCGCGAGCGCGACATCAACGTGGTTTTCCAACAGGATCTCTGTGCGTGGTAAGAAGTCTCGGTCAGTACTATCGTCGATATCGTGGGCCCAGTTCAGCAAGTGCGTGCCGTCAAACCAGGTGCCGTTGTACGTGAGGAGACGATCAACGCTGCGGTCGTCACACCACTCAAAGAGGCGCTCGTATAGGTCGGTCGTATACTGGCCGCCCCAGTTCCCGCGCCGAAACAACACTTCGGTTTCTGGTGTGTCATTCAGGTCGTCCGCGTACGCGAGACTGACGGCAAATAATTCGAAGTACTGGGTGTCGTTCGAGTTGTCGGGCGGCTCTTCGAACGGACTCGCGGTTTCAATGTCGATGACAAGTGTACCCATCTAAACAGACCTACTAGACGTAATGCGCGTCGGACAGTAGCATGTTTGTTGTGGATGCCGATCTGGAGTCCACAGTTCAGTGGTAGACACTCCACTAAATTTCAGAAGCACTATCTGAAAGCTTGGGGAGCCAGTTGGGATATTGCTGGTACTGTTTGTCTGATGTGAAGAGATCAGTCCCATTGAGATGAGTGACAGTGTTGCTTGTGCCGGATGTTGTGGCACCGTTCGTGAGGAGAAGGCTGGTGACTGTGACATTTGAGTTGTCAATTAGGTACTCGTCATCCTGAGTAGCGAATCGGCGGTACTTGAGGAGTTCTTCGAGACCCTGTTTGAACGTTTGAGTCGCGTCGGAGTACTTTACCTCACCGAGGAGAACCGCGACGAGGTCATCGTCGGATGTGGTGTCGTAGATTTCGATGATGATGTCTGGGCGGCCACTGTAGAGGACGGGGTCGTGGGGGTCTCCAGTCAGAGTTTCGAGTGTGGTACTGTAGTCGGTAAGGGCGTCCGCGTACCGCGCGAACTGGGGGTGAGTCGGTTGGTTCGTGGTGTCAAGTGGCTCGTGGAAGCTGAGGCTACCGGTACTGTCGTGGTAGATTTCGATGCGAGTGTCGTCTGATTCGAGATGCGCGAGGGCATCGTTTTCTCCGTCGATTGGTTTGAGGACGAAACCGGGAGTAAACCGGTTGAGTGTTCGGATAAGGCGGAAGCAGCAGAAGAGTTCGAAGAGAGTGGGTGTGTCGGTCGGGACGACGAGCGTGTTTGCCAGGAGTTCAGTGGTATCTGCGTCGAGCGTGTCGGCTTGAAGCCGTTGGAACTTGTCGTAGAGGTTGTAGGCTTCGGTGTAGAGAGGGAGACGTGACTGGCGAGCTGTGGCCATGTCTTGCCCGGAAACGGAGATTGTCGGCCCGTCTTTGATGCGGTTCAGGTGGACGTTCTGTTTGTACAGCCGGTCGAAGCTGGCGAGCTGGTCATCGGTCCAGAATTCCTGCCGCCAATCGTACTTGACGCTCTGGAGTTCGTCTGTAACGGTGCGGTGGATGTGCCACAGAAGGTGCTTCAACACGCGGTTTTCTGCAATATCGTATTCAGTATAGGGGGTGTTGCAAACGAAGCGGCTACGATCTGCGTAGCCGCTTTCGGAACGGGTACGGAGTGTGGCGCTCCAGTTGATCGACCCGCGGACTTCCCCTTGCGTGTGGATGTTTTCGCGTTGATGTTCTGTCTTGATCCGACGAACCCGGTCGGGAAGAGCGGTGATGAAGTCGTGGACATCGTCGGCGAGACAGAAGTGGATGCGTTTGATACGTTCCCAGTCCTCGATATCGAGGCCTTCGTAATCGAGTGAGCGCGTGAGTGCTTGCGTGTTCAGCGCGCCGCTCCGTAAGTACGTACCCAGCTCTTCGCTGGTGGCGTTAACGAGTTCCTCTGCCCCGAGACTACGCGTCATCGTCGAATGTGATGCCGAAGAAGTCAGATGCTTTCTGTCGGAGTAACGACCCGTCGAGATTAAGCGTAACAGGACCGTTTTCCGTAGCGACGTTCTGATCGGTGAGTGACCGAATCAGCTGTTTCTGCTGTTCTGGTCGCATCCCTTCTAATTGGGGGTAGACGAGCGAAACAACGGCTGATGTGAGCGCATCGGTTCGTGTCCCGCCAGTGTCATCGTATGAGGCGAGATACCGAATGATATCGTACACGATGGAAGGTCCGATGACGCGGTGTTCATTGATACGCTGCCACAAAACTGCCACGACAGGGTGCACGTCTTCGAGAACCAGTCGGAGTGACTCATCGTCGGCAAGCCACGCAGTCGCGTAATTATCAGTCTCGTCTGGATCGAGGAGAGAGGTTCGGACCCCATCGTTGGTAGTGAGTGGTGGGACGCCGACATGCACGAAATTGAAGCGCCGCATAAACGCGTACGACATTTCGTACAGCGAAGTTTTGTCGTAGGTGTTCATGGTGGCGATCAGTCGCCACGAAGGGGTGACTGGGAAGGCGTCTGGATTTCCAATAATCTCCGCGAGTTCCTCGTCAGTTGTTGAATTGGAAAGTGAGCGGAGTTCGACGGTTCGGTCACGTTCGTATGGGAGTTCGGTTGAATCCCCGGACAGGACGGAGAAGAGTTGTCCGAAGGCTTTGTCGATGTCTGACCGGTTGATCTCGTCGATGATGAGCCACTCATTGACGACGCGATCTTGCCGGAAGCATTTGAGGAAGAGCCGCGGTTCGAACAGGAGTTCCTGTCCACCGTCGCCCGAGGACGGAACATATCCGCCAATCGTGTCAAACGCAGTCCACTCAGAGGTCGCGGTCGTAAACCTGTAATCGTCAACCTGCTCGTGGGTCGTCGCAGATTCGCAGATTGCCTTAGCTAGTTTTGTCTTCCCAGTACCCGGTGGTCCGGTAAAGATGAGGTGCTTTCCAGACTGAAGTGAAGCTTCGATCTCGCGTCGAAGTCGGTCAGCATCATCGAAGTAGAGACTGTTTGGGATCGAGACGTCGACCTCCGGGGAGGTGAGTTTTGTTTTAAGTTGGTTAACAGCGTCCTGTGATACACCGTCCTCAATCGGGTCCTCTAGTGCGAGGATGGTTTCGAACTCGTCTTCGGTAAGGGGGAAGAGGCTTCCTTGTGCTCGGTTTCTGATTGGGGAAGCGTCTTCCAGATCCGGGACCGCGGTAAGCTGATCCCACGAAATAGTTTCCATAGCTCGGCTGTACTCAATAGTAATTCCAACGACCGGCCCATCGTACTCTTCGTGTTCATCTTCGTGGAGCCCTTCCAGAATTGTTCCTTCTGCCACGATGGCCTGGACGGGCTGGGACTCATAGAACAGCACCTTGTCACCAGGAGACGCCTCCTCGAACGCTCCAAAGATCCGGCGTTTGTTCCCCTTTCGATTATACGCCGTATAGAAAACCTCTCCACCGTCTTCGATGCTCTCGACTTTCCAAATCGAAGGATTCGCTGAGATCCAGTAATGGTTCGTGCCTTCGTGCGTCGTTTCACCCCCATTATCCTGAGATGACTCATCAAAGACGAGAGCAAGGAGTTCGTCGCGGTCTACATCTCCTTTGTCGGCGAGTTCTGACGTGAGGGCGCGGTAGTACTCTGGATCGAGAGTATCTAATGTGTACGTCTTGATCGAATCGGAATCGCTGCCAACATCAATGTCCACCCCACCCTCCCCAAACGTAACCTTCCAGTCTACGCTGACGACATCTGAATGATTGATTTCAGTATAGCTCTTCTCACGGTGGGCTGCCGTAACGATACCAATCCCATAGATGATATCGGGCTTTGAGGTACGTCCCTGTTTTGCGATTATCACATCGCCCTCGTCGATTTCGTACTGGAACCGGTATGCCATACCACGACCATGGTTGTCGCCGGCCTCCGCGGCGATTTCGACGAGTTCTCCATCAGACAGCTCATCGACATCGTCGATGTCCGCTACATCGTCCGTCACCTTATGATTGAGTCCGTATCCGATGGACGCAATTCCATGTTGCATCCACGCACCCCAGTATTCGCCGCCTCTCTCGGGGGTGATTTGCCAGATCCTTCTTGGAGTTGCTGAAGGTTTCTCAGGGGTTTCGGGTTCCTCAATTGAGTCTACACGACTGAGGAGAAACTCCGCTGCAGATCGGGATAGATTCGCCAGATAGGCTTCATTGAGGTTACCGTTCTTATCGATGGGGTAGTACTTTTCAGTCCGATATTTGTCCTGTCCGAGTCTCTCTTTCAAGTCCTCGTCAACATGAACTGATTCTCCAAATGACCGTAGATCAACCTCAACCCGGTAGTATTCTTCACCACGCGATGTATACGTCTCAACATTCTCGATGACGGTCGAAATGCCTATCAGCTCGTTATCGAAGTTATGGAAGACTACGTCCCCAATGGATAATTTATCTAAATTGTGATGCCAGAGCCCGTCAGCCTTGGCTCTGAGGTATCCTTCCTCGATTTCTGGTTGGTTATGTTGGTTCACCCAGTAGAAGTCGGCGTCATCAGATAACCCTACAACTGGCTTCGTAGACTGCTCAACTAAGGCCGATCCGCCTTCCTCAACCCAGTTGAAGAAGCTGTCCAGATGTCGGAAGTCCTCTTTGAACGGGTAGCCGGCACGCACTTCGTAGAATTTCTCGGCTTCAGTTAGGTAAGATGTGAGTTGCCCAGACATTTCGCACCCGAATAATTTCTGCATCCCTGTTCGTGACCGGTGGTTACTGATCGGGTATTTCGTTGGATGGAGAAAGTAGAGAATCGGAGAGATAATCCCGTTTTGTATCCCTTCGATTTCGAGGTTGGCGAATTGTTCTATGGCAGGATCAATTTCATCACGGTTGCCCGACCTGATCGCCGTTGAGAGGAGGTTGAATGCCTCTTCTTCGTGCCCTTCAATTGGCACCGAGTATGTCCCTTTCCCAACGATACCCGTCCCTTCGTCAAGCCGGTTCTTGATCTCTGACTTCGCAGTAGAGTCGATATCCAGATTGTCAATCCGTTCCTTCTTATTCTCAGGTTGGAGAGCGTTATCGTTCTGGCACAGATTGTACACCGTACGCATCGCGTACTCGTCGACAGACCCTGTCTCGACAATCGCCTGTACCAACTGACGGATTACCTCGGATGTGTTCTGTACGTGAGCTTTGTCTCGCTCCCAGTCGTGCTCATCATCATACCGGTCAATTAGTTCTTCAACATCCTCAGACGATCGAGTAGTAACCATATTATCGAAATCCAACACACGAGTCTCATAAAGGTATGCCGCTGATGTTGCCCGGAGCCGAACCTCGCTTGACCCGGGAATGAACCAAATGGGCTAATTGTGGTCGATACCGTACTATATCCCAATGCAGAGCTTCTCAGAGGGAGACCGCGTCCGCATCGATATTCCTGATGAAACCGATCCGGATCATCAGGCGTACCACGGGAAGCACGGAGAGGTCGTTGGGGTGCTAAGTGATGATGCAGATTCGCTTACCGCTGAGGAGCGAGATGCGCACCTCTACCGGGTTACATTTGATTCGGGGGAGGCGGCGGATTTCCGGTGGCGTGACTTGCGACCGCCGCTCGATGACTCGCAGCAGGCTTAGTCGGCTATTCCTCCCACTCGATGGGGCGTTCGATGATCGGGTCGTCGTCGAAGTCGAAGCTGCGGAGGTCTACCTGGACGTTCCGTTCGCGTGTTTCGCGTTGCCGGTTCCGTAACCGGTCGAACGGTTGTGGTATTTCGAGGATTTCTGCGTCACCGCTGTTGCCGAGTCGAATGTTTCGGGCGACGTAGAGGTAGTAGTGCTTGCTGAGCGGGCCACCTGCGGCTTTCCATTCGTTCCAGGAGAGGGATGGTTTGCGTGTGTTCAGACCGGAGGTTTTGAGCTCGATGCAACGGTCGATCACTGCGTCGCCGTTGTCGTCGGTTCGGATCGTGAGGACATCGAATCCGGGCCAGTCGCGGTCGAGCGGGTTTTCTGCGGCGGATAGACCGCGTTGGTCTGCGAACCGGTGAATCGCGGGTTCGAGGAGCTCGGAGTGTTCGCGGTGTTTTTGGTATTCTTCTGGTGTGTGAACGTCGAAGACTTTCGATTCCGGGGTGGGTTCGTCGGCGTCCGCGAGCCGCGTTCGTTCTGCATCAAGTGTAATTGCCATACCGAACGCGTCGATCTCGTCACGGTACTCTTGTGACGCAGCTCCACCCCCACCGCTATGACTACTGGATGTGGACTGCTCGTTCCCCGAGTCCTGGCGACCACCGTTATCGGGTGGGTTTGTGGAGACATCGGCGTTCCGGAGTGATTCGGCGATTCGCCGGTCGCCGATTCGAGTGACGGCGTCGATACTGGGGATGCGCGAGGAGTGTGCGCTGGTTCCAGCCGTGCCGGTGGGTGATTCCGATCCACCGTTGGCTGCTGCGGTATGTGTGTTGGTGGAATCGAATGCGCCGTCATCGTCTGGTTCAGGGTCGGGTGGGTGATCTGTCACGCCGTCGTCTTTTAGCGGGTCCTCATGATCACTTTCGAAGAGTGCTTTCCGAGTCACTTCGATTTGGCCGTTTGGGACCTCGCTGCCGACGGTCCGGAGTCGTTCGCGTAACGCGATTGCTGGCGTTTCGTTCCCGAACGCGTGGTCGATGAGGTTGTTGACGGCTTCGTAGTACTGTGGGACATCGAGCCGGTCGGTGTATGCGCCGGTGAGTGCGTCGACGAACCTTTCTCGGTCGAGTGTCACGTCGATGAGGATGGTGTCTATCGTGTCGCCATCGCGGTCGATGTGGTATGGCTGTGGTTTCGGGTCGAGGTTTCGGTTCCAGGTACCGTCGGTGAGGGAGATGTTGAGGTCGAGGTCGGTGACGAACGCGACGGTCTCGAAGAAGTACTGTGTCCGGGTTGTGTCTTGGTCGACGAGTGCGGATGATGGTCGGTTCGTTTGGAGTCGGAGGACGAGCGCGGCGAGGACAGTCTGGAGCCACGCGGTGTCGATTTCGGAGTCTGAGATGGCTGTCGGAAGGGGGCGTTCATCGCTCCATCCGGGTTGTTTTTCGACGGCGGTTCGCAGGTCGGTTGCGCCGCAGTACGCGCCGAGGCTGACGGCTTCCGGTTTGAACATGGCGAGAAGTGGGACACCGAGGTTCCGGTATCGGTCACGATTGCTGCGCGACCGGATAAAGTAGGTGTCGCTCGCGCGTTTGAGGTCGTACTCGTCGTCAACGCGGCAGAGGACGAACGCGTCGGCGAGCCCGCTTTCCTGAGGTGCCCATTCGCCAGAGATCTGGTTGCCCCGCGGGAGGCCCGGGAGAAGTTCAGCAACGCGCGTGTAGAGTAGTTCGACGGCGCTGCTGTATTTGGCGAGGTCGTCATCGACCCAGGCGAGTAGTTCCCCGATGCGACTGATCACGCGTTCGGCGTCTTGTGGCGAGAACGTGCCTTGCTCCAGTCGGACTCCGATTCCGAGTGTGTCGGTGAGTGCTTCGAAGCTGACGGGTGTTTCGCTCTCTCTCGTTGGGAAGTCCCCGTCTATGAACGGTAGCAAGGGCTGCGTTCCGTTCACGTCGAGGCTAAAGCGCTCGCGGTCGCTGCCTGGAAGACTCCACGCAGCCGTTGGGCGAACGGCACCGAACGAGGTCGGTACCCAAGATGCCTGTCGGAGTTGCCACACCCACAGGTTCCAGCCGAGTGCCGATTGTTCATCGTGGGTGAACACATAGCTCACGTTACTGCCGCGCCACCGTTCGTTAGTGAACTCAGCGACAGTTGCGTGTCGTCGCCTGGAGAGACCGTGATCCCACCAGCGCGTGATGTGCGTGAGGAGACGATTCCCAACCTCGTCCGATTGTTTTGCCGCCGAGAGGATTTCCGACGCGTACTCTAGAGAATTCACTTGGAATAGGTATTGCTCGTCTGGGTCGGGGATTTCCGGGGTTACCGCATCCGCGAGGTGGTCGCGGTACAACTGCCATTCGGTGCCGGTGAGTCCCGTGTATCGGTGATCGACGGATCTGACGCCGTCCACTTGGAGGTCCTCGGACGCTGTAATCGTCGAGTTCGATGGTTGACTGAGGCCCTGTGTCTGACGATACGTCTGCTGTTCACCCGGCGCAAATAGTGGTAGCAGGCGGAGATGTTCGAACACGCCGAGCCACGAGAAGAACGCGGCCCATGCTTCGAGCGTCTCTGAGCGCTCTTCATCTTCATCAGCAGTGAACCACGTAGGTGAAGCTAGGAACTTCGGATCGAATCGTTCTGAATCAGTGTGGGCGGCGACAGTGTCGAGGAATGGTTCGATGTGGGCGTCTTCGGGGCGATCGAGGGCGGTTTGCCAAGCCGAACTGAAGTACACGCGGTGTGCGGGGTGCCAATCGACTGTACCGTCATCTGTCGGCTGTGTCGGGACGGGGAGTTGTGCGAGGGCTGAGTATGGCTTCTTCGCAGATTGGTAGAGTAGTGGGGATTCAGGGCTCCGGTCATTTTCAGGTGATTGGACATCCGTCATCTCACGGATCGTTCGTAACACTCCGTCGGACGCGAGGATAGACGGGTCCGCATTTGGTGAGTTTGGTCCAGGGAGATGAGGACTGATTGCGGTGTCGAATACTTGTGAGAACAGATAGTCGTTGATGTCCCAGATCGTCTGAATGTCGGCGTCGAAGTTCGCCGGGAGTACGTCTTCCCGAAGCGGTGCCGCGCGGTCGGCGTTCGTGCCGTGGTACAGTTCACGCGGTAGAAATTCGAGCGTCGGTAAGGCGTCTGCTGTAATGTCGCCCTCTGGTGGCATGAAGATCGTGCTGGCTTCGTTCGAACCGCGTATCGCGCGCTTCGTTCCTTCTGAGTCGGTTTTGATCTCAACGGGAAACACGTCGTGTCGGCGGCACGCTTCGTCGAAAGCTGAACGATCCTCGTCGCTCTCCAGCGTTTTACGTAGACGAACGAGATAGACAAGTACCGGATCGACCGTGAGGCAGCACGGCTCGTCGTCATCTGGGGGGGTTCGGCCGAATTCACGCTCGTCGACGATGCTAAGGGGAGGATCCACAGAAACAGCAGCGAGGGCTCTCGGTATCGATGGCGCGTCGTACTGTGACGCACCGTACGCAACTAGCGTCTGGGCGTGCTGGTGGGTGGATAATTCCGCTGAGGGGACGTGCGGCTGGTCGTCGGCTTGACTGTCCCCGGACTGGAGGAGAGACACGAAGTCGGTACCTAAGTCCGAAAGTTGGGCGGACGTTGGGGGTACTGTGATGTCATCGATGGCAACTCGTTGGTTAGCACGCGCACTCGGAAGGAATTCAACGGACGTGAGTCGGGTCTTGATCGCGTCGAAGAGACAGTCCTCAACAGTCCCTTGGG
>LFCJ01002372.1_pt1 | contig 13567 bp, 7 predicted proteins | sample 643141 | NCBI WGS metagenome assembly LFCJ01 (sample SAMN03766243, study PRJNA286221) | soda lake metagenome | biome: soda lake; feature: Kulunda steppe; material: water; isolation source: sample B1-Br-g2 brine of Lake Bitter-1 | place: Russia: Kulunda steppe | collected 2010-07 | reverse complement strand
TCATCGGCGAATCTAACGTCTTCAATATCTCCGTAGTTTGGTTGCCACGCAAACGAAACGTTCGCAATTGCTTTGTCTTTGCCTAGTTCATCGAACTCAACCGTCTGACTGTAGACTGTTTCGCCAATTTGCAATGCAACTGGTGCAGTGCCGCCATCAATTCCTGTGTTTTCAACAGTCACATTCACCGGGACGGCGTCGTCAGTAAGCTGTGTCACGTTGATGTTTTCGTCAGCATCGAGATTGTCCTCGTGTTCATCCACCGTGATTTCATCTATGTTTAGATTCAGGCCTGGTCCGAAGAGTTCGATTGGATGTGTCTCCCTATCACTTTCGGACTGGACTATCATATCTGCATTATATCCTGCATCCGCATCCGTTGTCTCCCACGTCAGTGTCAGATTTTCGCTTTCATCTGCATCGAGTTCCAGCTGTTTGTCATCAACCACTGATGCACCACTTCCCCCTTCGTTTTTGAGGAGCACGTACTCCTCCCCGTCATCGCCGTAGTTTGTGACCGTCACATCCACATCGACGGACTTTCCTGCCGGTTTCCCCTCACGGTCATCATTAATCTCTTCCCAGTTGTCGTTCGATTCGTTCAACTTCTCATCCTTGATTTCCACCTGGAAGTCTGTCGTCGGAGCGCGCTCCATCTCAACATGCAGGAGTGAGTAGCCTTCAACATCTTCACCGGCGACCGGAATGCCAACCAACGAGCCTGTCGTCCCCGCTGCGCTATCTTCAAGGTCAAGTTCTCCATCATCGACAAAGTCGTCGTACGTCTCATTGATAACGTCAGTGGCACGTTCAATCCACGCTGCTTCCGGGAGTTCGTCCAATCGGCTGAGGTCATCCCCATCATTGAAGACGATATTCGTGTCTGTACTAGTAAGGATGTCACCTGCGTCGTCACACTCAAGATGTTCTTGTGTGAGCGCAACTTCTGCAAACTCCTCTTCGACAGCAACTGCTTCGGTACAGGCTTCTGGTTCAGCTATCTCAAGCTCAAAGGAAAGGTCGTCACCGACAGCAACGTCGTCATCAGTGTCTAACACCGCTGTACTTGCATCGTCGGAATCGTGATTGTCCAGGGTGAATTGCGCCGGGTCATTCACACCGGTAAAGACGTCCTCAACTTCGACATCTCCAACGACGTTTACATCAACGTGGTTGCGACTAATTTCGAACTCAAGGTCATCTTTGAACAGCAGGTCAATCAATTCAGACTCGATATCACCCGTGTTTTCAACTGAAATGTAATTACAGTCACTGTCGTCCAGGCCGCTATCCTGACAGGCAGTGCTTTCATTCGCTTCATCAGCCATCATACCCAAGCGTGCTGCATCGTGACTGTCACCGATACCCATCGTCACCAGGTCAACACCATCTTCGTCGGCAATCTCCGAAGCGGCCTCCTTCAATTCGTCATCAAGCTCTGCACCGGCTTCCGCTCTATCGGGCCTGTCCGCTGCTTGCTCTCCCCAATCAATCGCTGAGCCTTCAAGGAATTCAGGGATAATGGCATCACGAACCGAATCAAGTGCGACTTCGTACCATTCGTCATCAGGAACCATTGGTTCGTGAGCGCTCCCAACAAAAACAATGGTTTGGTTGTCATGCTCCCCGCTCTCTGCTAACTCAGATGCAGCGGACTCCAGTCCGTCAGTGAGATTGAGGTACATAGTCTCTTCCTCAAGATCACCGAACATTTCTAACTCCTGGATTTCATCGGCAACCGCGTCATAGTCATCGGTCAATGGCTGGTTAACATCTCCATTTGCCACAAGTCCCATGTTGTGGTCTGCATCGCTTGCTTCAAAGATATCTACAATGGTGTATAGTGCACTGTAACGGTCATCTGATGGGTCAACGGGTTGCATATCCTGTACGGACGAAAACGGTGCGTCGTACTCGATGCGGATAATCTCGTCGCCACCATAGGTGCTATCGAATCCCCAGACATCTGCTCCAGACGAGAACTCGATGTAGTTCAAACTCTCTTCCAGCGTCGAAGCGGACACATTGGTAAATGCTGACTCCTCATCTTGATAGGCCGCAGTCGTGTCCTCGTCGGTCCATTCCCACTGGCCGTCTCCGAACAAGCCAGTCACGAGCCCCCGGTCTTCAGTTGGGAGTTCTGTCCACTCACCATCTTCTGTCAAAATGAGTTCATCAAACTGCGAGTTATCTCGGTCGATATCGAATCCATCAAGAACGGACAGTTGGGTATCTGCGTCAATATGATAGAGCGTGTCATCGTCAGCGGGCGTTCCGATGTCATCATGCCATCCACACCAGTCATACTCCTGTGGCTCCCACGGTGGCCAGTCCTCCAAATAGCGCTCTTCGGTTTCACAGCCGAAGTCATAGACTCCGTCAACCTCCAGTCCGAAATCGAAGAAATCGCCAATTGTGGTAAAAGCCTGATTTTCGACGTCGCTCACAGTGCTTTCAGTAATAATATCTGTGTTCTCTGCTAGTTGGCTCACCGGACCCGATGCCGGATAGTAACTCCCCCATTCGGTATACATCGCAAAGGATTGTTCCGGCACCATCATCAGGTCCATGTCGGCAACTGCTCCTTCGCCAATACCCTCAGAAACCGTTGACTCCCCAATTTGTGTCGTCAGGTGCGTTACATTGATTTCGGCATCAGTGGCGACTATGTTGTCGCTTTCATTCTCGAACTGTGCTGTTTGCGCGTCAACGGTCTCCACTGGCTCGTCTAGTACAAATTGTTGACTGGCTTCTGCTCCCCTTTCCCCATCAGTCATGGCTCCAGCAGCCCCAGCAAACAATGCAACTGCGACGACCGTCGCCAGCACAACGAGAAGTGTTTGATACACCTCCCATAGCGATGACTCTTCGCCGCGCGTGTGTTCCCCCATCATGCTATATCATATGTAACTGTTCGTTGACTTAAAAATATCGCAACATGTTGTTTCTGGTCTCTCTCGCTAGCTCCGTCTGCAGAGTTCTCAACTGCCCGTCTCTGAATGAAATTCCCTTTAACTCAATGTGGCGGCTCTTCGCTCATTTCACTGGCTCGCCTCAATTTCACCATCGTCATCTGACGTTCCCATTGGAATTACGATGGAGTCAGAATCAACGGGCTCACCAGTGTCATCAATTATCACCATCTCAATCTTGATAGGGAAGTAGTTGTCACCTGTTGTCGCATCCAGACTCTCTGTGAGTTCAAATGTGCCGTCACTGAATCCTTCATTCAATGCCTCCCTCACATCACTCTCGTCCACTGGGTTACTATCTTCATACTCAAATCCATCTATCTCTTCGCCAACTGCAATTACATTATAATTGACAGCGTACAGTTCATCGTACAATCCTTCTGGCTCTAGTGACTCTGCAGGGTCATCAACATCGGATTCAACGTGTAGTTCCATCGCTTCTAAGTAGTATTCAGTGCAGAACAGACCACAACTTCCTTCCCCCCACTCAAAAGAGAACTCTTCAATCCACCAATCTGCTTGATAATCAACAATTGCCTGAACATCGTCATCAAGACCGTCATCTTCCGAGGCGTCATAGTGCCAGTTTGTGGGAAGCGTTTCACGGTTTTCATCATCTCTTAGGGTATCTTCAATCTCCGGCTCTGGATGAATAGTCACGCTCTCAGTTGCCATTCGCTCGCTACTGCTTACCTCTACCTCGACAGAATCGGTTGCGTCGTCGACAGCTGTCTCCATCTCTATACTCGTGCGTACTTCTTCATTGCCAGAGAGATTTACCGTCGTACTAGCGGTTTGGCCAATCTCAGGCGCAATCAATTCAATTTCTTGTTCGTCCTGTGCTGCACCTCTGTTCTCGACATCAACAGGAACTTCGAGTGTCTGCCCTTCGAGAACCTCCAGTTCATCATCCGAAATTGTGACGCCAAAGTCGGCACTCAATACGTCTTGTAGCTCCTGCAGTGTTTCTCGGTCGTCATCGGAGGTGACTCCCACCGAAATCTCATCAACCCCAAAGCCGAGGTTATCCATTCCCCATTCGAATGTAACCAGTTCTTCCTCACCGGCTTCGAGGGAAACAGTTTCAGTGGCGGCTGGGGAATCACCGGACCCATCATCATACCATAATGTTACTGTCTGCTCGCCCTCTGTTTTGCCGGTGTTGTTCACCGGTATTTCGACCACCACGTCATTTTGGACAGTATCGACACTTTCCACCTCTGACGCATTTTCACCGGAGACGCTCACTTCTGCATCAGCTCCGTGAAGTTCGAAATACTCCGTTGGCGGTGGCTCATAGAGGACGTCAACCTCGCCTCCAACCATCTCCTCAGCGCCGGTATTCACACGAACAGCACTCTCTCCGTCAAGTTCGTCAGACATGTTGATATCCGACAGCTCAGTGGTACTCGGCTCCCACGTTAACTCAACCGTCTTTGATTCTGTGCGGTTGATGTCGGCTACGTCGGCTTCATCGACCGGAAGGAAGTCAGTTTCCGCTGTCTCCGTTGGAATCTGGGCTTCGAGCAAGGCACTTGCAGTACCCACCCCACCCGTGTTTGTAACGTTCACCTCCACGTCAAGTGGGTCAATGTCGGCCTCATCAAGTGACCCAACGTCATCCCAGCTATCCGCATCCACTGGTTCTACGCTGTTTATATCGAGGCTCGGTGATTCTCGTGGGACGCTGTCCATTCCACACTGTTCGTATGTTTCAGTATCAGGTCCATACCCTTCCAATCCGTAAGCATTACCTGGCGGTTCTGGGTCACCTTCACCGGGGAACTCTTCAGCAACTAAAATACAAATCTCCTGTGAATCCGCTAACTCGTATTCGACAACGTGGTTGTCGTGGTTAAACAGTTCAGCAGCGTCTAAGCTATCATGTTCAAATTCACTGGACGAAAGGGAGGTTATCTCTCGATAACCCGGTGTCAACTGATTTTCCAGCGAGAAATTTCTCAGGTACCTATCTTCGACGGTAAACTCGTCCTCGCCTGGTTCAATGGTCTCCCACGTGGTTCCATCATAGGTTGCACCAGCATCCAGTTCTTCATGGTCAGGGTTTGGAATTGCTATGTAGACTTGCTTATCATCCTCTTCTAGATCAACTGCATGGGTATATTCTGAAGTCGCAGATTGGTCAATCACAAATGAGGAGCCAACTGGCTCGATAATCGAATTGAAAATTGCATACGAGGAGTTTCCAGCATAAAGGACGTTTTTCGACTCCCAATCATCAGGGGTTGATGTCACATCCTCTGGGAGTTCTGTCCCAACTTGGTCGAACTCTATTGTTACCACTTCGCTATCTTCGTTGTACGATACATTGGTCGGTTCTTCGTCGAGTTCGTTTTCAGCGTATCGTTTCCACCCTTCGGCAAACTCACTTTCAATCTCAATAGTGACATCGACCAAGTCAGAGCCCACGGCTTCTAATCCGTCTGGTTGGACGGTCCAGACCTCGTTCAATACCGATGCGACTTCCTCTGAAGCTTCGACTGAGACGTCAGCATCGGATGCAATCGTTGCCTCTGTGCCAGGTGAAAACGAACCTGCAGAACCAAGCGAAGTGAAGCCGAGGTTCAATGATTCGCCATCGTATTCAAACGGTGGCGGTGAAATCATGCTTGTAGAATCGCTGTTTGTTTCCCACTGTCCCCCTCCTTGTAGCCCGTATGTCGCCCCGTCTTCGCTTTCGAATGTCACTGTTCCGAGGTCAAACGAGGCTTGTGACGTGTTCCTTTCACCTTTCAGATAATCCGCACCCAGCTTGGATGAATTGACCGTTATTTCTACCGACCCTGCTTCGTCGTCTGCCTCTATGTTATCAGCAGCGTGTGGAAATTGAAACGCTGTGGTCGCATCAGTTGGGCTCCCTGCCACCTCCGATATTCGGTCATTTAGTTCCTGCATTGAATCTTGGCTGACCCTATCCTCTGTGTCGGAGGTAATATCACCAATCACGTAATAACCAATCCCCACGAGGAAGATTGCCATCACAAATGTGATCGAAATAACAATCACGGTGCCGTAAATTTCCGAAACCCCCCGGTTATCGGCTTCGCTGCCTGTCCCCCACATGATATTAAGAATCATGGGAGTTTCACTACTTAAACGCATCGACAGATTAACTGAAGCAGATGTGAGCTGAACGAGCAGCTATCTCATCATCGGTTCGCAGTTACTCATCAGTAATTTCAATCGTCGAAATTTGAACGAGAATCTCCTCTGCATTACATGTTAGTTCAGCACCATTTCCATCCCAGCCAGCATCCTCCATCGCGCGTTCCCATGCTGTCGGGTTAGAGGTTCCAGTCACGTCAATTTCAAGGTCATCATCGTTTTCAAAGCGGTGTAATTCCGTCTCGACAAGAGTCGCGTCGATATTCACGCTCTGTGCAAACGCAGAAACTGGCGATTCTGCGGGAATGTCCGTCGGTGAGATAGTCAGGTCACGGTTGAAATCGACGGCAACATCGATATCTGCCTCATCTGGCACTGTCAGGTTCGCAACCGAAAGGACCGCTACGTCGTCTTCAGTACACATCACTGGTGGGTCGGAGCGTGGAATGACAAAATCCGAGCGGAAGACTCCCCCAGCCTCATAATTCACTGTTACATCATTCGGTTGTCTATCGAACCGGTGCTCGAGTGAAAGGATGGATAATACTCCTTCTTCACCAATGTCGTCTGCAGCATTGTCGTTCGCTGAGAATTCTATGGCAGTCTCGTTGACCCAAACATTTCCGGTTCCGATTGTGAGGTCAAAGTTCCGCGTGGCATCGCCTTGCCGGTTTACATTTTCGAGCGTTGCTGCCCCTGCCTGCATTCCTCGCTCAGCCGTCGAAAGCTCTTGCCTATCCCCAAATCCTGTAATATCATCGAAGCCACCGAGACTGACGATTCCGATTGAGACGATGATAATACCGAACATCAAGGTAAAGCCAATGAGATCAGATACCAGTCGGTCATCCTCAGCGACTTGCTGAACCGACCAAGAGGAATCACTCATCGCAGTTCACCTCCCCGAGCGTGATTTCATCATCTCGAACACAGAGCACTGGCTCAGTACTCTCCATTTCTGCATCAGTGTCTAGTGCGGTCTCGTTGGAGACCGGATAGTCAAGTGTGTGACCACGTAGCGATGTCTCTATTTCGACCACGCCACCACCATCGTCGTCAGTACCGAATGAGATAGTGTATGAATCACCCACAACGGCTGACGGATAGGCAGGACTCACCTTCGCATCGCCACTATCACCACGTTGATTGAGTCTATCTAAACTCTCGGTGTGTGAGGCGATATCGCTCCCAATTTCGTTGAGTTGCGATTCACCAACTACCTGCTCTTGACTCTGGAGGAACGCTCCTGCTGAACTCAACAGGAGAGTAACCAATATCGCAGTAATTCCGAAGGTAAGGGCGTGGGTGAGCGGAATCGAGACAGCACGCTCATCGCCTCTCATTGGTCTCTCTCCTCGAATAATTGGATTGTGCTGCTGTACCGGATATCCGGGTTCGTGTAGGTAATATCAAACGCCGGGTTGATGATGACCCCCTCCCTCTCATAAAAATCCGAACTGGTGAGAGCATCTGGAGAAGAGATATAAAATCGGGCATTGTCGCCCTGCTCCAACTCGTTGACCGAGGCACTCACGTTGAACTCCCCCTCAGTGTCAATCTCCACATCTGCTGAATAGTTTCTATCCGTTCGAATCTCACCGGTGTGATGGGTAATCTCTATCTCCACAAATTCATACCAATTCACGTCCTCACTGAACGACTTATTCTCCCAATACACTTCGTTTTCAGAGATCTCGAGGATAGTTGAGCCATTGCCGATATCAAATCGGACATCAAGATCGTCATACTCGCTCGCCTCGAACGAAAGCCGCGTTATGTGTGAGATGTTCTCATATACGATCTGGTCGTCGACTGTCCCTCTGCTATCGTTCCAGTAAACAATGTCTCCATCCTCGGATTCCCCGTGGTTATATCCAACGTTTAGATGCCCACTTGCTGATTGTCCCGTCAGATTAGTGTAGCGACTACCCAGCTCATCTATTTCTTCATCAAAATCACCGGCAGCATAGCCCACCAACTCATCCGAGGTATGAGCGTAGAAATACTGGTGTAAATCCCCTTCGAGTTGCGCAGAGACTCGTTCGGTATCACTCATGCTAAGCGAATCCTGCTGTGTATCAAACGTTGGTGACTCATGTAAGAGATTGAGCAACACCACTGCACTCATGATAAACGTCGCAATCAACAACGCGGTAATGAGCAACAACTGCGCACGCTCAGCGTTTGAATCTACCATATAACCACCTCCACCTCAACCAGTGCATACAACTCATCATCTTCGTACTGATCGGCTATTGTGTACTGGTCTTCGTCTGCAAGAGTTGTCCGCCGGTCAGTGCAGTCATCACCATCATGCGACCAATCGCTGTTATACACGGCTATCTGACGGGTCACAGTCACCGAATTGCCAGATGGCGTTCCAACGCCTTCTTCACCGACGATTTGGGTCTCACCATCGCTTTCGTCGTAATACCCAACGGTAACGATGTAGTTGTTTGTCCCGGTCGCTTCATCCAGTAACCCACCGACTGCCCCGTCAGAGCTAAAGCCAGACATATCGATTTCCCCGCTATCGTCATCCGTATCAACACAAGTTACCGCTTGCCGCATGTCTCCTTGTTCACTTGCAAGCGCTAACGAGTCACCAACGAGCGTTCGCATTTCCTCCGGGTTGATATTCGGGTCCTCTTCGGTCCATGGTGAGGGGTCAACTGCCTGTAGGCCAATGATGAGCGCGCTGGCGATAATTATTGCACTAATGATGCCTTCGAGCGTATACGCCTGACCACGTGTGTCATCCATCATTACCACACCCGTACTATCAGTTGACAGCCGTTGCCACAGTCAATGTCCGGTTCAATTGCTTGGACCATCCGAACCGACCGGGCATCTGCTTCACCTTCAGGGGTATCGCCGGCAGCAGTGACTTGGTCCCCCTCTGGCGTCTCGATAGTCACGTTCCACTGTCGCCATTGTGTCCCGAACTCATCAGCGGAGGCGTCTTCCAGACTCTGATTGATAGCGGCAATAGACACTGTTTGACCACCGTGCTCGGTGGCACCCATCGTCAGCACCTCTTCGGCAATATTGTTTGCCAAATTTTGGTCCTCATTATCGACTGGGTCAAAGAAAGGGTCATATGCCAGTCCAAGCACCCCGATTGCCGTCCCAATGGTCAGTATCACTATGACAATCCCCAACAGATAATCGTGGATTGTCTGTCCCCGTTCTGTCATGATTGCCTATCAGTACCAGGTACGCTTGCTCCCCATTCTTGCTTGCCCCACCACTCTTTCACACGATAACTGAGCGTATCGATTGACAAGCCCGCCGTTCCCACCAGCAACACAGCAGCAACCTCACCATTCCCGTTGGAAATCGCTTCAACGATGGTCCACGTCACCAACGCAATCGTTGACAGGATAACTGCATATTTGACGCCTGAGATGATGTCAACGTTTCTTATGTAGCCCGCGATGAACGACGAAATAAGCGCTTGTAACGTCACTGCGTGGAAAAATAACATCGACAAGAGGTCTGGGTCAATATCACCCGTGAAGTCATCGGCTCCTCCAGCTACTGCCTCGCCACCGTTTGTCGTGTCCGCGGCTGACAGTCCTGACATCGTATCCAGGAACTGGACCTTCAGCAGCGCCATCACGGCGAGGAGTGTCAGGTACGTCATGATGATGATTGCCATCTGCATTCGCGTCCGGGACTTCCGGTCGCGCTCGATATCATCCTGATTTTCGGAAGCGGTTGCCGCCGTTGTCAACACGTCCTGAATCTGGCTTGAAGCTTCCTGGGCTTCGCTGATGAGTTTGATCGTCCGAGCCAGGCGGGGGATGTGATATTTGTTGTTGAACTCTCGGAGTGCATCTTTGAGGCTAGTCCCGTAGTTGACCTTCGCATGCATCGTCTCAAACTCGGAAGATAATTTCCCCGACGAGGTCGCTGAGACAACCTTGATGGATTCCAGCAACGTCATGCCGGTATCGTTCGCACTGGCGAGTTTTCGAAGGTTTTCCGAAAGGTTACTGAGCACACGCTTTCGCGTGATGACGTTCCATTCGTGGAAGATTGCAAGCGGTAACAGGTTCAGATATATTGGGACATAGATCCAGATAAAGGTTCCCCAGACGACCTGATTTTGCATCCCTTCTAACGAGAGCGGTGCGTTGTCGGTTACAACAGCCCCGATTAAGACGAGTAAGGTGAACGGAACTGTCACGACCAGAACCATCAACGGATGGTCACGGAAAAACAGATGCGGGGCACGAAGAATTTCCATAAGTTCGTGGGTCCCCTCTCGGCGCTTGATTTTGTCGAACACCGCACGGTCACCGGTATACTCTTCGACTAATCCCGGATTGAACACGCCAATGCCTTCATCGACGGTAAACTCCTCGCCTGCTTGAGGCCTGAGATATCCATCACCGACTTCATCTTGTGTGACAGTCGATACTAACACCAGAAATCCGATGCCGACGAGCGGAATCAACCCATAGACCGTTGCAAAGAGCAAGAACTCCTGTCCACCCTCTCCCATCATGCTCATGATGACGAGAATGATAATGAGCAACAGCGGAAACAGAGACAGTGTCATGTACATTTCGCCAAACAGTTCCAGCGTATCGAGCAGCGTCTCTTGTTGCTGTTTTGCCGTCCGCATGTGCTTGTCTTTCTGGTCACGGAGGAAGTCGGTCATATCCCCCCCGGAATCGAGAATCGAGAGCATATCAGTCAAAAACTGTGATAACTCGTCACTCGGAGTCTCCATTGCCTGATTTTGAACGGCCGTTCGGTAGTCGGTATCAAAATACTCAGTTTCGAGAACAATCGATTGGAACTCTTTCGCAAACTCACCGTATGTATCGTCGGCTTTCGCCATTGCCCGCATAATTTCGAGTTGATTCATGCCACCAACGGAGAGTGCGTACATGAACGACACCGAATCGGACATGAGCATGTTAATTTCACGCTTTCGAGCGCCAGCCCGGAAATACGGCACTGAGACGAGCGACCCAAATCCAATCGCAAAGCCGATTGCTCCGAAGACTAGCCCCGTGGTCAGCAAAATGAGTGGCAGTCGTACCACGCCGAATGCTGCCGACACCGCATCGGGAAGCGGGACACCGATTATAGGCCCATCTACGAATAGTTGGGCCAACAACCAGCCGACAAACGTACCCACAAGCCAGAGCGAGAGTCCAGCCAGTAACCCGATAGCCAGTGCTCTCGAGAGATACATTTCAACATTGTTGGGCATTCTAGCCTGGGCGAGCTTTTTTTCCACACTCCTGACGAAATCCGAGTTCTCGCTAAACAGCCACCGATACAGCGGGTAAAAGAACGCTTCCAGTGATTCGCCGCCGCTGGGAGATTGTTTTTGCTTGGTGTCCAGGCTCATTCTTCCTCCTCAGCCCCAGCTTTGGGAACGAACTGGCCGAAATCAATCGTCTCTTCATCAGTTTCGACTGCAGTACTCTCCTGGAGGCCCTCAAGCGCTGCCAGTAAGTCACCAGTATCCATCTCTCGATATGGTTCCAACAGCGGCTCTGCGCGCTCAAGAATCTCTGCTGTCTCCTCGAGAATCCACTCTTGTGCATCCGGGCGCGGAACCAGCGCCTCTTTTTCTGGGTCAATCTCAATTTGTACCGATTCCATCTCACGGAGGTCTTCTAGCGACCGTTCGAGCTGGTCTTGTGCGATAATTGCGAGAATCGTATCTGGGTCGTTGATGAACGCTTGGACGGTTGCTGCCACTTCCGTGTAGGTATTGAGTTCGTTTCGAATCAAATAGGCCAACACCAATTTGCGCTTGAATAGCTCTTCGTCCAAGCGTTCTTGTTTCCATCCTCTGTCAAATTTAATCTCTTCAAGCGTGCTGGATGAACCCATCTGAATGTACTGGTCGGTCTCTGCCCGCCATTCGTAGACATCCCTGACGTTGATTTCGTCATTCTCTGGGGTGTATTCGTTAATCTCGGTCAGCACTTTGTTGCGCCGTACTTTCCGACCGTCGACCCGGGTCTGCGTCTGAATCGAAACAAGGTCAAGCGCAGTAAACAGCGTCTTCGAGACGTTTATTGGGTCCGTCGTAAACCGCTTGATAACTTCACCGACTGAATCGGCGTGGAAAGTAGTATACGTTGTGTGACCTGTCGACATAACCTGAAAGAGCGTCCGGCCTTCTTCACCACGAATCTCACCCATCACGATGTAATCTGGACGCTGGCGCAGTGCGGCCTCAAGCAAGTCGAACTCATCCACATCCCCTGTGTCATCCTCTCCGAACGATGGGCGAGTAACACTCGCCACCCAGTTACGCTGTGGAAGCTCCACCTCACGCGTGTCTTCAATAGAGACAATCTTTGCACTTGAGGGGATGAACAGCGAAATTGCATTCAAGCTGGTTGTTTTCCCGGATGCTGTCCCGCCGGCGAAAATAAGCGATTTGTGATTCTCGATACAGAGCCAGAGAAACGCCATTTCGTCAAGGTTGAACGTATTCCAGTTGATAAGATCAACTGGCGTGAACGGCACATCGTTGAACTGACGAATAGTATAATTTGTCCCGTGGTCTGAGACTTCTGCGCCAAGGGTTAATTGTGCACGTGAGCCGTCAGGGAGCGTCGCATCCACCTGTGGCTGACGTTTTGAGATTCCTTTTCCAGAGCGCTGGGCGAGTTTGACAACGAAGTCATCGAGCTCCTCTCGTCCATGCTCGATATTCGAAATAATCTGCTCATAATCAGTGTGGTAAACAAAGACGCGGCTGTTGTAGCCGTCACACGAAATATCCTCTACGTTGATGTCATGTTTCACTGCATCAATCCGCCCGTACCCGATGAAATTTCGTTTGAGGACGTACAGCAGTTTCTCGACTTGATACTCGTTCAACGTACCCGAATCTTCGACGAGTAGTGCGGGCTCTGGTCGGGCGGAAATGCCATCAAGGCTCTGCACAGTACGTGCATCGGAGACTGTTGTAACGCCAGTGTCGTCTGTGTGGGCAAGCGCAGTGGACGATTCTCCCGCTGCTGGGGCTTTCGTATTCTCGGTGGACTTTGACTCGCTTGACTCCCGTGAAAATATATTCCGAATTGAATCGAAGACGCCGTCGGACTGTCCATTAGCGGTTGTCGTCTGTGGTCCGACTTCAGTATCTGTTGTATTCGAATCAGTCTCTTCCGCTGAGGAGTCGTCATTGTCTGTCAGACCAAGCCCATCTAATAACGAGCCGTTACGCTCACTAGAGGGGCGCTCTTGGTACAGGTCATAACGGTGTAGCAGCCGTTCTGCTTCACGTTGAATGACATCTGCGCGGTCAGCATCGCTACCCTGTACGATAACGTCATCTTCTGAGTATTTGATGGCTGTTTTCAGCTTTCGAGAGAGGAACTCTTTGAGTTCGTCCTCGATTTCGGTAAGATACGGCTCGATGACGTAGTATTTGACCTCGTTTTCCTTTTGTGATTTAAAGATAACGACGCATGCGTACGGCT
>LFCJ01002371.1_pt1 | contig 13570 bp, 17 predicted proteins | sample 643141 | NCBI WGS metagenome assembly LFCJ01 (sample SAMN03766243, study PRJNA286221) | soda lake metagenome | biome: soda lake; feature: Kulunda steppe; material: water; isolation source: sample B1-Br-g2 brine of Lake Bitter-1 | place: Russia: Kulunda steppe | collected 2010-07 | reverse complement strand
CTGCTGCTGCTGCTGCTGCTGCTGCTGCTGCTGCTGCTGCTGCTGCTGCTGCTGCTGCTGCTTCGGTTGCTATGGGTCTAGGCACCACCTCACTTAGCCGTGCTTTGTGAACACCAGGTCCATTCACCTTAATGGCTGCAGCAAATCACTTACCTGGGACCACTGGGATCCTGGCCCTTCTCAATCTATTGCAAACAATTTAATTGGAAAAGGCCACGGTGACATGCCAGTTGGCTCAATGTAGTGGATAGGCTGTGATTCAATCTCAGCAGCAGGGACGTCCGGGTGTAGAGCAACGTCATAGGAGCAACCCTACGAAAACCTGGGCATGGTGGTGGGCCAGCCAGATTGTTGATGATCTAATCAACGGCAATCAAAGAAACGCTTTAAAGCGCGCCTTTGTTGTGCTCTCCCTTCTTGATTATGTTTGATCTCAGGAGCAGGAGGTCTAGCCTGTGATCAACCAATATTCTGTTTAGTTATCGATAGCAACGCCTCATGTCTGTCTTGAGGCCTGTTTGGAGGCCTTCCACAAGGGAGTTGGTAACTCTAGAGTACTATAGAGTTAGATCTACCTCATCAACTGGAGAGAAAGCAGGGGGGCAGGCAAAAGCGTTGGAGGGGGTGGGCAGGGATGCTCTGGATAAAGAACGCCCGAACCCAGCCAACATGCTGTTCATGAGGCCCCTTTTGACTGTGACTCCCATGTGACTCCATGCCCGTAAAAAGTGACGCAGGTCCTGGGTGGCTTTGCTCTCACCCAAAAGCCTTTGTGTGGACTTCAAGAAATGTGTGTTTTGCATTTTGCTCTAATGCCTTGTTGGAGGTACTGTTGCTGGCGCCTTGGTGTTGGCGGCTGGAAGAACCATATGGTGCATGTGCAACAGACGACATGTTGCATAATTACGTTTTTTTGTTGCCCAGTCTACTCAGACTGCAATCCTTGAGGAGTGTCGTAGGCTTAGGGATAAGCGTGCCTTGCATGGGAGCACGACAAACTCTGCCATTTCTTTTCAGACATCGTGGATTGCTTTTTGTCAGGCAATGACCAGCCACAAACCAATCAGCTTTTCAACCAGACTGGAGGTCAATTCAAAACTCCCACACTTGCATAGGTGGCGCTTTTTTGCGTGCCCGTCACATCCTTTGGGCCTCGGATACTTGAAGCGTGCCACTGCATGTGCCTTGCTGGGTGCTAGTAAAGCCTACCTTTTTCCGTGGAGACACTCGTCTTTTGCATTGCCAAATCAGTCTGTCTTTGGTCACCCATTTTTGTGGCACAAGACTTTGCCACCTCATTTCAGACGTCATGGACTTCTATTTGGATGGACTTCTATTTGGAAGGCAGTCAGCCTACTGACCAGGCCTTGACTTGTAGGTCAGTAAGGCTAATTTGCGGACCTTGATGTTCTGAATAACAGAAGGCCGGTTTATGTCCTTAGTAGGAGTCTTAGTACCTTGACAAAAACAGCCATCTATGTTGACTCTGGCGTAATTGGGATAAGCAATACCATGAATTCTGCAGAACTGACTGGCATAGCTTCTGCACTAAGGGCAAAGTGCACTCACATAGCCACAGACTGTGCCTGCTCCCTATCTCAGATACAGAAACAGCTCTTGTTTCCTGAATTACGAAGGATGCACGCATGTCAACTTCTGGAACACTTTTTCTCTGTGATTAGCAAATCAGACACTCCCATACACTTCTACTAAGTCAGATCCCACATTCATGTAGTTGGAAATGAGTCTGCTGATGCCATAGCAAAACATGCTCCTCTCCATAACTATAGGCATGACGATGCATACCCACCACCCTCACCTGATGGCAATCCGTTCTCCTGTGTGTACTGGCTCATAGAAGAGAAAAATGGTACAGCCCACCCTAACATTTAAAACCAGCCTGCTCCGCCACAAAGCATTAAAGACAGCTAGTCTACTAGCTCCCATAAGCTCCCATAAGCAAGCATTACAGACTCGGAGATGCTAATGCTGACTCAAGTTAGTACAATAATTTGATGAGACTGCTTACCTCATTGAGCCTTGCAACTTGCAATTCGATTTGGGACATCACAAGAATAAATGTACCTGTAAATGTACCACAGAATAGGGATGTCATTAATTCAGAACAGGCATTATTTACAATCAGAAACTGGCCCATCTCTATGGCAAAGCCACTAGTTCATCTTGTCTGTTGTTTTATCTGCCAGATAGCCAAATCCATATGCTTTCTGGCTGTCAGAATGCTTCAATTCGTAAACATGATCATTGAAGATATTCTCGTCATCAGAACCTTGAGCAAAGGTGAAATTGGAGGAAACATCATTTTCACAGGTGGGTTGCTCCTGCACTGCATCTGGCAGCTCAAGTGGTGGAACTCAGGACCAGATATCTGCATTATTGGGAGCCTTTCTACTGTGCCCACCTAAGAGAGCACGACAGTAAATAATTGATCTACCACCAATGGAGGCTTCCCCATTATGTCATTCGTATTGTGGCTTGTTTTAGACTCTGTGCACACATTTGGAATTTCAAATATTTCCCAAACTGTGACCATTGTGAGGCAAGTGATACTATCTAGGATGAGCATAATGCCCGGCCATTTTCCATTGTACAAACATACACAGGTGGTCTCTCTCTACAGGAAATATGCCTACCTGTTCTCCCTATGGACCTATACAGATGGTAGCTGCCACACGAAGAAGGCGGTCAAGTTATTGGGGCAGATGCCTACCACCCCAGTACGGGCAACTCTAGTTTGGTTGAATGGTGCTGGTATAACCAACACCATAGGGAGAGCAGAACTGGCAGCTATAGCTGCTGCAATTGCACACGGTCATAATTATGTTGCCACAGACAGCCTCACTCCATCAAATGTGGAAACGATTGTTGAACCCAGAAAAGCACCGCCAGCATGTCAAAGGAGACATCCTCAAAATCCTTTCTGATACCATCCGTAACTCTCAATCCCACATCTTCCTTTATAAAGCAGAATCTCACGCTGGAATTGCCGGAAATGAATGTGCAGACGCCCTTGCCAAATACTAAGCCTGCCATGGATACATTATCCCTGCTGAAACAGCCATTCGCACTGCAGGCCCTGGTGGCGGTCCTTTCTTGATGTAAGTTGGTTAGCGGTCGCAGACATTAATCAACGAGGATCTGCAGATAGCTTAAGCGCTGAAGCTCCTCGACACAGTGCGAGACTGAATCCTAATCCCCAAGCCTCATTAAAATCCCACTTGCACACGAACCATAGACTGGGTCACGCCAACATAAAAACAGGTCACTATTCATGTTATCAGAGTCTGCTTCCACACGTCCACTAAGGTATAAGCAACGCATTTTGGAGCATGTCTAATCTCTCCCTCCAAACAAAACGCAATATATTTTGCTACCGTACAGGCCCCCTTCTTAACCGACAGCATGCTGTCTGCTTTTAAAAGTCGAATAGCCTTCAGTGTCCACTCTGTCAGCAAGCAGATAGTGATCTTCATATCCTTTCTGGGTGTCAACATGACATTATCTCTGGAATGATAATGGACCGCCATAATGTTGCCTGCAAGCTCATCATGAAAGCCTTCAGTAAAGGCTCTCGAACAGGATGTTCGGTCCACATGGATGCCAGCAGCGCTGAGCGTTTGGCCCAACAAAACCTTCAAATTCCTGAACATGCTAAAAATAGGACATTACCCAGCTGGCTTTTTGATGCCCGTTTACTATCAGAGACAGGCTAACCACAAGTCGCCCTGATGCCATTCTGGTTACTCCCATACCCAGTAAATCCAAACCACCTTCCATTCCTCACTTACAACAGGTGCAGCACGCTAGATGTAATGGAGGATTGCGTAGAGCTCACGACTTCAAAGCTAATAAGAGGGAGGTACACCTTGTAGAGGTCAAATACTGTGAAGACACCAGGCCTGGTCACCAGCTGGAGGCCTCTAGCAAACAACACGAGACTCTATGCAGGCGCTTGAAAGCCAAAAAAGGTTACACTCCACACCATCCTCTTTGGTGTAGGAGGTTCAATCTATACCTCCAACACTTTGCACCATCTTAAAGAGCTCGGCCTAGATTAAAGAGCTCGGCCACAAGAGCTCGGCCTTGATTAAAAAAGCTTTGCCACAAGAGCTCGGCCTTGAATAAAGAGCTCGGCCTTGATTAAAGAGCTCGGCCACAACGGATCCACAGAATTTAAATTGCATGCTCACTCTGTCCATCATGCTCACAAACTAACTACAACAAGACGCGCACTTGGAAAAACAATAAGCTCTCACAGCCTTGGTCTGGAGCAGGGGGCAGCCAGCCACCCTCCAGATCCCCACTTGTTATCTTTCCATTTGTGAAGGAGACTCACGGCACTCCGGGCCAATGTGTCTCCTTTTCCTTGATGAAGGGGGGGAAATGATGCTTCAGGTTACACTCCCATGCGCTACGTGTCGAGACAAGAAGCTGGGAACATTATGATGGTACCTGTGACAAGTGCGGATTGCAGGTGGTTCGAGACGAAAAACACACTCTTTTCTTGTGTCCTTGCATGCAAATGTGTTCTTTGAGGCTTCAATTTGCAGACTTGTTTCATGATTTACCACTGGCACACTGTTTGTGGCACAAAATTACTGACAATCAGACTGGAGCTTTTTATTTCTCCCAAGCTTGTTCTGAAGATGTCATTTTTTCCAGAGAACTAATGATTCCTAGCGTTTTATCTCAGAGCTTATGGATATGTATTGTATGGCTGATGTTCACCACTGGCAGGAACCTGAACAGTCAAACTACCTGGCTGAAGGTCAACCTTAAACTTGTGAACTTGTAATTGATGCAGGAGACCTAATTGCAGACAGGACCACTCGATGCCTTATCTTTGTTAAATTAAAACAGCAATAACTTATTATATGCTATCAAAGAAGCTTGAAGCTTCCTTTTTTGTTTGAATTTCTTACATTTCATGAGCAGGCAAGCAGTCGCGCTTTTTGACAACTTGTCAAGCCTTTTGAAAAGGCTTTATCCTAGTAATTAATCATGAAGACACTCTTCCTAGTTTCAAGCTGATGGTAGGTTTAGCTGGTACTTGCACCAGTTGTGAATCTTTTCCACACAAACAGGGTATTATCCTGTAGCACAGGGCGATACCCTACAGGGATCATCCTATACTATGGTAGTATCCCTGTTGGCCTCAAAAAAACCTCGTGAATACATCCAGCTCTGGTGAGCCTCGGCGAGGAAACAGACTGCTAGAAGTATGCCTCGTACTTCACAGCATTGCTATCCATACATGGTCTTCCATTTCATTCTTCCCTCTGTGGTAGCCCACCACAGAGGGCCGGGCCCTCGAGTTTTGTGGAACCGGAGAGGCACGAGGTAGCTTAATACATAACACATGTGATGCATTCATAAAACGCACACGCAGTCGTTGGAACTAACAAATCTTTAAATGAGTATGTTTACACAATAATTTTTAAGTGACCATATCCTGGTCTATGCACAGTGCTCATGGAAGTGCACATAGAATGACGGACTAGTCCAACTTCCTGTCTTGAAGAGGACAGGTGGCTAAGAAGGGGAATGCAAAAAAGAAATGGCTACCTAAGGGGCTTTGCTAATAATGTACCTGCTCACAGGAGTGCATGCACCAAGCAGCAGCTGTGGCAACGTCCGGGGTTTTAGTGCACTCAGCTATGTGGCAAGATGTTCACTCAGTACCTTCAGGGCTTAAACCCACAATTGTGGCACACTCGCTCCCTAGTCAATCCCTCGTCACGTGTGCATGCGCGCGCCAACCCTCTGAAATCAGAGGCTTGCATCACACATACTCCTGCGCATCGCTACTCGGACTCCTGGCGAGGCTGCATGCTTGCCAGGAGTTGGGCAATGACATGTAGCTGATCAGCAGTGTCAAACAGCGCGGGGGGCCTTGACGCTGGGCCGAGCTGCTTGACTTGCTCCCTAAGACCTTTCACATCTGCCTCTATGTCCTCCAGTGAGTCGTTCTGTCCGGAGGGCCCAGCATTATCAGGCTGGCCTGCCGCACGACTGGCCTGCATAGTGCACACACACCAACACAAACCACCTTGATTGCGTGCAAAGCCACGTACGCGGCGCCCGCGCGTGGAGGGGGGGCTCCTAACGCGCTGCACCTGCGCCCGTGTCAGCTCCTCCTGCGCGGCACCTCCTGCACGGCACGCTGCACACATGGCGGCACTCACTGCTGCAACTCAGCCGCCTCCGCTCTTACATGTGGCTGGCACTGAACATGGCACAGCATGAGGGCAGCGTGCCAGCCGCACATCCATCACAACACATCACCGTGCTCAACACAACACATCACTGTGTTCATCACAGCACATCACCGTGCTCAAAACAACACATCACTGCGTTCATCACATCACTGTGCTCATCACAACACATTACTGCGCTCACCATACAACCTTGTTGCACCCGTCACGACACCTTATTGTGTTACAACGACACTGGGCCGTGCTCTCCTCGACACCTTCAGCACCAGCAAGTTGCTGCGCGCATCGAGTGCGGGGCACGCACCGCAAAGGGCAGACGGTCTTGGATCTTTTTATATTCAATTTCCAGTCTCCTGGAAATCAATGGAGCGATGGCAGGATATGCTGATCCATGCGCCTCCTCGTCAGTCCCTGGCCACCAGGGTGCAGAGCGCAGGGGTACGTGAGTGCATGTGTGTGCGTCCCATAGCACCAACTGTGAGCTTTGTTTTGGCATCCACTGTGCGTGCCGGCAATAGCACTCCCAGGATCTTGCATCAGCCCTTGCCTGTCCAGGATCTTGCGCCATCCTCCATCTAGCATCCACCTTGTTTGAGCGTGCCCTCCTTTCTCGGCACTAGCATCTCCAGACTTCCAAGGAATGGTTGCTTCTCAGACTTTTCCATCTCATGTTCCCGTATCCTTTCCCTAGTGCCCACTGCCAGCTTTGTGGTTCGTATCAGCTTTGACTTTATCTCAGAGCCATCTAAAGCCCCTGGGGTGAAAAATCTAGCTAGTGCATGGTTGAGCCCGCCCCTGCCTTGCAAGCTCGGCTAATGTCATACCAAGAACCGCATGCCTTCCTCCTGGACGGCTGCACTCTCCACCCAACTTGCAGCAAAGCCGTACATGGAGCCATGCGAGTCGCTGAGGTGCTCAGAATCCCCTCCCCTCCCTACCTTTCCTCAGAGCCCAATGCTTTTCCCCAGAGCTGTACAACCTGGCAGGAGTATGCCCCAGGCCTGGAGGCGCGTACGCACGCTCACATGCCCACACTCACATGCCCACACACTCACACAAACAAGCGCATGCACGTGCACGCACACACACAGATGTACCATCAGCATCGGAGGAGTCTTGATGGCTACTTGATCCTGCCGGCTCCGTTTCTGACTGGCCCCCGGAGGCGCAGCGCTCCCACTTGTCCTGCACACATATCCCGCGCACATTGATTGGAGCCGCACGCGTGTCTGGGAACTGTGCTTGTGCAAGACACAGGGTGGCAGGCCCAGTTCCCTTTGTGTGTGTGTGCGCGCGTGTGTGCCTGCGCGTGCTCCACGCACTTAATTTGTAACGCTATCTAACATGTGAAAAGAAGATGTCAAAAATAAATCTTGCAGGTCTGCGCGCTCCACACATGCATGCAGACACACTTTTCAATATCACCAGCAAACTGAAACTCAGTGCTCGGATCAAACCTCATTAAGTTGAATGCTTGACAGGACACCACACTCACCACCCATGCATGTCAGTCACCTAGTCTTTCCCTCCTCCAAACACTCCCCGTTCTTCACGCCCCTTCTGCCCCCTTGGACACACATGCTCATGCCCCCTTCCACCACCCAATCCTTGCTGCACACCTGCAGCTCAAGGGCAGACAAGCTTCTATTCTCCTCGTACAGAGGCACCTCCAAGTCTTCACTTGTGGTTGTTTCCTCTTGTAAGTCCTGTTAAGTGCATGGGAGAGGATCACAGCTGTTGCTGAAAGAGCAGCACATGCCTGTGCTAAAAAAGTAAGGATGTTACAAGCAAGGAGCATTGCTACTGCTGCTGCTGCTGCTGCTGCTGCTGTAGCTGGCAACTGCAGAGATAAGGCAACAAGGGCTAAAATCAGGCAAAAAATGACCTCTGGATGATGGAGACCAGAACTGCCGTGGCTGGCAATGCCAGAGATGAGGCAACAAGGGCTAAAATCAGGTAAAAACGACATCTGGATGATGGAGACCAGAACTGTTGTGCCTGGCAATGACAGAGATGAGGCAACAAGGGCTAAAATCAGGCAAAAAAACGACATCAGGATGATGGATACCAGAACTGCTGTGCCTGGCAATAACAGAGATGGGGCAACAAGGGCTAAAACCAGGCAAAAAAATGACCTCTGGATGATGGAGACCAGAACTGCTGTGGCTGGCAATAACAGAGATGAGGCGACGATGGACCTCTGAACAAAACAGGAGACCACAACTTTCCAGCTACCAACAACGAGAGTTTTGGGAGGATTATTCGCTTAAGGTGAAGAAAAAACTGCACGCTGAAAGCAATACTCTGCTGTGGTCAAGACAAAGTGCACTGTACAAGCAGCGCACACTGTCTTGTTGGTCATTGCCCTTGCTGAATGGTCGAGGTATCAACACATCTGGGAGGGGGTCTTCACAAAAGACTAGGAGCTTTGGAAATAACAGTGTAAGCTCACTTTGAAGGAGTTGGTGGTCCCAGGCGACCGGCACTCTGCATAAGCCTCATCCTCAGAATGAAGGGAAGCCTCAGGAGTGCATCCCAGCTGCATGTATGTCAGAGAGCAACGGGGGTACGCTTTGGCTTCATTTGCAGGTTGCTGTGCAGGTTGCGTCAAAACAGCTGCATGTCAGAGAGCAACGGGGGTACACTTTGGCTTCATTTGCAGGTTGCTGTGCAGGTTGCGTCAAAACAGCTGCATGTCAGAGGGCAACGGGGGTATGCTTCGGCTTCATTTCCAGGTTGCTGTGCAGGTTGCGTCAAAACAGGGGCCCACAAGGGGTGGCCTTTTTGGGGGTAAGCTCCTTCTTCTAACACCAGCGCAGCGTTAGCCTGACAGGGCTCACGTGCCAAGCCATATTGCATGCCACCATAGCTTTGTCCGCCACAATGTGGATGGGCATAGGTCAGAGTGCAGCTGGGATTGATAATAAGACCACCAAATAACAGACACGTCAAGCTGGAACAAAACGGATGACATCAGTTGGTGGTGTATTGGCCTAGGGGCCCCTCATCTTACTCTCCTCCTCCATCATCCTCTCTCTCAGCCCAAGCCTTGCACAACCACACACACACACACAATCACATGCGCACGCACGGATTCACACATGCACATGCACACGTGCGCGCTGAACCCGTACACCACACACCGCTCGCTCAAGAGGATCGACTGGGAGCAATTTCCTCATGGCGAGCTCGATAAGTGTGTTGTCGTACACGGCGGTGAGATGGGCCTGCCGCGCCGCCAGATCCACGGTGGGAAGGCTTGGCAGGACGTGAGGTAGGAGCAGTGCTCCCCGCATGTAGCAAGGCGCCGATGCGACGGATGGAGGTAGACGCGGCTGGCACGCACGCAGGTGTGAAAGCATCGGCACGCACGTGAGCGTGTTTGGGTTTGCATGCATGCATGCTCAAGTGCGCACTTGTGCGTGTGGATTGCGTGCACCTGTGCATGCATTGCCCCCGCAGCTCCTTGGTTTAGCGCAATCACAGTGCCCCCGAGCTTTCTCCTAGTGTGCATGACGCACACCACCTTCCCGTGCCCGCAAAAGGGGCTGGCATGCATGCGCACCTACGCCACGGCTATGCACTGTGCTCCCGAGCAGCTGGACTGCAAAGCGCCTCCAAGCAGCCCATGTGTGCAGAGTGCTTCCAAGCTGCCCATGTGCAGGGTGTGCTCAAGCAGGAGGGTGTGCTTGCTGGTGGGGGCCAAAGTGTTGGCGCTGTCGCTCCCCTGCCTGTGAATCTTTAGCCCATACAACAAAGGGGCTTCAGGGCAAGCTGGGCCAAGTAGCGCACACGACACCGAGCGCGTTGCCAAGTGGCCCTGACAGTGTGGTCTGCAGCTAGGCAGGCGTATGGCAGGTGGCATGCTGACAGCAGCCGTGCCAGTGCAGCCGCAGGCAAGGGTGCAGCCGCAGGCACAGGTGCTGGCAGGGCCTCTGTTGCCATGGCAGGGCCTCTGTTGCCATGGCAGGGCCTGTGTTGCCATGGCAGGGCCTATGTTGCCATCGCAGGGTCTATGTTGCCATGGCAGGGCCTATGTTGTCATGGCAGGGCCTATGTTGTCATGGCAGGGTCTATGTTGCCATGGCAGGGCCTATGTTGCCATGGCAGGGCCTACGTTGCCATGGCAGGGCCTATGTTGCCATGGCAGGGCCTATGTTGCCATGGCAGGGCCTATGTTGTCATGGCAGGGCCTATGTTGTCATGGCAGGGTCTATGTTGCTATGGCAGGGTCTATGTTGCCATGGCAGGGCCTATGTTGCTATGGCAGGGCCTATGTTGCCATGGCAGGGCCTATGTTGCCATAGCAGGGCCTTGATGATGCAGGACCTTGATGTCATGCAGGGCTGCACCATTGATCATGCAGAGGGGTTGGCCAGCGGCTCCTGTCAGGGGGTCTTTAAGGGCCTTTAAGGGCCGTGACACCGTGGACTATGGCCATGCTGCAAGCCAATGTGGTCCAGTTTGGTAGGGCAGTAGACTTTTTGTGAGTCAGGTCACTCCCCATCTCCCAGCGCCTCTCAGCACCTCTCTGTGCAGCAGCGCGCCCTCCCTCTCCCAGTGCCTCTCAGCGCCTCTCAGCGCGGCAGGTCACCCACTCCCCATCTCCCAGCGCCTCTCAGCGCCTCTCAGCACAGCAGGTCACCCAACCCCCATCTCCCAGCGCGTCTCAGCGCCTCTCAGCGCGGCAGGTCACCCACCCCCTATCTCCCAGCGTCTCTCAGCGCCTCTCAGCACAGCAGGTCACCCCGTTCCCCAGCCTCACTCATGCCAGTGAGCCTCACCCATACGCCACTTATCTTCCCTCGCCCCTAAACAGCCGTCTGTGCGCGGCCAGCTGCTGGGTGTAGGGGAATGGCAGGCCAGGAGCAGAGCAGGCCTGGCAGCCAGCAGCTGGATGCAGCAGCTATGTGCAGGAGCATCGCATGCAGCTGGCCAGAGGCAGGGGGCATGCGAGCGAGGCCGGCAGCTATGAGCGCAGTGCAGACGTAGAGTGGACAAGGCGCGTACATAGTGGACGCAAGCACGAGCAGCGCCGGAGGACACTGACTTGAAAGACCTTGTTGAGCTGGTTGGTTGGTTGGTCGACAGAGCTGAGCGCTGCCAGCATTGGGCATGATTTCCGACCAACGGTGGTCTGAGCACGGGCACGCTTAAGCGGGCGCAGTAACGCCATTTTTTGCGGCACTGCTGGTCTCGCTGTGGTGCAACCAAGCCACGGATGTCCCATGTATGGGCTCGGTGGTGATGCAAGCACGGATGCGAGCACGAGTGCAAGCACGAGTGCAAGCACGAGGTCCGATCGTTGCGCAGGCCATTGCGCGCACCATAAGTGATGCACATGAGTGTAAGCTGCACAAACACGCCATCGCAGCAAAGGCGCGTGCAGGCAGGGGTGTGTAGCGCCAGAGTCAAGGCACCTGCCTGCAGGCTTGCACCAAGTGCAAGCCCAGCTGAGCAGCAGCGCGTGCACGCGCACCTGCATCTATCCGCGCTGTCTGACAGGGCATCACACGTGGGTGTCTGCCGGCATGCGCCGCCGTATGAAACTAAAGAACAAATCTATAGACTGTCTAATTGGTAAGAGCTGCCCACAGGGCCTCCACTGCCCAAGGTGGTGGGATGCGCGCACGGGGCGCGATGCCTTTGCTGCCAGGAATGCCACAGCGCGCAGTGCATGATTTGCCTGCCTCTCATTCTGACGCATGGCCAGGGCTGCGCTCACACATGCCCTTTCATCCGGACGCTCTCATTTGCACGCTCTCATTCGCACGCTCTCATTTGCACGCTCTCATTCGCACGCTCTCATTTGCACGCTCTCATTCGCACGCTCTCATTCGAACGCATGGCCAGGGCTGCGCTCACACATGCCTTCCATTTGGACACTCTCATTTGCACGCTTTCATTTGCATGCTCTCATTTGGACGCTCTCACTCGGAAGCATGGCCAGGGCTGCGCTCACACATGCCTTTCATTCGGACGCTCGCATTTGCATGCTCTCACTTGCACGCTCTCATTTGCACGCTCGCATTCGGACGCATGGCCAGCCCTGCGCTCACACATGCCTTCTGCACCAATGCATACCAGGTGGTTGCCACTCACCAGGACTCCCTCTGAATCCTCACACTTCATCAAGATCACATCCTGCGCACACAAAGGCAATCACAGCGCTGAGCAAACATAGCGGTAGCCATTAGGCCACGCACACATGCATACACACACATGCACACACACAGGCACTGCTGTACAGTGAGCTCGGGGCGTGCAAGGGGGCAAGCAGCGCCTCACAGCTGCGCAATGGCTGCGCAAAAGCCTGGAGTATGGCCATATAGTGAAGCCAGCCAGCCTTGACGGTTGAGGGGACGACTTTGGGGCTGGCCAAACAGCACACTGTCCTTAGCATCAAGGCATTGTCTACAATCTGCTTACAATTAACAGGCACAGGGGAACCCTGCTATTGAGGAATAAAAGGCATCAGGGCATTGTCTATGCTAACAAATAATAGAGGCACAGGTGAACCCTGCTATTGAGGAATAAAAGGCATCAAGCCAGGAATCAATATCGTTCATAAAGGCAATGCTTCATCCAGTGCTAGCTGGGCAGCTTGATGCGCAGCATTGAAGGAGCGTGCCACCCCCTCGTGAGTAATATGCCAACGCTGTGGGCGCCACTCGCACTTTCAGGACACCATTTGCACTTTCAGGGAGTGTGCCACCGGCATGGCGTGTGTGTCACAAGGTGTGACATGTCACAAAGGTGTGACACAAAGGTGTGACAGGGAGTGTGACACCGGCATGGCGTGTGAGTCACAAGGTGTGACTCTTAAGGAAGTGCGCCACCGGCCCAGTGTGTGACTCTTAAGGAATTTATTTCACCGACCCGGTGTGTGATTCAAAGGAAAGGCGCCACACGCCATGCTGCTCCTGCTGCTGACCCACCTGCAATTCCTTGCCTGCCTTGAAGACATCCCGGCATGGTTGGTCTCTCCTGCACCTCGCTCCTAACCACGTGACAGCGCAAAGACCGCACACACTCCAGACGACCTCGCCAACCCCCACACTGATGCCATGGACACTGACTATTCTCCATCCCCCACCCCTGGCGTGTGAGTCGCACACACACACACACACACACACACACACACACAAACACACACTGGCCCACGCACCTCGCCATCGCCTTTTAAGAGCCAGGTGCAGCCTGGTATGAGCTGCAAGATGTCACATTTACGCGAGTCCAGCTTGAAGGGCATCTGGGAGTTGTTGTGCATGTGCACTGACTCTGCGTGGACCCTGGCATGCGCACGTGTGTGTGTGTGTGTGTGTGTGTGTGTG
>LFCJ01002370.1_pt1 | contig 13573 bp, 13 predicted proteins | sample 643141 | NCBI WGS metagenome assembly LFCJ01 (sample SAMN03766243, study PRJNA286221) | soda lake metagenome | biome: soda lake; feature: Kulunda steppe; material: water; isolation source: sample B1-Br-g2 brine of Lake Bitter-1 | place: Russia: Kulunda steppe | collected 2010-07 | reverse complement strand
TCCTGCCGTTTCTCTCCGCGATGACCCACCACTGTACGAACCGCGACCTCACGGTCCGGACGGCCGCGACCTACGACCTCGACGCGAAGGAGCTCTCGTTCGTCACCGGCAGCGGCAAAGACACCAACAAGGTCCAGTCGATCGTCGAGGACGCCGAGGCCCTCCTCGAGGAACAGACCGTCGAACACTCGGGCTCGGCGTTCTTCCAGCCCGAGGACTCGCACGAGGCCGAAACGGAGGCCGACGACGCCGACACGGACGACGCCGAGGAAGCCGGCGATCAGGTCACGCTCGCGGCCTCGAGCGACACGGGTGAGGGGGCGGACGGGGACGAGCCCCGGGAGACCGAGGCGGACGAGAACCAGTCCGGGTTGACCGACTTCTTTTGATCCCGGTTCGAGGGACGCGACGCTCGCGAGGACGACCCCTCCGCGAAGCTCAGTTCCGGGCTCGAGGAATGGCCGCGGAGGCCCGCGTCTGAGACGGAGCGTCGGACCGATCGACGGTTCGACCGCGGGACGAATCGCGGTCGCGCCGGAACTGGTCCAACAGTCCGACGAAGGCACGACGGCCGCCGCGCCGGCCCCAGGACGTAGGACGTCGTTGTGATCGGTTACATCTCGACGTCGGTCACAGCAAGCCGACCTCCTGACCCGCAGCCTGAAACGCCTCGAGGCAGGCCACGACGTCGCCGTGGTCGTGGGTCGCCATCGGCGTGACCCGCAGTCGGCAGGCGCCGTCGGGGACCGCAGGAGGCCGAATCACCGCCGCGATGACGCCTCGTTCGCGCAATCCGTCGACGAGGACGAGTGCGTCCTGCCGATCGCCGACGAGGACCGGAAGGATCTGCGAGTCGCCGAGCACGTCGTAGCCCATCGCCTCGAGGCCGTCTCTGAGGTGGCTGACGTTATCCCAGAGCCGTTCGCGGGCGTCCGTGTGTCGTGCGAGGTGTAACGCCTCGCTCGCCGCCGCGGCCGCCGTGGGTGCGAGCCCGGTCGAGAAGACGAACGGGCGGGCGTCGTTGACCAGACACTCGATCAGCGCCTCGCTGCCGGCGACGTAACCGCCCTGACTCGCGAGGGCCGTCGAGAGCGTCCCGAGCTGGACGTGGACCCGATCCTCGAGCCCTTCGGCCTGGACGATGCCGCCGCCGTTGGCATAGAGGCCGGTCGCGTGGGCCTCGTCGACCATCACCCACGCGCCGTACTGGTCGGCGAGCGCACAGATCGCCGACAGCGGGGCGACGGCTCCGTCCGTGCCGAAGATGGTGTCGGTGACGACGAGCCAGGATTCCGTGGTCGCCCCCTCGGTGCGTTCGGCCCGTCGCTCGAGTGCGGCCTCGAGACTCGCCGGGTCACAGTGGTCGTAGACGACCGTCTCACAGCCGGCGAGCCGACAGCCGTCGACGATACTCGCGTGATTTAGTTCGTCCGAGAAGACCACGTCGGGGTCGAGCGCCGCGATCGTCCCGACGTTCGCAGCGTACCCCGAGGCGAACGCGAGCGCGCGCTCGGTGCCTTTCGTCTCCGCAAGCTGTCGCTCGAGGTCGCGGTGGACCATCGTATCGCCCGTCACGAGCCGACTCGCGCCCGCGCCGGTCCCGACAGTCGTCGCAGCCTGTCTCGCGGCGTTCTCGACGCGCTCGTCGTCGGTCAGTCCGAGGTAATTGTTCGAGGCGAACACCAGCGTCTCCTCGCCGTCGAGGACCGGTAGTTCGCTTCCCGTCGGCTGGGCGAAGTAACCCCGTTCGGCAACTCGGTCGACGGGAGCGAGCGTCCGTTTCAGGTCGGCCTCCTCGAGGGAGGCGAGCCGACCCTCCAGGTCGAACCCACGGTCTTCCATTCGCCTGAAGGGTGTCGTCGTCACGATTTGACTGTCACGGTTCGTCGCTGGCGGTCGCGAACCGGCGCGGTCGACGCTGTATCGGTCGAGACCACGCCGTTAGCTCCGCTGGGCCGAGGACGACGTCCCTGCCGTCTCGGTCGCCGACTCGTCGGCCTCGGCGTGGCGTTCCCTGACCGTCTCGGGATCGAACTGGTTTATCGAACGGTTGGGCTCGAGGCCCGCGCGCTCGACGATCTCGAGGTCCTCGGCGGGCGACTGGCCCGCGGTGGTGAGGTAATCGCCCGTGAGGAGCCCGTCGGCGCCGGCCTCGAGCGGCAGGTGCTGTTCGTCGGAGTCGAGGGCGGCCTCGCGCCCGCCGGTGAGTCGCACTCGCGAGTCGGGGTGGAGCAGTTTGTAGACGGCGACCGTCTTGAGAATCTCTTCGGTCGTGATCTCGACACCCTGCTCGGCCAGCGGCGTCCCCTCGATCGGGTTGAGGACGTTGACCGGGAGCGAGGAGATGCCGATCTCCTGTAAGGCGACCGCGGCCTCGACCCGATCGGTCGGCGTCTCGCCCATCCCGAGGATGACGCCGGCACAGAGGTCCATGCCGGCTTCCTTCGCGACCTCGAGGGTCTTCACGCGATCCTCGAAGCGGTGGGTGTCGACGACCTCGGGGAAGTATCGCGGCGAGGTTTCGATGTTGTGATTGTAGTGGTTGATCCCCTCCGCCGCGAGGATCTCGGCCTCTTCGTCCGTGAGGATGCCGAGCGAGGCGTCGATCTCGAGGCTACACTCCTCGCGGACCAGTCGGATCGACTCGAGGACCTCGGCCCACTCCTCGGGCCGGTGTTCTTTCGAGACACCCTTCTCGGCGACGACGATCCCGAACCGCTGGGCGCCGTCGCGTTCGGCCCGTCTGGCGGCCTCGAGCACCCGCTCCGGGCCGACGAACTCGTAGGTGTCGATGCCGGTGTCGAAGTGGACCGACTGGGCACAGAAGCCACAGTCTTCGGCGCAGTTGCCAGCCTTCGCGTTGACGATCGAGCAGGCGTCGACCGTCCCGTCGCCGAAGCGGTCGCGGACGGCAGCGCCGGCTTCCGCGAGCGGTCCGACCGGTTGAGCCATAAGCGCCAGCCCGTCGGTCCGATCGAGCCGCTCGCCGGCGAACACTCGCTCGAGTGCGTCGTCGATCGTCTCGTTTCCTGTTTCGTAAACCACGCCTAAATTGGCGGTTGACGGGGCTATAATCGTTGTGGATACTCACAAATTGTGTCAGACCGGCCGGCGACCGATTCGTGCTCGACTCCGGGCCGATTCTACCAGTAGCAACCGAGCGTCGCCGTCGAGCGTCACTCTCCTCGAGTTCCACGGTGTCACACTGGTGTGAAAGACGGGGCTACACTGGTGTGACGAGCGGGGCACTCACACGCCGAGGACAGCTGATCGACCGGTTCAAAGAGCTGCATGCGAGAGGCAGCCATCAAACTCAAAGCTCCCCACACTCTTGATGGCTCCTTCGGAGACCTGTTCGGGTTCGACTACGAATCCGCGACATCGACGTCAGTAGACTGCTCGAACGCGTGCGCACTCGAGAGCACCGTCGCGTCGTCGAAGCGCTCGCCGACCAGCATGAGTCCGACCGGCAACCCGTCGGAGCGACCGGCGGGTACCGAGATGGCCGGATGGCCAGTCACGTCGAACGGTGACGTGTTCGACAGCATGTTCAGCGCGCGGTCGATCGCCTCGAGGCGGGTGAGCCGGTCGTCGACCTCGTGGGCCGTCTGGGGCGTCGTCGGCATCGCCAGCACGTCGACGTCGGCGAGCGCGTCGTCGTACATCTCGGCGAGTTTCCGGCCGAGGTTCTGGGCTTTCGCGTAGTAGCGACCGCGATACTCGTCGGACAGATACTCGCCGAGGACGAGCGTGAGTTTCAGCGTCGTGACGTAGTCGTCCGCGTGGGCGCGTCGCGCACGTCCGAAGGCGTCGGCCAGCTGGGTGTCGTAGAAGCCCGTGCCGAAGTGGCCGACACACTCGCCGGCGACCGTCGCGGCCGTCCCTTCGATGGCGATGGCGTTCCAGATCGCGAGTCCGTCTGCGTGCATCGGAATCGAGACCTCCCGAACGGTCGCGCCAGCAGCCTCGAAGTCGGCAAGAGCGTCGTGGACGGTCTCGTCGACACCCGGCTCGCTCTCCGCGTGGTCGAATCCCTCCTCGACGACGCCGACTGTCACCTCGGACGGGTCCGTCGAGAGCGCCTCGAGGTAGTCGTCGGTCGGAACGGCGCCCTGTCGTGGATCGAGGCCGTCCTCGCCGGCGACCACCTCGAGGACGCGGGCGCAGTCCTCGACGGACGAACACATGGGGCCGGCGTGATCGAACGACCGGCCCAGTCCCGCGATCCCCGTGTAGGGGACCAGCCCGTGGGTGGGTTTGTGGCCGACGATGCCGCTCCAGGCGGCCGGGATGCGGATCGAACCGCCCTGGTCGCCGCCGATGGCGACGTCTACGTCGCCGTTGCCGACGGCGGCACCCGACCCCGACGAGGAGCCCCCCGCGACGTGGTCGGAGTCGACGGGGTTCAACACCGGACCGGTCGCCGAGAGTTCGCCGCTTCCCGAAAAGGCCATGTCCTCCATGTTCAGCTTCCCGGTGATCGTCGCGCCGGCGTCCAGGAGTCGGGTGACGATCGTCGCGTCCGTCGACGGCACGTACCCCTCGAACAGCTTCGAGCCGAGCGTCAGCTCGACGCCTGCGAGGTTGACGTTGTCCTTCAGGCCAATTTCGTAGCCCGCGAGCGGGCCGTCGTCCGCGCCCCGAACCTCACACTTGGTGACGAACGCGTTTAGCGGATCTTCCGGCGCGTCCGGTCGGTAGCCCGGATCGCGGTCGGTGTACTCGACTCGAGGGCGGTAGTCCGGCAGTTCGTCCAGCCGTTCGTAGCCCGCGAGCGTCTCCGCGATGGCGGCCTCGAAGTCCGCGACCTCCTCGTCGCGCAAGTCGATGTGGTGGCGGTTCGCGTACTCCCGAATTTCCGCCGGCGTCGGTAGCTGTACGTTCGGTGGTGACTCCGACATAGCGGTGTGTGAATCACTGACGACGGTGAAAAAGCTTCGGCGGCAGGGGCCGCTCGCGTCGAACGGTAGCCGAACTCTCGACGACCGTCAGTCGCCGTCCTCGAGTTCCCGCGTCGAGATCTCGTACGTCCGGCCCTCGTACTCGTAGGTGCCGTCCTCGCGGCTGCCGAAGATCGGCGTCGTCGAGTCATACTCCTCGAGTCGCACCCGGTCTGCGTCGTACTCGCGAGCGAGCGCGATCGCGTCCCGGCGTCGGTCGTTCCGGAGCACCGTCTCGGTGATCGTCGGCTCGGCATCGGCTTCGTCGTCGGTTCGCTCGAGTTCGTACGCCCCAAGTCGGCTCGAGTCGCTGTCGGGGTCGCCGCGCGTGGATCGCGCGACGAGGACGTCGTCTTCCCACCAGGTGTCGTCGATCTCGTCCGTCGGCGTCAGCTTTAGAGCGTCGGCCTCGAGGGTAAACCGGGCACAGAAGCCGATCGCGTCCTCGTGAGAGTCGTCCTCGAACCAGCCGCGGGTGCCGAAGGCGTACTCGCCGCCGCCGAGGCCGCGGATCGGATCGCGTCCTTCTTCTTGCGGATCGCTGACCGATCGGCCGCCTTCGATATCCTCGTTGTCGACCGAAAGATCCCAGCTGTAGCGCTCGCCGGGCGGAAGCTCGTGCAGTGGCTCCGGCCACTCGGATGGTGCGATGTAGTACCAGTCGCCACCCATACGTTTGTGAAGGAGCCACTGATACTGGTTGTGAGCGAAGCGACGGTCGGACTCGTTTTGGAGCTCGAACGTGACCGAGTCACCCTCCGCGATCGTCTCCGCCGAGGGCTCGAGGTAGATCGCGGTCTCCTCGGGATCGATCTCGTCGTACGCGACGATCAGGTCGACGCTGTCGTACTCGGGACAGTCGTCAGGGAACGTCCCCACGGACGGTAGGGAGCGGTCGTCTTCTGGATCCTCGGAGTCGTCGGGGTCGCCTGCGTCACTGTCGTTCGATCGGTCGTCGTCGGCCGTCGTGTCGGACGGATCGTCGAGGCAACCAGCGAGAGCGAGTCCGCCAGCGGTCGCGAGCAGGAGCCGTCGAGTCGAGCGGCGCATGCAGCCTGCTTTCCCCGGAACAGGTAAGTGTTTTGTCGTGACCGGCTGTCGTCATCGTGACGTCTCTGGACCCACTCCCCGGATGGCGTCGCCAGCCCCACGCGGTCGGTGGCGGGCCATAGACCGAAACGCCCGCTATCGAAGCGTGGACCGACGGCGGTTGACCTCTCGAGTTTGCGTCCCACTCGTCGACCTCGGGACGCCGTCGGTCCCGGCGATAGCGTCCGACCGTCGAACGGAGCCGCAGACGACTGGACATCCGTCCACCCGGAACGCGGAGTCCGGGTGGTGACGGCCGTTAGCCTAATAGGGTAGCTCTCTTGGCGATCGTGACTGAAAAAATTCCAAAACTTAATTAGCTGTGATAATCCACTAGTAGTGAACGAGTCTATGACCGACAGTACGATCGACAACAAACCGGGCGAGGGCGGATTCGACGTCGGCTCGAGCGCCGAGGAACTGTTCGGGGAGATCGAGGACGAGTTCCTCGAGTCGGGGGTCGATCGAGAGGCGGGGGACGACGACGCCGCAGTGTCGGATGCGGACCCGGGCGACGCGACCGCGGACGACCGAGAGGACGTCGAGGATCAGACGGCCGCGTCCGTCTTCGGGCAGCTGAAAGCCGACCTCGAGGACGACGATTCAGTGGACCTCCTCGAGGACGAGAGCCCCGAGGACATCATCGCGAGCGCCGACGAACCGGAGCCGGATCCGGAGCCGATCGACGAGGACCTCCTCGCTGACGAGGAGGAACTGACTGATCTGTTGCTCACCGGCCGGACAAAAGAGGAGGAGTTCCTCTGGATCGACCCCGACGACGAGTCGGGAGAGGCCGCCGCAGACGTCGACGACAGCGACTCGGAATCGCTCGAGGACGAAGATGCAACCGAGCCAGCGGACACCACCGAGGCGGAGACGGCTCTCGAGTCCGACGACGCGGTCGGCGACGACCTCGAAGGGACCGAAGACACCTCGAGCGTCGAGGAGACCGAAGACGCCTCGAGCACTGAGGATGTCGACGCCGATCACGCCGAGGAGACTGACGCCGATCACGCCGAGGAGACTGACGCCGACCACGCCGAACCGGACGACGTTGCGGACGGCGAGACGGACGAGCTCGAGGCGGACGACTCCCCATCCGTGGCGGACGACGACGACGAGTCAGCAGTCATCGAGCCGGAGGAACCAGCAACCGACGAGTCTGCTCACCTCGAGACTGGCGACAAACCCGCAGAAACCGACGAGGACGAAGCACCCGTCGACGAGCCTGCAGACGCGACCGAGGACGACGACTCCCGCGGGCTGATCCGACGGCTCCTTGCGGCGCTTAACCCCTTCTGATCGAGTTTCCCGTTCTCTCGGCTGACCAATAGCCCGCGCTGAGGAGAGTCATCCATCCGGGTGCGACTCGAGTCCCTCGTGACGAACGGTGTACGAGCGGCCGCCACACTCCGGGCACCTCGTGCCGACCCCGGACTCGAACGACCGGTCGGGGATCTCGTGATCGTGTCCACACTGGTCGCACTCGAGCCACGCGGGCATAGTCTATCGACGTGGGCTACGAAGGAGCCCGATACCCTGCGCGTGCCGGCTGTCGGTCACTCGTCGTGAACGTTGACGGTGACGACGGGAACCGGCGAGGCGCGGACGACGCGCTCGGCGACGCTGCCGATGAGTTCTCGAGAGTTGCCGGTTCTGCCGGCGGTCGCCATCACGACCAGGTCGACGTCGTGGTCGTCGACGTACGCGAGGATCTCCTCGTGTGGGACGCCGCGGTCGACGCTCGTTTCGACGTCGGCGACGCCGGCGTCGTCGGCGCGGGCTGTGACCTCCTCGACGGCGCGGCGGCCGGCGTCGTACAGCGAGCCGTAGACCTCCTCCTCGGTCGTCTCGTCGAGGTCGGCGGCGAACGCGGGCGAGGACTCGACGACGTACTGGGTGTGTAACGTCGCGTCGTAGGTACTCGCCAGATCGAGTGCGTGTTCCAGAGCCGCCGCCGAGCCGTCCGAACCGTCGGTCGGTGCCAACACGGTGTCGTACATACTGGAGAATGCGAACGGGATTACGAATCGTTTGTGGCTGATCGGGCCTGGATCGATCGGCGTCCGATCACGTGTGCGAGCCGATACACGGTCGATGCGAACGGGGCGATGCTGCCCAGCCCGTCGTAGCCGGGCGTTACCCGAGGAACGCTTCGATGTGGTCGGCGACCTCTTCGGGCGTGTCGCCGACGGGGACGCCGGCGTCGTTCAGCGCCGAAATCTTGCTCTCTGCGGTCCCCGTCCCGGAGCCGGAGACGATCGCGCCGGCGTGGCCCATGCGCTTGCCCGGCGGGGCCGTGCGGCCGGCGATGAAGCCAGCGACGGGCGTGTCGACGTGTTCGTCGATGTACGCGGCGGCCTGCTCTTCGTCCTCGCCACCGATCTCACCGCACATGACGATGGCGTCGGTCTCGTCGTCGTTCTCGAACAGCTCGAGCGCGTCGATGAAGCTCGTGCCGATGATGGGGTCGCCACCGATACCGATCGCGGTGGTCTGGCCGATGCCGCGGTTGGTGAGGTTGTCGACGACCTGGTAGGTCAGCGTCCCCGAGCGGGAGACGAGGCCGACGTTCCCCTCCGAGAAGATATTCCCTGGGAGGATGCCGAGTTTCGCCTCGCCGGGGGTGATGAGGCCGGGACAGTTGGGGCCGATGAGTCGGGTGTCCGTCTCGGAGAGACGCTTGTTGACTCGAGCCATGTCCTGGGTCGGGATGCCCTCCGTGATGGCGACGGCGAGGTCGAGGTCCGCGTCGAGCGCCTCGAAGATGGCGTCGCCGGCGAACGCCGGCGGGACGAAGATGACCGACGTGTCGGCGTCTTCCGCGTCGACGGCCTGCTGGACGGTGTCGTAGACGGGGACGCCGGCGGCTTCCTGGCCACCCTTGCCGGGGACCGCGCCAGCGACCACGTTGGTGCCGTACTCCATCATCTGCTCGGCGTGGAACTTGCCTTCCCCGCCGGTGATGCCCTGTACCACGACGCGCGTGTCGTCGTCGACTAGAACGCTCATTATTCGCTCACCTCCGCAGCGTACTCGACGGCACGCTGGACCGCATCCTCGAGGGTCTGTTCGACCGTCACGAGGTCTTCGTTCAGAATCTCCATGCCTTCCTCCCAGTTGGTGCCGGCCAGTCGGACGACGACCGGCTTGGGAATCTCGTCGAACTGCTCGAGCGCTTCGTTGATCCCTTTGGCGACCTCGTCACCGCGGGTGATCCCGCCGAAGATGTTGAAGACGACGCTCTCGACGTTGTCGTCGGAGAACACCATATCGAGCGCGTTCGCGATTCGGTCGGCTTTCGCACCGCCACCGACGTCGAGGAAGTTCGCTGGCTCGCCGCCGTAGTAGTCGACGAGGTCCAGCGTCGTCATGACGAGGCCGGCACCGTTGCCGATGATCCCCGTGTTCCCCTCGAGGCGAACGTAGTCGAAGCCGTACTCGTCGGCTTTCTGCTCGAGTTCGTCACCGGTGCTCGCGGCTTCGGCTTCCATCTCGGCGAGTTCGGGCTGGCGGAACAGCGCGTCCTCGTCGATGTTCATCACGGCGTCGGCCGCGATGACCTCGTCGTCCGCCGTGACCATCAGCGGATTGATCTCGGCGTCGGCGCCGTCCCGGTCGTCCCAGAGCTGATAGAGCGTCGTGAGAACGCTCGAGACGTCACGTGCGACCGACTCGTCGACACCCGCGTCGTAGACGGCCTTGCGAGCCTGGTAGGGGTGCATGCCGAACGATGGGTCGATGTGCTCTTTGGCGATCGCGTCGGGGTCTTCCTCGGCGACCTCTTCGATGTCGACGCCGCCTTTGGTCGAGACCATCGCGACCGGCTTGCCCTCGCCGCGGTCCATCGTGATCCCGACGTAGAGTTCGTCGGTGAAGTCGACGGCCCCCTCGACGAGCACGCTGCCGACGTGGTAACCCTTGAGGTCCATCCCGAGAATCGCGTCCGCCGCCTCGCGGGCCTCGTCCGCGTCGTCGACGAGTTTGATTCCGCCGGCCTTCCCTCGGCCGCCGACCTGTACCTGCGCTTTGATCGCTACTGGATACCCGATCTCCTCGGCCGCGGCGACGGCGCCGTCGACGTCGGACGCCAGTTGTGAGTCCGGCGTCGGGATCCCGGCGTCGGCGAAGACACCCTTCGCCTGGTACTCGTGCAGTTTCATAGCCATTCGAACGGCCGTTCCGACCTTGCTTAAATCCTGCCAGTTTCCGCTCGCTACCCGATCCGACAGCCGGCTCTCAGGTTGGTCCCGTTCGGGACGTCGAGAACCGCTTCATCACCGATGTATCGTAGCCACTGCAAGTCATTGCACACCTGATCGCCAGACGGTTCGGCGATCAGTGTGGAAATCGTTGCAGTTGTTACGATAGCTCCACCCTCGTGGCGACCGAAGCGCTGCTCGAGCAGCCAGCCGTTCGAGAAGCGTGGTGATCGACGTCGATTTCTACCTCGTCTCTCTCGCCCGGAGCCGTCCCCGTCAGGCTTCGATGCGTACGACGTTCAGGATGATCTGGTTGCGAGTCGTCTCGATCGCCTCGATCTCACCGGCGAGAAGCAGTTCCGAGTTCGGCATCGCACCGATGGCGATCGCGTCGCCCTCGTGGAACTCCTGGACAGACTGCTGAAACCGGATTCGCGCCCGACAGGTCGTCGGGTGGTGGACGTTCGGGAAACTGATCTCGTCGACGATCGCGTCGACGCGATCGAACTCACGCGCCAGCACCGCCGTCTCGGGGTCCTCGACGTTTTCGCGGTCCAGGATGTCGAACGCGGCGTCCGTCGGCTTGTACCCCCCGGAGGGGCCCGGAATGCCCTCGACGAGGCCGAGATCGTTGAGACTCGACATCTGGTTTCGAACCGTGCGTGGCTCGCGGTCGATCTCGGTCGCGATCTCTTTCGCCGGAATCGGCGAGTCTACTGCCTGATAACGATTGATGAGAACTGTCAATATTCGGTGTTGGCTACTGGTCAGCTCGATCCGTCCCATATCGTCCGTCAGGGTCGTCGCTACTTTATACCAACCGTTGTCGGCAGGTCGTTCGGCGCCAGCGGCTGCCGGGTGTCCACAACGCCCAAGTCGGTTCGACCGCTAGCGACGGTATCGCGGATGGCACATCGCACAGCCCTCGAGGATGCCGGATTCGGTTGCTTCGGTCGGCCGATCGGTCGACGTCGAGGCCCGGGTCCGTGTGGGAACTCCCGGCGTGACCTCTCGCGGGTGTCCGTCCGGACCGATTCGACCGCCGACCCGACCACCTCGCTCGAATCCCGGGAGGACGGCCTTCGGTGACGGTCCCGATGACGCGTCGGGACGCGGACGGCCCTCTCTCGAGTCTCGCGCGCGGCCTTCGACTGCTGGTTCACAGCAACCTCTTCATCTCGATGGCGACGGTGAGCGTCGCCGTGACGACGCTCGTCCTCGCGGGACTCCCGCTCGAGTTCTTCCCACTGTTCGTCGTCTTCGCGGCGACGATGTTCGTCTACACGAGCAACCGAATCACCGACCTCGCGGAAGACGAACGGAACGTTCCGCGGCGAGCGGCGTTTACGAAGCGCTACGGCCGCGGGTGGCTCGCCCTCGGCGTCGGCCTCTACCTGCTGGCGATCGGCCTCGCGATCGTCGCCGGAGTCCCGGGGGCCGTCTACCTGCTGTTGCCCCTCGTCGCGGCCGTCCTCTACTCTGTAGTCGGCATCAAACGCGTCTTCCTCGTGAAAAACGCCTTCGTCGGCGCTGCCTGGGGGCTCCTCCCGCTCGGCGTCGGCTACTACTACGGCGTGCTCTGGAGCGCCGAGATCCTCTTTCTGGCCGGCTACGTCGCGGCGATGATCACGGTCGCGGCGGTGGTCTTCGACGTCAAGGACATCGAGGGCGACCGCGCGGAAGGCATCGCGACGGTGCCGAGCGTCGTCGGTCCGCGACGGACTCGGGTCGTCTCGCAGGCCGCGAACGTGCTGATCGCCGCGGCCGTCGTGGGGCTCGTCGCCGTCGACGTCGTCCCCGTCACGTTCCTCGTCGTGCTCGCGATGAACGGCTACGTGGCCGCGTACATCCCGTTCGCCAGCCCGGATCGCGGACCGCTGTTCTACGGGTTCGTCGTCGACGGCGAACACGTCTTTCTCGCCGCGGTCGTGCTCGGCCTCGAGTGGGTCGTCTGGTGACCGGCCGGGCCACGACCGTGACTAGGGGGCTCCCGGTCGTCGGTCAGTCCCGGTCGGTCTCGCTCCAGTCGCAGTCCTGGCACTTCCAGCCGGTGACGAACGCGGTCACCGACGGCATGTAGCCGACCGTCAGGACGTCGCCGCCGCAGTCCGGACACGCCCGCTCGGCGTCTTCTATCGCCTCGGCTTCCATGACGGACTCGCCCTCGATGAGGGCGGCGAGGGAGTCGGCAGTGACCATGCGACCTTGAACCACGCGATTCTGGCTCATGAGTCCCCTTGTGGTCACAGGCTCAAGGCTTCCCCGCCTCGAGCAGCCCTGGCCGGTTCCGTCGCCGTCCGATCCGGCTTCGATCCGCCAGGCCCTGGGACGTCGGGGTGATTCGTGGGTGCCAACGGCGGTTCGGAACACACCGTCCGTTGTCGGTTTACTCGGGCGGAGCCAGACGGAGGATGTTCACGGAACAAACGAACAAGCTGTTGTCGAGTTTATTGGACGGTCGTCCGAATTGGGTCCGAAATAGCCCGGTTGGAGAAAACGCGACTGAATTATATGAGGGAAAAGATTGAATATTGCTTAGCACCAGCTTGGTAACTATAGGCATGGTAAAAGAAGTCACGCTCGAGCCAGTCGACGACGTCCCGCCGGAGTCGCGTGTCTGTCACTACGACGAACTCGGCGATTCGGCCAAAGCGAGCGTCCCCGCACTCGCCGATGCGAACAGGACTGTCGTCGACCCCGCGGTCCTCGACGGTTTTCAGGGCTGCGACCTCGTGAAGTTCACTGAGTACTACGAAATCTCGGTTCACTGATCCGCTCGTCTCTGATCCCGTCGACCTGCCGGCGTAAGGCTTCGTTCCCCCACGACCAGTGACCCGTACTGCGAGCCGTGCTCATTCTCGCCACCGTCTCCTCGAGGCCCGCCCCCGACGGGTGTCGGCCGCTCTCGAGCGACTGCGTACGCGGCCGTCGGTCGGCCCCGGAATCGAAACGCTGTCGCTCACGAAGTTGGTCGCTCGAAACGGGCTCTAGCTGGGGATTTGACATCCTCCCCGCCCTGAAGGGCGAGGATTCCCGAGCGTTGGGATATTACGGTTTGCAGTCTACCACTTGGTCACGCGGTAAGAATCCGCGTGGCAAGTCATATAGGTAAACTCCGGGCTGTGCCAACCAGCCGGTACTCCTATCCCCGTCCAAACTGGCCGAAGACTCGGAGTTACTTCCGTTGATGTCAAGACGGATGTTCTCCGCCCCATTCACATCAGCGTTGAACGCATCATCGTGTTCGTCGCACACGTATAGACCCCGTTCAACACGCTGACTCTCGTCTTTCCTACCGCAGACGCAACACGTCTTGCTCGTATCACGCTCTGACACTTCTAC
>LFCJ01002367.1_pt1 | contig 13581 bp, 11 predicted proteins | sample 643141 | NCBI WGS metagenome assembly LFCJ01 (sample SAMN03766243, study PRJNA286221) | soda lake metagenome | biome: soda lake; feature: Kulunda steppe; material: water; isolation source: sample B1-Br-g2 brine of Lake Bitter-1 | place: Russia: Kulunda steppe | collected 2010-07 | reverse complement strand
TCTAAACGACGATGAGGGATTGCTGGGTTGTATGGCAGCGTTGTCGACAAAAACGTGTGTAGTTCAATCGCAGTTCAAATGGGATGTGAGTCCGGGAAGGCTACTCTCTGCCGAACATCTGACGCATGTTTGGTAAATCGTCTATTCAGAGTCTTTACAAGAGGCTTTGCTGTAGCAAAGTTACATCGGCGAGAGTCCGTACGCGGACATCACTGATCTATTGAAATCGGTAACAAACTCTTTCCCTCGCGTGTCTAAGTCATCGTCAACACCGAACGTGAGTGTCCCTACATCGATATCCCCGACCGTTGTATCAATGGGGTCATCGAGGTTTTCAGGATACACCAGAAACGCCTTTTCTACACCCTTTGCCTCCGCGTACGCGATAACCTGAGAGATGTCGTCTGTGGCCGGTTTTGACGGTGTTTTGTATTTTGTATCTGCAACTGCAATTGGATCTGAACCAGAATAGAACACCAAATCGACATCGTATTCTCGACCAGAATCGCCAATCTCAACAGGCTCTTGCGGTGTGACTGTGTACTGTGAAGGCAGGTTATCATCCAACCACTTAGCGACGAAAGACTCGTACAGACGTGCCATATCAACCACGAATGGCATCATTTGATTGTTACCAGCACTCCGGGTTGGAGCGACGCTATCTAATATTAAGTGACAAAGTGAGTGCAACGTCTCGTAGTCTTGATTGAGACGCCTGTACTCTCTGCCGACACATTCATCAGCACGAAATCTTTCCATCGAAATCTCACTCACCATCGGCCTATACGCCCGTTTAGCGATTTTTATCGTAGACTGTGATGGCACATCACTGGAGAGTATTTTCCTGAGCGTCCAAAGCAGGATTTGATTATCTTCGATATCGACGGTGAGATTACGATAACTGACAGACGGGTTAGGGTCCCATGGTTTCCGGAGTGTTTTCTTAAAATCAATCCGCCCCTTCACGGTGGTTGTTTCTTCCTCACGTCGGACGTAATTTTTGTGAAGACCCTTTTGTTGTCTTGTTACAACTTTCTGTGCCAGTAATTTTGCAACCCTATCGAAATAATCAGTGAGACTACCAGCACTAGACAGTCCGTCTAGGAACTCAAATGATTCAAGTTCGTAGGCGCATTCCAGCATTCCGAGTATCGTTTTGATACTTGTTTTCGGTTTTAAAATAAACGACCATTCAGGTGTAACTTGAATACGTCCTCCGTACCCTTGGTTTGTGAGGACCCACTTATTCTGGGTTTTCGGGGAGGGGAACTCGACACTGATTTGTGTGCCATAATCCTCCCAAAGACTCTCTCCAACCTCGTACGGTAATTTCTCCGGACTCAGTTTGACAGAAGTGTACTCTTTGAGATTTATTGGTGTGTCAACCACGAATTATCACGGCCTTACGCGGCTCTCAACATTCTCCCAAGCGAATTTGTTAGCCTTCTCTGGCGAATCAAAAAAGTACTCGTCAAGATATGGTTTTATTTCGAGTTGCCAGATGTCTTTGATGTTTTCTGGTAGTTCGTCATCAAGGAAGTACGTGATACCGACGTAGAAATTCTGATCACCTATTTCGTCATTAATTTCGTTAAGTACCTCAATTAGACCATCAATGTCATGACCAGTATCCCCGTGATAGTTTCGTAGAACACTCATTTCGGGCCATACAGGCAAGAACGCGAATCTGCGTCGGAGAGCAAAATCAACGAGTGCAATAGACCGGTCGGCGGTATTCATGGTACCGAGAATATACACATTATTCGGAATAGAAAACTCATCGTCACTGTCGTCAGTTTCTACATCTTTTTGTGCGAGCTTCATTGATTTTTCGCGGTACTCCACGAGGTGCATCAATTCGCCGAAGACAGCAGATAAGTCGCTGCGGTTTATTTCATCAAGAATGAGAACACAAGGACTGTTCCGCGTTCTAGCCTCATCACAGAAATCTAGAAAACGCCCTTGTACCACGGGATAACGAAGCTCATCGTCGTCATTAGAAACAGGACGGATACCTTGAACAAAATCCTCATATGAATACGACGAGTGGAGTTGTAAGACCTCTATAACACCATCCCCTCCTTCGGTTAGCAAGTCCGCTACTCGTTCCGCCATATACGTTTTTCCGGTCCCAGGAGGGCCGTAGAATATAGCCTGTTTTTTGCGCGATACCGCACGTATCCACTGTTCAATTTCATTTTCGGGATACCCTGTCCCGTCAGCAAGATCCGAGATATCGTCATCGCTCACGCGCTCAGGAGCGAGCCCCAAGTCCTCTTCCGTGAGTGCACGGACTTTATTTCTTGATCTAAACGAACTACGCGGCTGTAACATTGGATTGCGTCCACTCATATTTGTGTGAAGTCGTCGTTGGTAATTTCTATGTCGTCGGTGTTGTACAAATGCTCAAACTCTTCGTTCGCTCCAGCGTCGTCAGGATTGTACCCGAATTCGTCTCGGAACATTTTGATTAGTTCCTCTCCATCGGGAGTCGTATCTATTTCAACCGCAAAATCGCGGTAGAGGAATCCAGACAAAGCCGTAGCTGGAACTTTATCGGAGCCAGTCAGGTGCTCGCGTGCTTTTTCCCAGTGGTCGGGTCGAAGAGATGCTTTATTTTGATTATCAGGCTTCTCAACATCGACAACTCTATCAAACGGTTGGTCAGGCCGTATCGACTGGTCAGAATAAGTCCCTGCAACATTCGAATTGAACCATAGGTCTTCGACCTGTGTGTGGCGTCGACCAAATGGAACAAAGTATGGTTCCGCGTAATCCCTAACCTTAAAAAACAGATTGAAGAAGGCGTCATACTCAAAATTGAGGTCTTGAGTATGCCCCTCACGAGTGGCTAAACGCTTTACGCAGAGGTATCCGGGATAGTGTCTGTGTATCCGAGCATCAACAATCTTCCACATACACTCTTGCACTTTATCGACATCCAGTATGTACTGCGCCATTGGATGCCTCTACACAAACACCAACATAAACTAAAACTACCGCAAAAACTACTAATCGATTTATTGCTTCTTCGCTGATGCTTCGAGGGACATTTGATAATCTTCGGGTGGGTCTAAATCAGTTCCCCGCGAGGAGAACCCCATCCGAGTGGCTACATCAAGCACAGTACCTGTCCCCATAAATGGATCAAGAACGGTTCCAGGTTCTGTTTCGGCATCACAGTCACATTTTGGCTCCCAACCTGCAGTTTCTTTTTTTGCGAATGTGAACTCTCGGTAATACCCACCAAGTACCTCTTTTGCCTCATCTGCGAGTGTTTGCACTTCATCGGAGTTTCGACCGGTCCCGTCCTGAATCTCTTTGGCCTTTCCAGCGTCAGAAATTCCCGCAGATTGGATTGCTCTAACGTGCTTTTTTGTGAGATCGGACTCCTCATAGATCTCCATTGCCCGCTTGGCCTGTGGGCGTGATGGATCGAGTTTATCAGTCCTGCGCAGCTGTCGCTCATACGGTTTACCACATTCTGTGCAGACTACAGGCGGGCAAGCCATCGTCAAACACCGCTCGACAAGTTCTTGTGGGAAGGGGGCAAGGTGGCCCCCGCTGTTCCGGTCAAATCCAAAGTTCCAGACATCACCTGGGTTTGACCCATTCCCAAAGGCGTGACTGTAGCCGTGCAAATCATAATAGTAGTCATTGGAGGGGGCTATATGAAAAATATACTCGTGCCGTTGAGCTAAGCGGTTCTGGGCGGGTTCTGGCATCCCGCTATCTTTTGCCCACATGATCTCGTTACGTACCAACCAGCCTTCTTCGCGTGCAGCCTCAGCAAATTTCCACGGAACCCCTAGCAAACTCCGTTTACTGTACGAATCTCCAATATTCAGCAGCAATGATCCGTGTGGTCGTAAAACTCTCTCCCATTCATTTAACGCATCTATTAATTCAGAGACAAACTCATCGACGGACTCTTCTTGTCCTATTTGTTCGTCGTATCCGTAGTCACGCTTCTGAAAATATGGGGGTGAAGTGACAATCAAGTCTACTGAATCGTCGTCAAAAGGAAGGTCTCGTGCGTCCGTCTTATGTGTTTCATAGGATGAGGCCTGGTCGGGGGACGGATATTTGAGATCGCCTAAGTCCACGCTCATTACACTCAAAAATCAAGCGCATCCATATATAAACTTGGAAAGTTGCCCTATAGCCTTGTGTGACCACCTAATGTTCTGTGACTGAGTGCGCATTTCCGCTGTAAAATATTGTCCGTAAACCTCACTATAGCCCCAAAACATCATGACATACCCGGGTGTGAGCGTGTGTGAGCGTGTTCTCAGTCGAAAAAGTGACCGTGAATGAGGGAATCTCGGACATGTTAAAAGGATCTATTGAACGCCGGAGGAACCTGCGACTGTTGCTGGCGTTGTACCTGTGTTTGTGTCTGTTCACTCATTGACTCACCGCCTAACCATGGTACTTTGTTACGTTCACGCTTGAGCGCGTGCGGACTGAACTCGCCTAAGTAAGAGTCCCGGAATGTCGGCCAGGACTCCCATCCGCCTTGAACCATGACGACACTCGGTAAAACACCGTGTTCAAGTAATCGAGTTCCCCAAGTTCGGCGGAGATCGTGATATGTAACATTGAGCCAGCCGTCGTCGTTTGTCTCTGCGTGTAACTGTTCGCACGCTCTCTTAACCCATCTGTTCAGTGTTTTCGCACTTACATCGAGGACACTATCGTCAATTTCGAGGTCTGATCGGTACTCTGGTATCATTTTAATCCGGTCGGCTAAATCACGTGGTATTGGTGTTTCGCGGTATTTATCGAGTTTCGCGTGCGCTTCAGGTACGCGTAGATTGGTTTTGCCTAAATCTTCGACAACATCAACCGCGCGGACACAAGAGGCTTCCTCGCGGCGTAAACCACAGTGAACTCCTAGTCGCGCGGCTATGTGGTGTGATGTACCGCCTCTATCTTCCATTTTTTCGATGAGCGCTGCAGTTTCGTCATCGCTTAGCCATACACGAAAACCGTCGCGTGAGTCAAAGGGGTCCTGTCGCATAGCTATGCTTAACGCGCCTACTTGTTTTAAAAATCCATTACTTCTTAAATAGAAAGGAAAATAATATTTCTCAAACACTTCGTAATCAAAATCAGACTTTATTTATCTTCTTTCCAGAAGCAAAAATACCCGCATACTTTTGAAGGAATTTCACTAATGAAACTCCTCCTTTTTTTATCGTATTTATTATCGTGGGTTATCCAATGTGTACGTATTTCTCCCCACGCACTCCAATACCTAACTAAAATGATGACAAGCAAACACAATTCTGGAACAGGAGATGCCTCCGGAACAACTGACCTAACAAAGACTACGAGTCCAAGAGATAATACGATTAAACCATATTCGAAGCATATCTCCTGAAACATGATAAAAAAGTTTCTTGTCTGAACGAAGTCGTAGGTGAGAGCAGCTATCAATAGGAGCGAAAATGATATAATGAAAATTTGGATCTCAATAACAAAATTGTCGGGACTTTCACCGAGGATTAATGTCAGGGCAGCGAATACTAATGCAGCTACAGACAGTGAAGCACCACGTTGTTTATTTGAATAAGATTCTGCGCGGTCATGTTCAGTAACAATTTCGGAATTGTACAACGGATTAGCAAAGAACTTTACCAAAACCTCAACAAGCAAGGATATCAATGAAAGATATACAATGTGTTCTATACTAAGCACAATTTATTTTTCTTCTCCGCACTCAGTACATTCTCTTTCTAATGCTAGATTAGTTGTTCCACAATGAGAACATTTCCAGCGAGCGAGTACTCTTTTTGAACCATTATTGTCTGACATTAGTCAAATTGAAAGTTACAATTTGGGGTGGTGCATTCTGGTACCCCTATTGGGTTTCGAGACCGACACTCTGGACAAAGTTTGTATAGTTTCTGGTCAACAGAATATTCGTTATTATCCATAATCAGAATTTGAAATTACAGTTCGGGTTCGAACAGGATTTAGCCTGTGAAAGATTTCGATGCCCACAATCTGGACATCGTTTGTAACTCTTCTCAAATTCATCTCTATTTCTTTTATTCATACATACGTGTTACTCTCCCGGTGTAATAAAATTGAATGTTCAACACAGTGTATATTTCACTCCCGTCCGGAGATAAATCGCCCATTGAATCACCCGAGGAGTCTGGCACAGTATTTTCCCGTGCTTAATTTCTATTCACTGTTGTATTTGGTATTTCACGCGCTCGATTTACCCGTCGTCGAGATATTCGCAAACCATGCGTGAAATCTCCTGTGTACCGATCTGGTATATCGTGCCGTTTACTCATTCGCTCGGGCCCGATCAAGATATGATGCTCTAAATGCAACTCGACAAGTCGTCATATCGCGTGGGGCCACCATTCGTAAGAATAGACTTCTCTCGGTTTCATGTCCTAGCGGATGTAGTTGTGACCGTTTCAGCAAATATTAAAACCGCATTCCTCGTTTTCTCCGCGTCGACTTGTGTACGTCCAGTCGTGATAGTCGAGTTCGAGTCCATCTAAGCATACCGTGCATGTTTGAGTGGTTCCTGTGTGTTGTGCTTTGCTCTTGCGTCGTTCTCATGTACAAAATTACTTTACTATTATATAATGCTATTAGTGATATTGTTTATGTATATAATTGTAAAAGTACGTGTTGTGTATGTACGTCAGTACACAAGCACGTCAGGTAGTACACCACTAAATACACGGTTGAGACTATACGACTGTAGGACTGTACGGCTGTTCGAGAATAGTTACGAGAGACCAACACAGCGCCAGTACGGGTTTTGTGTGTGAGGGTACCGCAAGGGCGATTTGTGCGGGGGGAACTGGTTTTGTGTTTGCTCTCTCGCATGTAATCGTACTGCATGTATGCTTATTAAACTAAGTAAATCAATCAGCAGTTTTAACGATTCCCCGCGTCTATCGATGATATCCTGCTCAGTTAATCGAGTCACTATGTTAACGACTGCTAACAGTGACATATCGAGGTCACTGCACACTGTATCGATTTGCACGGTGTCGTCAGTGTGTGATCGTAGGTATAGTTCGATGAGTTGCGACTTCGAACCGGTTGCAACTGGCTTTACCGTGCTTTCACCCCTGATGCGAGGCTATAGAATCGCTTTCTCGTGCTTGTGAGGTGTATTAACGCGTGCAGCACACTCAACACACCAGTGTCGGCGCTTGTACTCGTGTACTGAATGTAAACAGTCGCTGCATACGTGTGTGAGTACGTTCTCGCGTGCTTATGCGTGTAAGTGAGTGTGTACGTGCTCAACCGTGTTTGCTTGTATGTCTGAACTTGTATGTGTATGTATGTTTGTAACATTCATATCATCACGTTTTTAGTCTACATGTTTTTCTTTCAATACGAAAACACCATAAAAACTCGTCGATAAAACAACACACACCACCGCTTATCTCAACTCGACACCGACCCCCCAGCACTGCGACGCGATGAGAGCACCGAGAACTCGTCGAGCTCAGTTTGTCCATCAAATCCGATTCCAACCCCGTGCTTCTCCTCCACGTACTCCTCAATCTCTTTAGAAGTCTCATACACACCCTGGTCATGACGCACGATTAAACCACCAGAGCGCAATTTATACAGTAACGATCTCCCAATCCGCTCCTCCATCCTGCTGAATGACCACAACACACCGCTAGGAGGCAGCTCAACAACCCCACCAAGATTACACGTGATCAACATCGCAGAAGATTGCTCCATCAGCACCCACCTCCGAAAAACTCCGAGACCATGTCCACAGTCACGTCGTTAAAAATCCCCTCAGCAGCCTTGAACGTGTCCTCAGTCACAGCGTGAGAGTCCGCGTCAACAGCCATCCAATTGTTTATAACAGCGTGCAGCGCTAAACGTGGAGGGTCAGCGTCCTCAGGCACCGCTCCAGCTTCTCGTGCTCTCAAGCACGCGATAAGGCAGTCATCAGGGTCCTCGAACGGTTTCTCACCTTCACCCGAGTACGCAGCTATTTCGTCGATGTATAACTCGCTTGAATCCCCATCGCTGCAGTACTCTGGGATGTTAAACCCGAGATCGCGCAAGTAGTCAACCGCAGCCCACCAATCGTCCCCGGTCACGTCGCCGTTCTGAGAGTTTTTGGGTTTCAGGGTCCCGTCATCAATCGCAGCCATCACAACAGGACCCCCGCGAGCGTTAACGTCCCCGTCGTCTCTAAATCCGCCGTTTCCACAGGTCACAGCGGCTCCATCGTAGTTGCGCGAGGCCCAGGTGGGTTGCATGACTTTCACCCCGTTCGAGCGTGTTCCCAGCCATTGTCTACAAATGGTTTTCTCAGCGACTTTCTGCGCGTCAAGTGACTCAATCGCGTCAAGAATGTCCTTGACATCATCAGTCACGCCAACAGTCGGTTCTGTGTTGTCCGTGTTGTCGTTGACAATATCATCAAGGTCCGGTATTTCGTCGCTGTCTTGCCGAGTGTTTTTGGTTTGCCCGCTCGCTTCGATGATCGTCGAGAACACGTCCACGTCAACCGGGTTAACACTCAAAGGAGTCCCTTCAAACCATTCTCCTGTGAGAACTCCCACGTGTTTTGTCTCGTAAATCTCAATCTGCGGTATCGAGGAGTTCGACCCCCACGGTTCATCGTCTAAATCAAGCACAGGCTGCTTTTTCGCGTTCTCAGGGAGTTCACCAGTGTAAACCGCGTGCACTCCTGACCCGCTTTTAGAGACCTCACACCATGTTAATCCGAGCTGAGCCATCACCCCCTTAAACGCTGGGTGCACCTCTTCAGTTTCCGGGCAGCGCACATCATCACCATCAACGAAAATCAAACCGTCACCAGGTTCGAAAATAAACGCTTTGTACTCTGACACTCCAGCGACTCTGTGCTCAACTTCATTACCAGTCCGGTAAAAACCGCTGTACCCCCATTTAAAACGCGCATCACAGTCGCACCCAGGTTCATCAGCGCGGTCAGCAGGACAATCACCATTGTTACATTTCGCAGGAGCATCACAATCTCCCCAGTACGCAAACGGGTATTTCTCACCCCATCGAACCCCCATCCACTGTCGACGTTCTTCTAAGTCGTCAGGGTACTCAACCGACCGCGTTGCACCTGTCAAGTCACTGTACACCCCAAACCATTCGCTTCTTTTGGTTGTTCGTGTTTGTCTCATTGACTGTCACCTCCGGCAGTCCGCGCCGCTCGCTGTTTCTGTGCTGTTCTCGCTGCAACCAACTCTAAATCCGCAGGTAAAACGCTGTAATTGTCGCAAGTAATGTCGAACGCGTCGCGGACTATGTGCAGACTCTTTTTCGCGCGTGTTAAAGCGACGTACCACGTCCGCGCTTCGTTTTCTGCAGCCTCCGTCGAGGACCGCACCCCATCACGAACTCGTCCAGTTACACCAGTGTAAACTGCGACGTGCTCAGCTTCGTCCCCTTTCGCCGCGTGCAGTGTCCACAATTTCGTTGACAATTCATCCACAGCCGGGGGTGTGTCGTATCGCTTCCAGGCTCGCTGCATCGCTGTAACATCCCGATCACCCGTCCCCGTGAACCCCGATTTTTTCGACAAGTACACCAAGTTAGTAATCGAGTTTCTACCCTGACCGTACGCGCTCCACCAGTCACGGTCGACCATGTCGTCCACGTCAACCATTCGAACAGAGTCCTCGCTGCGCTCATACTCATTAACACGCGTTAAACACTCAGACCGGGATTTATTCAGTAAACGCTCATCGGAGTGATTAATCAGCGCGCGGGCTTCATCGTATCCGAGCACGAGCGTGCTGCTTTCAGGAGTGTCAGTAACCTCATCGTGTTTGTGTTTTTCCGCGTGGTCACTGTTTAACCCGGTTTGTTGAGCTGGACGGACTGTTTCGACTTTCCTGAGCGCGTTAATGATGTTCCGGCGCAGTACCCAGTTTCCAGCGACGTTATCTTGCGATTTGTACATAATCCCCGCGTAATCTAAACACGTTGCAACAGCATCGACCAGCATTTGAGTCCGCGCGAGGAACATGATGTTGTTCCCGTACTCGTTAACGAGTTGAACAGGACTTCCGTTGTCAGAATCCGCGAGCGGTGTCCATTCACCGTCCTCGACGCGCATTTCACTACCTGGAATGTGACGATGTAATTCCCCGCGTCCCGCTGTTTGTAGTCGGGGTGGTCGCCGATGCGTTGATAAAACGCGGGCGGCTGCCGCGAAATGCTCGTCCGGTACACGGTGCGAGCGCGGGAGTTTCAACGCGGTTAAATCAGTATCAACACGATTCGGTAACCCCTCGAAAATTACAGGGTGAGCACCCGAGAAACTATTGCACACTTGGTCCGGGTCCCCTGCAGCGATCACCGTGTCAGCTTGCTCGATCCAGTTCTCGAACACGCGAGTAAGAAGCGGGTAAGCGTCGTGGAGTTCATCGATTATCACATAATCCGTTGCTGGCAGTTCAGCATCGACCGCTGCGGTTAATTGCTCGTAGAAGTCGTAAACCTCGTTTTCACGCTTCCACCCTTCCCATTTTTCAACAGCAACAGGGAAAGACGCACCACCCCATTTTTCCCGGAATTCAGCGCGTAACTCGCGGGCTTGCGCGTCTGAGTCAATCGTCCCGAGCAGCTCGGTCTCAGGAATCGACCACGTGCCAACGCGTAACAAGTTTTGTTTGCAGTACGTGTACAACCGATGGAACACGTCCCACTGCGAGTCTACCCACGGCACAGCGGTCGCGCATTGAATCCCGTGTTCTTCACAAAACGCGCGTTTGGCTGCTGTATCAACCATTCCCGCGTGTTGCGGTAAATCAGTTTCATCGTTATCGTCAACATCGAACCGGTCGAGGAACCCGGTCGAGCGACACGCCACCGCGTGCCCCGTCCCCCAAAACCGGAATGGGTCGGTGCCGTCGTCATCATCAACGTCAACGTCGAACACGTCCCATTTTTTCGCGCGGTTTATAATCGAGTCAGCTAACGACGACCTATAAGTGACCACTGTCGTGTCGAGCGCGTGCACGTCGTTCTCGTTGACAAACACAGCCAGTCGAGCAAGCGACTCGGTGGTTTTACCGCTTCCCGGCGGCCCCCACAGTAACACGTTTTCTTCTGCAGGAGCTTCTTCGAACCCGTGCAGGAACCCGTCTCTGACACTATCATCAACGTTCTCCAGCACACGAGCAGGTAACACGTCCGAGGTCCGCGTTAAACTAATCGACATTAGTCTAACCCCCCAGCAGCACCAGAGAACTCTGTGCTTGATCCACCTTCAGAGTCAGCGAACGGGTTAACATCAGTATCGAGCGCGTCCACCACGTCCACGTCAGGCACGTCCACGTGATCGGCTTTCAACCTCCAGAAACGGGTCGGGGGGTTCACGGTTTTATCAGCAACAGCGCACCCTGTCCCACTGATTTCATCAGTTGTCACACCTCGCGCATCAAGCTCGTGGATGAACCCTGACCGGCTCGTCGCAAAGTCCGCGCACGCGTTATCTATCATCGTCGTAGGAATCCATAGTTCATCCTCTTCATAGTCTTCGCAGTAAAACATCGACCCGTTCCCGGCGTCGACGACGGATTGTTTATCCCGTGCAGCGCGACCGTCGCGTATTTTAGACTGTAACAACTCAAACGCGTCAGTTCGTGGCCCAGCAACACGCGTGAACTCAGCGCGTTCGTTTTCTTCGAGGTCAGTGATAACCTCATTCCAATCAAGCCCCCAGGCACGTCCCTCAGGCCCGTAAGACAGTTTCCTGTATTGTTCCTCCGCGTAATTGTCCTCGAAAATGTCACCGTCAATCTCTTCGCGTAATTGTAACGAGGCTATTTTATCTTTAATTTGCACCCCGTCAACTCCCCGTGATATTTTATCATAAAACTCGTTAAAATTACGCTGGTCGCCATCCTCGAACTCTACACTTGTACCATCATCGAATTCAAAAATCAGGACCGGGTCGCTAACGTGGTCAAGTGTGTCGAGTTTCACCACGAAGTCAAGGTGTTGTTCGACGTATTCGTCAATCCCCACACCGCGGTCGAGAGTGGGTTTTTCGACTGCGTTTTCTAAACGCTCTTGGTTTTGTTCGCGTCGAAGTTCGCGGAGTTGAAGGGTCGTGTTTTCTTTCACGTCGTCTTTTTTTATCTGACACTTTTGAGCAATATCCGAAGACCATTCCTCCACCAGCGCGATCACACCTTCAGCGTCATCGTTATCATCAGCAATCCGGCAAAGCACCTCCTGGCACGCGCTATAATTGCTTGAGCGGTCCAGTGGATTATCGCATTTCTGTAACCGTGTTTGCAGTTCGTTCATCACGAACCCAGTCTCTGCTTCAAGTGTGTCGTCTGCGTGATCGCGCGCTTCTTCGTAATCCTTCAACACGTCAGACGGGTCTCTCATCGAGACACACCTCGTAAAATGCGTTTGACAGTGTTGAGCGAGATGGTGCGCGTGATTCCCGACCGCATTGCACCGCTGCACGCGTGCACTACTTGCCCGTCTATCCAGTGATGATCCGCGCAGAGTTTCTCACCGTTTTTATTAACAACAGTGCACGGTTTTGTGTCACTGTCCACGTTATTTTGTTTGTCTGTGCAGCTGCCGCCAGTTTTATATGAGTTTGTGTCTCTAATTTGCATGTAGTTCAACCCTACACCCACGAGAGATCGCGCTTCCACGCGGTCTCTTTTTTCAGAGACAAATTCCCGCGAGTGTATACTGTACAATACATAACCTTTCGTTATAAAACACTGGCACGAAGTAGACAAGCGTCGAGTAGATAACGAAAAACACCGCACTTGAAACACTTGAAACACTTGAAATGGGGTGTTTGTTGAAAAACAACAAGAACCTTTGTGTAACACAGCGGGCCTGTGTTAACGCATCAACACGCGTGAAAAGTCGCCCGCGCGCCACAGCGAACCGAGTCACTATACTATACGGGATTTAGAGAAAATCACTATAGGGGGAGGGGGTTTAATAATTTTAATCATTTAGTTATTAAACCCCCCTCCCCCCCTCGCCGGAAATCTCTAAATCCCGTAGTACTCTAAGAGAAAGTGGTTTTAGAAAAAAGAGAGTAAACGCTAAATTCTGTAACGTTCCGGGTTATCTAAACACTTTGCAACCGTTTTCCGCGTGCAATCAAGTTCATCCGCCGCCTCGGATTGTGTGATCTCGTCTTGTTGAACCGCTTTGAGTGTTGCCCGTATCTGCTCAAACCACTGGACTTCGACAAGTTTTCCCTCTTGTGCTCTAAACCCGAGCGGTGGCCTTCCTCCGCCCCATTTTAAACCGAGTTGCGTTATCCGTTCTGTTCTGTAGTGTTCACGGATTGCGTCGAGTGTTTTGTCGAGCACAGTTTTCGGTGTTTGTGCTGTGAGCCCGACACCCGTTTTGACATCATGAACATTTACGCCTGTGTCGAGTGTGTCGTTGATAAACTGGGTTCGGATTTTGTCGCTGCTGTACAGTAGTGTGTCGACTTCGTCTTCGTTTTCGCGCAAGTGGTCGATGAGGGTATCTTTCTGTGAGTCGGTGAGTCGTGTTGTCGTCATGAACGTTAATGAGTTGCAAGCGACT
>LFCJ01002366.1_pt1 | contig 13582 bp, 10 predicted proteins | sample 643141 | NCBI WGS metagenome assembly LFCJ01 (sample SAMN03766243, study PRJNA286221) | soda lake metagenome | biome: soda lake; feature: Kulunda steppe; material: water; isolation source: sample B1-Br-g2 brine of Lake Bitter-1 | place: Russia: Kulunda steppe | collected 2010-07 | reverse complement strand
CGGGCTGACAGAGCGAGGGCAGCGCGAAATCGATGCTCGCGGAGAGTGGGAAAAACAATATATTAATTAACGGCTCTGTTGAAATCCTTCACAACTGATACGAACTGCGTGCTGAATACAGGGCGCGTATCTTGCACGGAGAAATGGCAGATCGAGGATACTGGAACGACCAATACAGCCATTCTATAGAGCAATCTGCTGAATACAAGGGGAAGCATTGTTCTCTGGACAGAGGCTGAATCCCTGGTTGTACCAGATCACATATTATCTGGCATATAACTCATAACTATTTCTAATCAAATCCAAGGATCCGAGTCTTCGCTCCGCTCATGAAGCGAGTTCGAGGCTGAACTGGCATTATTACTCACGGCCTGCTTTGTTACTCCGCGTGTAGTATGCCATGATTGGGCTAGAGGGCTCTTGCTATTTGACTTGTACGTATAGCTCTCCTTCTCCTGATCATATGTAAGGTCCTGGTTCTTTTTAATCCAGTAATCAAGTGCTTTTGCACAAGAACCAAGTTCAGCAACTAATATGGCTAATTCTGCCTGCGCTACATGACGTCCTACTCCTAAAGGAGACAGCTCATAATATTCACCTTTTATTGGGTGTATAAGGCCATTAGCTGTTTCGACTCCAACAATAACGTCTCCCGTCCCCTCACTCCGATATAAGACTGCAATTTCACAGAGAAACTCATCTTTGAACTGTCGCTCTGCGATAAGGTGGCGTACTGAGGGGGCTTCGGGATATTCATTTATTTCAACTGAGCTAAATTCATTCATAGCAGAGCGCAGTGCTTCCAAACATGGGCCATATTTCGGATCCTCTTCAAGTCCTTGTTCTTCATGAGCGTTCTCGTTTTTTGCCGGTCTAAACCCGATATTTAGCACCTCAATTACTGCCTCCCCAGCGTCACGGACAGCGGCCAGTCTTCTATCAGTATGAACCATATGGTTGTCTACTCGTTGAATACATAAATAACTGGTTAAACCTATAGTTTATCGTATTTCGCATATATCCGTTCAAACAGCGTTATAGGGGGTAATTCTATATTTGGTAAACCATAGATTGACTAATTATGGAAACATTTATATATTACCAAAGTAAACCTATAGTTGGGGCAAGGATAGCTGACCCAGCCACGATGCGTAACGTGGGAAGCAAGTCCCGAGGAATCCGCATGAGCCAATCAACCCAAAGCGAAAACGCCGACATCCGAGTTTCAAAACACGGTGACCAGCGTTGTGTCATGCGTAGCGGAGCCTACGAGCTCTCAACGAGTGAAGTGTGGCGACAGGGCTCTTTCGTTGACGTTGAAGGCCAAAGTGGGCGGACTCGGATGCATGACCCGGCAGGTGTCATCTTGGTCGCCCGAAACGGAGTCATCACGACTGCACTCCGTGCAGAGTACGAGAGTACGTACTCTCCACATCTTACTACCTGTGACTCATGCGGTTACGAGTATTGTACGAAGGAACATGGGCTCACGTACCCGTATTGTAGTTATCATAAGGAGATTAACATAGAATGACCCTCGCAGAGATCGGAACGGTAAGCATAGCCCCAGAAATAAAGCTGAATGCGCCTCTTGCTGCTACGACAGCAGGTGGTGTAGGAATCGGCGCTGGCGTCGTTGTTGGTGCATGTGTAGTTATGTTGGGAGTGGCTCTCATCGAGAAATAATCTCAATTCGAGACTCGCACCAATCTGTCAAACCAATCAAATCACTTGCAGTATGGCGATTTGTTACGGTGTGGTTTAGAAACAGTCGCCTGCGCTGCTTCATTTTTCTTTTCGCAGGTCTATTGGACAATTTATTCATTAGATTTGGTATGAAACAAACAGGGGGCATCGTGCTGAACTCCCGCTCTGTATTCAGCACGGATTCAAGAACATATCATTGATAGAGGATTTCAACAGAGCCTAATTAACCAGACCCACGACTCTCGAACTTCTCTTTTTATTCATAGGAATCAGCAGAGATACTTATAGATCCTTAGTGAGTTCAACGTTGGGAGTTTGCTTATGAGACTCTCTACGCATCCAGAAGAAGTAAAGTAGTCTGCTCTGATCCCTATAGTCACGCTCTGGCCGCTTAATGTGCTGAACAATCTCTGCAGGCTTCAGTTCAGGTGCTGAACAAATTACTTTCAACCCTGCCTGTGTCGCCTGCGAGCGATCTGTTCTCGACAGCCAACGCGACAAGAGTATCCGTTCTCTCCTGACGGGCCAATCGATTGCCAGTGAGTGGTTCGCTACTCGACTGTCAACCATGTCACTAGAACCAATCGATCCAGAGACGGCACTCGAACTGTACCTGGCGGAAAGAGAAAACGAACTCACCGAAGCGACGCTATACTCGCACAGATCGAGGATTGGTCACTTCGTTCGCTGGTGCAACAAACAAGACATCCACAACCTCAACGAACTCATAGGCCGTCAACTCCACCGCTACCGGCTGTGGCGACGCGACGAGGGCCGACCTTTCGCTCCCCTCGGAAAAGACACAGATGGACACGATTCGGGTGTTCATCCGCTGGTTAATGCAGGTGGATGGCGTTGAGCCGGACCTGAATACGAAGGTTCGGTCACCCTCGCTGACGCTGGAGCATAACACCCGGCATGTAATGCTGGAATCGGACGAGGCAACCAAGGTACTGACCTATCTCAAAAAGTACAAGTACGCATCTCTGAAGCATGTCACGGTCGCTTTGCTGTGGCACTCCATGATGCGGGTTGGAGCCGCACACTCGCTGGATCTTGACGACTACCATCCTGACGAACGATACCTCGAAATTCGGCATCGCCCCGATCAAGGAACACCAATCAAGAACAAGGAAGACAGCGAGCGGTTCGTCGCACTGTCCGATCAAATCTGCGACCTGCTCAACGACTGGATTGCCGACAAACGGCCAGACGTAACTGACGAGCACGGACGGGAGCCACTGTTAGCTTCCCAGCAGAAGCGAGCCCACCGAACAACGCTGCGCCTGTACTGCTACATGGCCACCCAACCGTGTGCGTACGGTGAAGAATGTCCTCACGACCGTAATCCAGAAGATTGTGTGGCAACCGAGAGGGATACGGAATCCAAGTGGCCCTCAACAGTCAGTCCGCACGCTATTCGACGTGGTAGGATCACGCATTCGCTGAATAGCGAAATGCCCGAAAATGCCGTATCGGACAGGGCGAAAGTGTCCAAAGCGGTGCTTGAGCAACACTACGATCGTCGTACAGAGCGCGAAAAGATGGAACAACGGAGGGAGTACTTGGATAATCTATAATTTCATTATAGTAAAATTAATTAGTGATTCCTCACTGAAAATGTGAGTGAGCCTCAAATCTTTCCTGTGGTATCGCCAGCAAGATTTACTTTTGACTCTCGTTAGGACTGGCTATTGAATCAAGGACTAGCTTCTACAGATATGTGTAGCTGATTAACATTTATTTAGAACAAGCTTTAGAACAAGATATGGATTCACAGGAACGGTATATTGGCTTCTCTGATACTTCTCCCTCATCTGAACGCGACGCGAAGCAGTTGATACAGGAAATCCGTGACTATCGGGAGCAACAGCGTTCAACCATACCCGACAATGAGCTTGCGAAATTCCGACGTATGCAGGAGAGAATTTTGGAGAGTCTAGATGATGCGTCGCAAGTCCTTCCTGAACTACTTCAAAACGCAGATGATGTGGGAGGAGAGTGTACGAAGGTTAGTCTACGGCTGACAGATGACGCATTAGTCGTTATGAACCACGGTGAGCGAATGACCGAAGCCGAGATTGCTGCGCTCGGTGAGTTTACCAGAAGTACTAAGCGTGATCTTTCTTATATCGGCCACTTCGGTATCGGTTTCAAGACTGTGTTCAGTGTGACTGACAGTCCACACATAGAAACTGGACATGCGAGCTTCAAATACGAACAATCGGATTCAGAGCTACCGATAACAGTTCCCGGTGAATACGTAGATGGTACACGGATACGCCTCCCGTTCGCCGACGACTTATCCGAGACACGACGAGAAACACTCAAAAGCAAACTGGAATCAATTGACCGACTTCTGCCATTCCTGAACAATCTAGAGACTATTCGCGTCGAATTTAATGAGGAAACTAGAGTCTATGAACGTATAGAGACGGGTAGTAGTGTCCGAACTATCAAAGAGCGACTCCCGGAAGACGACTTCTCCCGTAATCTTGCCCGATATCATCTCTTTTCGGAATCATTAACGACCGATTCTGAGGTTTTTGAGATGCTGGCAGACGAGAGAGAATTCAACGCAGCGGATCTTAAGGAACGGAACGTCGAACTGGAAGTCACAGTCGCCATTCCGGTTTCCGATGAGGGGGATCCAGTGTCACACCAGGATAGCCGCCTCTTCTGTTATTTCCCTGCCAGCGATGACAGCTCTCTACCATTCGATGTTCAGGCCGATTTCCTGTTGAAGTCTAATAGAGAAGAGATTCGTCCGGGACATCCGTTGAATGATCGATTCCTATTTTTAGCAGGTGAACTCATTGAAACAGCAATCTCCGAATTCAAGGCTGATGATGTTGCTCCTAAGGTGCTGCTAGAACTGATTCCGGATCTTACTGAAGATCGTCCCGCATACCTTGAGCCTCTCCTCCAGCGAACCAAGGAGGTTATATCAGAAAAACAAATAATTCCTACTGAATCTGGGGAAGTCTGCCGACTGATGGATGTCGTGATCGTTCCAGAAGAGTTGCGTCCAATTCTTCCACTAGATAAGTTTGCACAAGCGTATCCCAACGCCGAGGCTCACCCTGAAAAAGAGCTTGATGAACGGTACTACGGACGCATAGATGCGCTGGAGGGTACTCAATCCCTCTCGATGGCGGAAACGCTGGAACAGCTTTCAGATATGAACCTCTTACAGGAGTTTGAAATAAGCGATATTATCCAGCTCCTGGCAGCGATCGAGAAGCATCTGAATGGTCTTAATTCGTTTAGGGATGAGGAGAAGGCGGAGATTGAGCAGATACTAACCGCTCTAAAATCGCTGCCGGTTTTTTCGTTCCAAGGACGAACCGAGTTGGATGGCCGACATCCGCTGACAGATGCAGGAGATACTATATATCGACCAGCACGACAGGATGAATCAGTCTACGAAGCGTTCTATGACGAGCTAGACCTGTTGAGCGGTGACTTGGTCGGAGAGTTGCGATCAAGTCAAACCATTTCAGACACAAAGACTGGACGGGTTCAGGATCTGCTCACCGATCGGCTGGGTATTGAAGAACTCACTCACCGAGATATTGTTAGGGACGTTATCAACGAAGCCTTTTCGAGCCCGATCGGGCTTCCCGATGAAACGTTAGATGATTATCTGGAATACGTCCGCGACCATGCTCAGAGGTATATTGATGATTGTGAGATCAAGCTTCGGGCGAGCGAAGGCACGTATGTAGAGCCTGAATCGCTGTATCTCCCAACAGCGTATAATGAAGGCCGCTATCGCTCAACTCTTGTTTTCAATACTCTAACTGATAAGAAACCCGTTAGTGAATCCTATCTCAATCAAATCTCCAACCAAGCAGAAACGAACACGGAAGACTGGCGATCATTCTTTGTTGACCTCGGGGTACAAAACTATATTCCGGTATCAAAAGATGCCGATCAGTGTAACAAAGAGACGTTCGAGTCGGCTTCCGAGATTCGTGAGTTCTTGGACGAACACGACGACGAAGGAACTGATGTGCGGAAAGACAAAGATACCGTTCCGTATGGTGGGCGAGGCTGTTCGTGGATGCGTTCAACAGAGGCTCGCCATGGGCTCGTCGATTGGGCTTTTTCGAGTAGTTTTGAGGACCAGTTCCAAAATAAGATAGAAGAGACTCCAGAGCTTGGAGCTGAATTCGCAAAGATGCTCGATGCGTATTGGGAAGACGTCTACCAGTATGCTGCGTATCGGGAATACTACTTTTCGGTCAGTGATAACGGATACGCGACGAGGGCCGAGTCAAGCAAGTGTCCGACGACGTTCACTCACTTTCTTCGATCGAACGAGTGGCTTCCTGGGGAGGATGGAGAACTCTATCAAACTCGTCACTTATTCGAGCATAATTCTGTTACAAAACGAGCAGACGTAACGCTACTCGCTGAGTCCGTTGCGGACATCTCACCGGAACTTCGTGATTTATTGAATGTTAGAGATGATGTCGGCATTACTGAACATAAAATCGGTATTGAGCAGGTAGTCGCTGAGCGCACTGAACGCGAGGTTGATGAAGTTGATTCTGAAATTCGGTCACATCTACACTCCTTGGCCGGTCAAATTGATACCATATCTGAGGGAGAAAAATCACAATTAACCGACGAGCTCCAAGACTGTCCATTTATATACATTCCTAAGGCGACTCCGGAATTTCGGACGCCAGACCAAGTTGCATGGAGTGAGGGATTGGGAGAATATATTGTTCCAATTAACACCTACTATCGAGGACTACACGAATTGCTGGTTGAGATAATTGGTATCCCACCAGAGCCGACGCTCGACACCTATATTGAGTTCTTTCAGCACGGTGATGAGGAGCTTTGGTCATCTATTGAGGAGGCATGGCGTGAAGTTGTTCGTCGGGTGGTCCGTAACAATTCCCTTGAGCAGGATGCTGCAGATATTGCTACGAAACTAAAGGAAACGGACTCAATTCCAAATGCAAATAAGTCACTCGTTCCGTACAGCGAAATTAAGTATGTTGCCCGGCGCGAAGGGATGACTGAAAGACTCCCGGATTCAATAGCAGATACCATTGTATCCCCGTCATACGACCAACGGTTCGATCGTGAGGAAATAATCAACTCCTTAGCGATGATCCTTGATGCTGATCCATTAGAGGAGACAATGGAGCAAACCGTCACAACTCCAGCATATGAAGAGAAGGAATTGACTCTGTACGACGGCTTTGCTCAAGGTCTTGAGGTCGGCCATAGTGTCCTCGTGAACAGAGAGGCGATGCAGGCAGCAGAAAACCTCGTTTCTGTCGCAGATTATACCCTTCAGCAGACAAGCCGCATAACCTGTGCGTATCGTTTCAAAGGCGAACAGCGAGTAGAGGGACATCAAGAAACGGTTTATATCGATGAGGAACAGGAACACATACTTATCAAAAATACAGAGGCGGCCAGGCTTGATCTCGTTGACGCACTTGCAGCCAGCCTAGACCTGACAGGTGGTGACAAGAATTCATTTGTCGATTTCGTTAAAGGTGCAATCGGTAAGCGTCCAGAGCTGATCACCGCGTATCTAGATAGTGAGGATATCTCACGTGTTCCAATTACCGTTAAGACTCGTGGAAGTGCAGATGCAGGAAAGAGTGAGGAAGTTGCGGAACGGGCAAAAGAGAAAGATAGAGTGACTAGACATGAGGCAAATCAAGAATTTGAGTCTGATGCTGAGCAGAATGACGAACCCACTCAGAGTACAGCTGTGGACGGAAGTCCGGCAGAAGATGTGAACAGCACGTTTTCTAAAACTTCATTCGACCCTGAAGAAAAAGGAAATGCCGTCGAAAATGAACGATTATACCGCGAAACGGAAGGCTGGGTTACTTCGAACAAATCAACGAACAGAATCTCCAAAGAATATAATCTCTCAGCAACCTCGCCCACCAGCGATTCTAACTCCGGTGGTGGCGGCATACGAGCAAATGAGGTAGGTCGTCAAGGTGAAAAGTTCGTTATGGATTATCTGGAGGAATTACTCCAGGAAGCATTCGATACAAATCCAGTAAGTAAAACAACTCAGAGAGGCCTCCATCTTGTTGGTCAGTATGGTGGTGAGAAGCAAGATGTTCGCTTAGATATTGTTCCAGATAAGAGCGATCCACATTGTGACATCCTCGTCACCGGGGCTTCACTACGGCGTGAAGCGGATGAGTTGTTCGTTGAGTCAATCGCTGATGCCGTAGAAGCCTTAGTTGAAGTAAAATCATCAGCAAATAGGAGTCGAAGATTCGAATTGAGTGGGCCTGAGCACAGTGATGCTCAAGATCATCCAGAGAGCTACTTCATCGTCCGTGTTGTCGATACCGAAAGCGAGAGTCGGCATGTGGATACAGTATTTGATTCAGTTCCAGAACTGGACACCCAGGTTACAAATAATAGCCGATTGGAAATAAAGAGATACGGCTATACGTTAGAATTATCGTACTGACATAGTTGACCCAACCAATATATGATGACTCACAAATAGGTCTCAAAACGATGGCTTTGTTGAAATACTCAGAGATTTACATTTCCGTCTTGTAATTCCACGAGATGAAAACCCTCCCGAAGTCGCAAATTCTCCGGTTTACTGAGAAGGCGATCCATCTGGCCCGCCGAGCCGTATCTCGATACTCCTCGAAATTCTCTAAACACCGCTATACACTCCCGCAGCACGTTGTTCTGCTGTGTCTCAAAGTTCGGAAGAACACGACTTATCGGGGCCTTCTTGACGAACTGATCGAGATGCCACGCATCCGTCGGGTTCTCGGGCTAGTCAAACTTCCTACGCCATCGACGCTCTGTAAGGCATTCAACCGGCTTGATATGGCTGTGTGGTGTGTCATATTGACTCTCTCAGCGACGCTACTACCGACGAGTGGAATCGTTGGAGTCGATGCTTCGGGATTCGACCGCAGTCACGCCTCGAAACACTACACGAAACGAGCTGAACTCACGATTCAGCAACTCAAAGATCTGAATAGAGAGAATAAAGCACTAATATAACTATAATTCTATGGCACCATCGTCTGTATAAGAAATTCTTCTTACCCAACCTGTAAGTACAAGTGTGTATTATTTTTATTATGACACAGGTGCTCCATACAGCAGACATACATCTCACTCTTGACGATCAAGAGCGAATGGACGCTTTGAGATCGCTTCTTGATCTCGCTGAGCGAGAGGAGATTGATATTGTCACGATTGGTGGAGATCTCTTTGACCAGCCTGAAAACGTGGAGCAACTTCGCACCGACTTGCGGAACGATCTTTTTTCGAATCGTCCGTTTGAGATCATTCTCATTCCGGGGAACCACGATATTGAGGCGTATCGTGCTGATGTCTTCTTTGGTGATTCTTGTACAGTCATTACTGAAAACCCGTTCGGCCATTGGATCGCTCCAGATGATGATCTCCGGATTACTGGGCTCCCGTACAGAGAACGTCCTGACGACGATCTATTGTTGTCGCTTCAGGACCGAGAGCCGTTCGAAGGTACAGAGGTTCTGCTCCTACACTGTAGTCTGGATGCACCATTTGATGACTACGAAACTGGTGATGAAGGCTCACATCGCTACTTCCCAGTCACCGAAGAACTACTCACGGAACTGGGCTTCGATTACTATCTCGCTGGGCATTACCACAACCCGCGTCATGTATCGTTCGCAGATGGGAGTGAATTTACTTACCCAGGAACCCCGGCATCAACGAGTACATCTGAAACAGGCCCGCGACGTGTGAGCGTACTTGATCCAACGGGCGGAATCGATTTCGAACCGCTAGATGCGTTCCACTACGTATCACGCGAGTTCACGGTCACGCCGGGAGCCGAGCAGAAATTGCTAGATGATGTTCAGGCGTGGACTCAACAGCACGTTACCGATTTTTCGGAAGCCTCAATCCACGTTATCGGGTTCGTCGAAATGGATGAAGAGAAGTTCCACAAAGAACTCACGGCAATAACTTCGGCAGCGAACGTTATCAACGAAACGCGCAACGTCGAACACATTCTGTCACATCCGCTGTACAGGTTGTTTGAGGCGGAATTAGAAGAGACGGAATGGGACGACAAAACGACCGCGAAGGTAACTGAGCGAACACTGGAAGTATTCAGTCAGCTCACAGCTCGGGGGGAGATCTAGTATGCGTCTCACGAAAGCCGAAATCGATCGGTACGGGCCACTCTACGACTGCCGACCGGCTTGCCAAGACGGGATCTCGGTCATATCGGGACCGAACGAGGCCGGGAAAACGCTGTATCTCGAAGCCCTACTTCAACTGATTGAACCCGACATTGTTGACGTAATGGATCCAAAACCTCGCGTCAGCCAACCCCCAATGGGCCGTGTCGTCGTCGAACACAACGGTGAGCAGTACGAATGCGATGGGAACACGTCGTTATGCGAGATCACTCAGATAGAGCCGGCACATCTACAAAGCGTGTTCGTCGTCCAGGACAACGATCTCCAGCTCCCCAATGAGCAAGAGTACTACACATCTCTCATCGAGAAGCTCGGAGACATCCATACGACGGAGATCAACGCGATCACATCCGCACTGAAAGACCGTGGACGCCTTACCAACAGACGACTCAACATCTCCAGCGACCAGTCCTATCACAACGCTGGCGACGTACACAATAAGGCAGAGGCGCTTGCAGAGGAGATCCAAGACTATACTGAAGAGATTGAAGCGGAAGGGTTAGACGAGTTGGATACGCGACGGCTCCGTATCAAACGGGAACTTCGAGAAACACACGAGCAACTTGACGAACAGCAGAGAGCGAAAACCGTAGCGGAATACGAAAGACTGTCGGACCAACTCGATACGTATCGTTCCACCAGCAACCAACTCGCCGAACTCAAAGAGTACGACCGGGAAACACTTGACGAGCTCCGGACGTTGTCGAACGATCTAAAGCGCGATAAGGAAGACCTGCAGAAACTCGCAGCCGATGTTGAAGAGAAACAGAATGTGGTTGATAAGACAGAGGAAGAGGTCGATGATCTCACCGATCAGCAGTCCGATCTCGAACGTCGTGAGTCGGCAGTTAATCAGGCACGGACTACGTTAGAGACATACCGAGATCGGCAGGGTGAAGCAACGGGTGCTGAACGACAAATTGAATTAACGAGACTGTCAGCACTCGTCTCGTTACTCGGTGCAGGCGGCGCGGGCGTCGCCGGAGCGTTCACAGGTACGTTTTCAGCAATCGGGTTGGGTGTCTTACTCTTTCTGGCGTCGATCATAAGCGGCGGCCTCTACTACCGGGCGAACCAGCGCCTCACTAGAGTTGAGACCGCCCGTGAATCTGCGCTCCAGACGGCTCGGGACGCAAGGTTCGAGATCGAGGCTGTCGGTGACGTTGCGCCTGCGATCGAATCTTTCGAGGGAGAGCTTTCGCGGATCCGCGAGCGTACAGCCAAGAAGGAACAGGATCATCAAAACGCTCAGGATACACTTGAAAGGCTCCGGGATGAGATATCGGAGCTGGAGACTCAGATTGAGGATCAGGAGAGCGAACTCGCGGAACGACTCGGGGAAGCCGATGTCGAGTCGGTTGATGGATATGAAGAACAGGTCAGCGTCCGTGAAAATTTAGAACCGGCCCAGCAGACGGCCAAACAGAGTCTATTTGATCGCTTTGGGGATCCGGATGCTGGCGACCCTGAGGACAAAGCAGCGGCCTGGGAACGTGAGCTTGACGAGCTTGTCAGCGATGTCGTTATCGATGAGGCTGACGATGATATATACGATGAGGAGACGCTTCAACAGATCGAAGCCGAAATAAAGCGCCTCAAAAAGAAACGTGACAACCTGCAGGAACGCCTTGACGAACACGACGACAAGCTTGATGAATTTGACCGCCGGGCCCGGAATCTCAACACTCAACCGTTTATCGGTCGTGGTCTTGGTCTCGATACTCGTTCAAAAGAGGGCCTCGAATCGCTTGCTGGTGATCTGGATTCTGTCGTCCACCACCTCGAAGAAGATGCGGAATTGTCACGGAAAGCGCTGGAGATTTTCGGACGGATCGAATCGCAAGAAGAACAGAAGCTTTCGGAGCTATTCGATCCGGACGGTCCGGCATCCCGAACGTTCGAACAGCTAACTGGCGGTCGGTATACCCAGGTCGCATATGATCCAGAGGCTCACGACTTAATCGTGGAGCGCCAAGATGGACGTGAATTCGGACCTGAAGTGCTCAGCCAGGGAACAAAGGATCAGTTGTACTTCGCAACCCGGGTATCGCTGGCTCAACAACTCCTCGGGAGTACGCCTGGATTCTTACTCCTTGACGACCCGTTCCTCGCGGCAGATCCAGAGCGCCTCGATCAAGGCTTCCAGACCCTGCAAGAACTGTCCGATGATGGCTGGCAGATCATCTATCTCACCGCAAAGCAAGAGGTGAGTAAAACGGTGGTTGAAGAATACGATCTGGACCACACGAGGATGGATCCCCCTTCGTTAGGTATGTAGAACTACTAGAAACCGGTTGTGAATATTTGTGCAGCAGTCACTGCTACACAAAATCTCACTACAGGAGCGATTCACAGCTTTGCCGCTCACCAGAAAAGTAAGATTCCGAGGTAGTGATTAGACACTTTTCCGCTCGTCTGTTATCCGACTTCTTCGATAACTTCGGATTCATCTAACCCATACTTCGATGCGTGGTAAAGTTGGTCATCAGTTATCGTGAGGACACGATAATATCGGTGCTTCCGATTGTTGTGACTAGCCCCGCTGACTTTGATGATGTCTCCACGTTCCAGTTCAGATACGTCCATATGGAACTTCCCATCGATCTTCTGCTTGTCAAGCCATTCACCATCTACTCCATATTTTTCGTGTGTACCTGTAACGCGCATAATCCATGGCTTGACTGCCTTTAGATTAGGATGGGCTGAGAGATCTCGCCATTTGACCCATCGGCTATTTATTAGGGTGACACTCTCACAATCATTAATATCAATCTCGTTGTCACGTCGTTCAAGTTCGTTAGTGACTGTATTTTGGATTTCTTTCAGTTCTCCTGTACCAATTTGTTTAACTTCATTTTTGAACTGGTTAATCTCGACACTGTCTCTCGATTTTGTTGTATCGCTGACCATCTCTACAAACCTCGGTATGAAACACATAGTTTAAAAGGTTAGCCTTATGTGAGAACGATGATTTGGAAATTATTCTTTGGAAGACACTTTTTGGCAGTACAAAGCATCGAGTTACGAGATTCGCAGTCTTTCAGAGGTTTCCTGGTTTTCCATCAGTAGGCTCATTTAATAGCAGTTATTAAAACGCCGTTAAGTGAGACAAGTGTCGCACAGAATGGACACGCACCGATATTGAATCCTGCTTCTGACATAGAGAGAGAATGAGAAATTAGAGCGTGTGATTGAACCTACGTTCCCCTGTTGGGATCGCTACCTGTCCCAGAATGCCTCGATCCGGTCATCAAGACGGGTAAGTATGGTTGTGAGGACATCTCTCCATTCGCCAGAATATTCAGCGTCCTCAAGTAGGTCTCAAAACGATATATATTCTCGGAGCCTTTGAGACGCGGTGCAGATCAGATTCAACAGTGGTGTCCAAATAATAAAATCGGGGGGAGAGACACTCAAAAACCTGTTCTGTTCGTCCAAAATGGCAACTAATTACGATTTCAACAGCGTCTAAACAAGACTCATCGGCAAGTAGCTATTTTCACTCCACTCGGCGGATGAGCTCCGAAATCAGCAGAGGCTGTCTTTACAAACTATACTACACGGCACATATTATCGCGGGGAATATTATAAATCTCAAAACACGACATATTCTCATCTTTGCTTGGGTTGGCTGAGGGCAATTGTTTATT
>LFCJ01002364.1_pt1 | contig 13583 bp, 12 predicted proteins | sample 643141 | NCBI WGS metagenome assembly LFCJ01 (sample SAMN03766243, study PRJNA286221) | soda lake metagenome | biome: soda lake; feature: Kulunda steppe; material: water; isolation source: sample B1-Br-g2 brine of Lake Bitter-1 | place: Russia: Kulunda steppe | collected 2010-07 | reverse complement strand
GCTACCAGGACAGACCGCTCGAGCCGGTCACCGATTCTGATCGCACGCATCGTGTAGTGGCTTCTGCCCGACTCGAGCGCAGGGGTTTCGATCTGACCACGATTGACTCTGGACGAAGTGGGTTTCGGCGGCTCGAACCCCAGGGGTCTCGGGTGGTGATCGGGTGTCCTCGATTCGACACCCGCCGGCCGACCGACGGTGACGACGCGTGGTCGGGCTGTGACAGACCAGTCCGTTCACGGGTGAGCGGGGTCGTCGAATCGACGCGGGTGCTCGAGTCGACATCCGAGTTCGCCGGCCGAACTCTTCGTATCGTCGACGACGGACCGTCGAAGTCGATCGCGTTTTCCAGTAGTACGGGGTCTGGAATCCCGACCGACTCACGGATCTCTCGTCGGACCCGCACGCTTCGAGGCCCCGTCGTTCTCGAGCGCGGGCGCCAGTTTCGCGCCCGATGGAGCGGCTGGTATCGCTGCTGGGAACCCCGATCGCCTCCCATACGTCAAAATAAACCAAATTATGCTATACAGAACAGTCCGTTCGAGCGCAGCTCCCAGCAGGGGTGTCGTCGTGGGTAACCGATCCACCCGTGGGGTCGAACTCGGACGATCGATGCGCCCCCCTCTCGAGGAAGGCCCGATCAACTAACGGCGGGTGCGCGTTCGTCGGTTCGACCGGGAAGCTCGAGTTCGATCTCCAGTTCCGGTTCGCCGACACCGTCGTAGTCGATCTCTAGCTCGATCGGTTCGCCGAACGCGAACGGCAGTTCCCACTCGTCGTCGCTGAGCGTCAGTTCGTCCCCGTCGCGGAGCTGTTCGCCCAGTTCGATCAGGAACGCACCGACTTCGGCTGCGTCGAGGCGGTACGCTTGCTCGAAGTTGCGGCCGGCACTGATCGTCGTCACTGCGTCGTCTGCATCGGTCTGTTTTTGTTTCTCGTCGGTCGTCTCTTCGTCCGCGTCGGTTTGTGCTTCGTCTGCATCCGTCATCTCGTCGTCCGTATCGGGGTGCTCTTCGTCCATCGGTCTCGAAACCACGCCAACACATAGAACGCTTGGGGGCCCCGCTGGGAGGTACATCGAGTTTCGGAACTATCGGAACCCACCCACCGTCGTTTAAGCCGATCGACGAGAAACGGGTGGACGTGATCGTCGACGGCCGCGTCTTCCGCGAGGACTTCGTCCCCAGCGAGGTGGTCCACCGCCACGACGAGGTGAACCTCCTCTCTGAAACCCTCGAGCCGTTGCTCTACGACCAGCGGGCGGAGCCGTCGTTCCTGTTCGGCCCGACGGGGGTCGGCAAGACCTGCATCGCCCGCTACACGCTGGGCCAGCTTCGCGAACAGGAGCCGGACGTCCGGGTCGCCTACGTCAACTGCTGGCAGGAGTACACCCGATTTCGGGTACTTTACACCCTTCTCGAGGCGATCGACCGGACGAGGGATGTCCACCGCTCGACGCCGAAAGACGAGCTGTTCGGTCGGCTGGCCGACGCGACCGATCGGCAGATCGTCGCGATCTTAGACGAGGTCGACCAGCTAGAGGAGACGGCCGCGCTGTACGACCTCCACCGGCTGGGACACGTCTCGCTCGTCCTGATCGCCAACCGCGAGGACGAACTCTTCGCGAGCCTCGACGACCGGGTCCGCTCCCGGCTGCGAGCCAGCACTCGCGTCCGCTTCGATCGGTACGGAACCGAGGAACTCGCCGCGATCCTCGAGCGCCGGGCGACGAAGGCACTCGAGCCGGATGCCGTCACCGACGACCAGTTGCTCCAGATTGCCGACGCCGCCTCGGGTGACGCTCGCGTCGGGATCGGTATCCTCCGGTCGGCGGCCCGCCGCGCGCAGCGACGCGGCGTCGACGCGATCACCGACGACGCCCTCGCGGCTGCGATTCCGGACGCCAGGACGGCCATCCGCCGGAAGACGCTCGAGGGACTCATCGAACACCAGCGCGTGCTGTACGACGTGATCGCCGAGGCCGGCGAGATCGAACCGAGCGACCTCTATCGGGAGTACGAACGCCGGGTCGGAGCGCCGAAGACCGAGCGGACGCTGCGCAACTACCTGACGAAGATGGTCCACTACGACTTGATCGAGGCCGTCGGCGAGCGACGGGGGCGGACCTACCGGGTGGTCGACGAGGACGCTCGACCGGACGATGCGGCCGTCGATTCGTAGGGCGACGCGAGTGTCGATTCGTAGGGCGACGCGGACTCGGCTTGCCGTCACTTCTCGCCGGTGTGGTTCTCAGGAGGCTGTCACCCGTCACCGGCTCGCCGAACGCCCGCGCCACCGGCCACGTCCTCAGCGCGTCTCTTTCGGAAACGGTGTCGATCGGTTCGTGAGGGCTGTAGCTTGCCGGTAACTGGAGCAACGCGGTTATCGGAAATATCGGAAACCACACGCCGTTGCTTATCGCCCCGTCCCTCGAGCCCTCACGTATGCACGGATTCGATCTCGAACTGGAGCCGGGACTGACGCTGCTCGAGGTACCGTCGCCGCGGTCGACCGCCGTTCACCGGCTGGTCTGCCGGCGCCTGGCCGACACCGACGGGGGCTCGAGCTACTGGATCGACGCCCACAATACGGCCTCGACGCACGTCCTCTACGACTGTGCCGCGAGCCAGCGCGTGCTCGAGGGACTCAACGTCGCACGGGCGTTTACGGCCTACCAGCACCACTCGCTGGTCCGGGCGGTCGTCGGGCGGGTCGACGAAGCGACCACCCTGGTCGTCGCGCCGAACGTCGCGTCCCTCTATCGCGACGCCGATCTGGCCGAGTGGGAACGGGAGGACCTGCGGGCGGCGACCCTCGAGACGCTGTCGGAACTCGGATCCGCCCTCGGCTGTCCGGTCCTCGTTACGGCCGCTCGCGAGGAGGACGCAGCGACGATCGGCGACTACGCCGAGACGTCGATCGAGTGCGTCCGGACGCGAGAGGGGCTCCGGCTCGAGGGTGAGACGGGCGCGGTCGTGGAGGGCTACTGGCACGGCCGCTACTGGCAGACGACGATCCCCTACTGGGTCGAGTGCTGTGGCGCCGTCGAGGCGGTCGACCCCGTCGTCGGCGCGCACGACCGTGGGCTGCTCGAGGTGACCGCCTGATGGGCCGAACGAACCCCACCTACCGGGACGCTATCCGGGCGCTCGAGGCCGAGTGGGAGCCGATGGGGACGGCGCTGCGCCGGGAGTATCAGGCGGATTTCGACCGGCTGTTCGACCGCGCTCGCACCTTCGCCGACGCCGCGGGCTACGCGAACCCGCCCGAGCCCGAACGGGCGTTCCTGCTGTCGCTGTTGCTCGCCCACGAGGTCGAACTGCGGCGGCTCCGGGCGGAACTCGAGTCCCCCGACGCGAGCGGGGAGTCGCCACAAACCGGGTCGGAGGGGGATCCGTGAGCCCGTACACCTTCGAGTTCGAGGACGGCCGGGTCCGCGAGTGGCACCTGACCGACGAGGGCGCAACCCCCGTCCACGTCGACGACTACACGCCGTCGATCTTCGTCGCGGGACCCAACGAGTCGCTCGCGACGTTGCGCTCCCGGCTCGAGTCCGATCCGAAAGTCGTCGCCACGCGGGACGAACGGTGGGCGACGGATCTCCACGCGGCCCACGTCGACGATCCGAGTCGCGTCCTCCGGGTCGACCTCGAGCGCATGGGTGAGGTTCGGACGCTCGCTCGCGAGATCCGCGGCGTCCACGAACGCGGGACTGAGCCACCAGGGACGTTCCGGCTGTTCGACGTGGACCTCGCGCCGGGCTTTCGGTACTGTCTCGACCGGGGGATCGACCCGACGCCCACCCGCGAGCTGCGAACGCTACGACTCGCCCTCGAGGAGCCCGCGCTGTCGAACGGCGACGTCTCGGCGCTGACTCTCGAGGGTGACGCCATCGCCGCCGGCGACGCGACCGCCGTCCTCGAGACGCTGCAGCGACGACTCGAGCGGCGCGATCCGGACGTGCTCGTGGTGAGCAACGCCGATCTGGTTCCGTTGCTCGAGCGTCGGGCGTCGACGCTGGGGCTCGAGGGGTTCCACCTCGGCCGCCTGCCCGGGGTCACGCAACTGGCCGGCGAGAACACCTACGAGAGCTACGGGCAGGTCGGGCACTCGCCGGCGCGCTACCGGGTGCCGGGGCGGGCGATCGTCGACACCTCGAACAGCTTCCTCTGGCACCAGTCGGGGCTCGCGGGCCTCGAGTACATGGTCTCGAAGACGGGACGACCGCTCCAGGAGGCCGCCTGGGGGAGCATCGGAACGCTCCTCACGTCGCGCCAGATCCGGATGGCCCGCCGGGAGCGTGGCGTACTCGCCCCGTGGAACAAGTGGGAGCCCGAGCGGTTTACGGACGTCCGGACGCTCCACGCGGCCGACAGGGGCGGGTTCACGTTCGCCCCCGAGGTCGGCTTCCACGAGGACGTCCACGAGGTCGACTTCGCCTCGCTGTACCCACGGATCATCTGCGAGCACAACGTCAGCCCGGAGACGGTCGACTGTCGCTGTCTCGAGGGCGAAGACGGCCGTCGACGCGATCCCGACACCGACGCCGTCGACGAGGCGGCGTACAGTCGGGTCCCGGAGCTCGGCTACCGCATCTGCGACGAGGCGGGGTTTCTCCCCGACGTCCTCGAGCCCCTGCTCGACGATCGAGCCGAGCGCAAGCGACAGCTCGCCGAAGCGCCGCCGACGGACGAGGCCAGCCAGCTTCGCGGGGAGTCGGGCGCGATCAAGTGGGTGCTCGTCTCCTCGTTCGGCTACCAGGGCTACCGCAACGCCAAGTACGGGCGGATCGAGTGCCACGAGGCGATCAACGCCTACGCCCGCGAGATCGCCGTCGAGACGAAACGGCGCCTCGAGGACGCTGGCTGGCGAATCGTCCACGGCATCGTCGACAGCTTCTGGGTGACCCCGCGCGAGGGCTGTAAGCCGGAGCCGCTGTCGGCCGTGACCGACGCGATCTCCGACGCGGTCGGGATCCCGCTCGAGCACGACGGGAGTTACGAGTGGTGCTGTTTCGTCCCCCTGCGCGACTCGGCCTCGCGCTCCGACCGCGACGGGTCGAACCAGGCGCCGGCCGGCGCGCTCACGACGTACTTCGGCAAGCGCGAGGACGGCGACTACACGTTCCGCGGCGTCGCACTCCGCCGCCGGAACACGCCCGAGTTCGTCGCCGAGAGCCAGCGGGTGTTCGTCGAGACCCTCGACCGCGAGCGCGACCCGGCCGCCGTCTGCGACGCGCTCGGCCGCCGCCTCGCCACGCTCCGGAGTGGCGACGTCGATCCCACGACGCTCGAGATCACCACCCGCGTCTCGAAGTCCCTCGAGGCGTACCGCCAGCGCACCCGGACCGTCGCCGCGCTCGAGCGCTACGACCGGCTGGGGATCGACCGCCACCCCGGCCAGTCGGTCCGTTACGTGGTCGTCGACGACGACGCTCGCAGCGCCGAGCGCGTCCGCCTGGCGCTCGAGGAACCGACCGACTACGACGCCGACTTCTACGCGACCCTGCTGGTCAGCGCCTGCGAGGAGGTCGTCTCGGCGCTCGGCTGGGACCGCAGGCGGATCCGCCGGTACCTGCGGGACGGCCGGACGGTCCGGCTCTCGACGTTCGTCGACTGATCTCGGTCGAGTGTCCGACCGATGGCGCGGGCTCGAGGTCCTCGCGCTGCTCCGGGTCGTCTCGAAACGGCGTTCCACGGGAGTGAAACGGCAGAATAGTCGTAGGGGGTGTGCTGTTCTCGTCGGGTCGCCCGCTAGAGCGAGACGACCGTGTCGTCGTTGATGATGTCGGGGGCGTTCAGCACTTCGACGGTCTGACTGCCGGAGGCCGTCGAGATCGTCAGTTGCGCGCTGTCACCTTCGGAGAGGGGTGCCGGCTGGTTGAGTTCACCGTCGTCTTCGGTGATATCGCCTTCGGCATCTCCGAGGTAGATCACGACCTCGATTCGGTCCTGGCTCTCGAGGAGCACGTTGTCGTGGTCACCCTGGACGGATCTGGTAAAGAAGACGTCGTCCGATCCACCGGACGCGCTCACGTCGATAGGCGTTCCGTTCTCGTCGAAGTCGTCGGCGTCGTAGTGCGTCAGCGTAGCCGCCTCGTCACCGAGATACTCGATCGTCGTCGTGTTGAGATCGATATCCCCTGCACCGGGGGCTTTCTGGACGGTCATCCCGACGCGATAGATGCTGTCGTCGTCAGGACCTTCAGTCACGTTGATGTGGTCGTTCAGCCCCGTCTCACCGATCGTCGAGACGACCTGAACGTTGTCGGAAACCTGTGCCGTGCTCTCTTCACCGGTGGCTTCGGCCTGCGTCTGCAGGAAGCCGGCCGTGTTGATCAGTACGCCTGCGGCAATCGCAGCAACCAGCACCATCGCGATGAACACGATGAGCGTGCCGATCCCCACCTGACCGCGGTCTTCAGCTGTGTGTTGTGTACGCATATACAGAGAGGCGTCCGTTGTTCCGGACGTACGCTGTTGATGCCCTCAGGCAGGTAAATCACTTCTGGCTGATATAATTACAATCTGAAATTACGGGGCTGGTATTATCCGGACGGCGAAGAGATTGCTTAGACCATTGTCACGATCTGTCGGGCTAATTGTCACATTAGATATTTTTCTGGCAGGACGCGACTCGCAGTTACGCGCCAGCCGGGGCCCGCGTCTGGCTCAGCGGCCGTCACGACTCGAGTCGGTCTTCCAGCGTCCCGATCCACTCGAGGACGTCGCCGACGAGTTCCGGCGTGCGGTCGCGAACGGCGTTGCTGCGCCGGTCGTACTCGAGAAGGCCCTGTTCCTCGAGTTTCGGTAACACGTTGTGCTGGAGCTGTGAGACCTCGGCAGGGAGTCCCTGGCCGTGTCGACAGTGGTCGTCGATGGCCGCTGCGAGTTCGGTAACTGACGCGAGGTCGTTCGCTCGAAGATACCGGAGCGTCTGTCGGTGTCGACACTCAGAAAGCAGTCGAAGCAGCTCGTCCGCGTTCCACCTGTGTCTGTCGCTCATGCCATCCCCCTGGCACAGGTTATTCTACTTATGTAAACTAAGTTGTTGTGGCTAATACGAGCCCTGTTTTCACGCGCTTTGTCGTCGTGCGACTCCGTCAGCCAGTTAGCGGAGGGACGGTTTTTCGGCGGCTACGACCTCGTACACCCTGGGGGACGAGGACGGTCGAAGCGTGACCGGTCGACGGTCGCTGCCACTGCTCGCGGCGTATACGTATCACTAACCGTGTACTTCGACAGTACGTTTATCACCACGAGTCCTCTTAGCTGTGTCACTCCACCATGTCCCTCTGGGAAGCTTCGGCGAAACGGTCGGGTCCCGGGATCGCGAGCGAGCAATCCACGTCGAGTCGAGCAGCTTGCCGTTCGTCGACGGTTCGACGGTCCCCCACGTATATCCGTCTTCACGGCGAACGATGGGCAACAGTGGCACACCGACGTTTCCGGGTGGGCGGTCGAATCGGTCCCGACCACCCGGCTCGCACCGTCTCGCTGGTCGACCACGGTCGCGGCGTCGCCGGGGACGCCGAGGCCGACGAACTCGAGCCTGCCCGTGTGATCGATGAGTGACGCTCACCCTACATCCGCACAGCTGCTGCTGGTCGAGGACAACCCTGGCGACGTCAGGCTAACGAGGGAGGCGTTCGAGGAGGGACGGATCGAGAACGACCTTCACGTCGTCCCCGACGGGGCCAAAGCGCTCGACTTTCTCCACCGTCGCGGCGAGTACGCCGACGCACCGCGGCCGGATCTCATCCTGCTGGATCTCAACCTCCCCCGGACCGACGGCGAGGCGGTCCTCGAGGAGCTCAAAGCCGACCCCGAGTTACGATCGATCCCGGTGATCGTCCTGACGAGTTCCCGGGCCGAAGAGGACGTCGCCAGGTCCTACGACCTGCACGCGAACGCCTACCTCACGAAGCCGGTCGATCCCGACGAGTTCATCGAGACCGTTCGCGCCTTCGAGAAGTTCTGGTTCTCCGTCGTGCGACTCCCACCGGAGCGTGATCGGTGATGAGCGAACCCGACTCCGACGATGCGACCGCTACCGAGGCTGCGGAACTCCTTCGCATCCTCCTGGTCGAGGACAACCCCGGCGACGCCAGGCTGATCGAGGAGATGCTTCGCGATACGGCCGAACTCGCCCAGCGGGTCAGCGCTGACGAGCGAGAGGGCCGAACGCCCGAGGTCGCCCGCGAGAGCCGCCTCGAAGCCGGCCTCGAGCGGCTTCGTTCCGGGTCCGTGGACGTGGTGTTGCTCGATCTGAACTTACCCGACAGCACGGGACTGGAGACGCTCGAGCGGATCGGTACCGAGAGCGGTGACGTGCCGGTCGTCGTCCTGACTGGCGTCCGTGACCAGCGCGTCGGGGTCGACGCGATCCAGCGGGGAGCCCAGGACTTCCTGGTCAAAGACGAGGTGACGAGCGAGTTGCTCGTCCGGACCATCTACCACGCGATCGAACGCGCCCGCCAGGAACGCATTCGGAGACGCCAGCGAGAGCAACTCGAGGCGTTCAACCGGCTCAACCGGATCGGCCACGACGTCACTCACGCGGTGATCACGACCGAGACCCGGTCCGAACTCGAACAACGGGTCTGTGACAGGCTCGTCGAGTCCGACGCCTACCGGTTCGCCTGGATCGGCGAGGTCAACCCTGGCAGCGACCAGGTCGTTCCGAAAGTCGCCGCGGGCGTCGGCGAGGACTACCTCGAGGCGATCGAGGTGAGCGCTGACGCGGACGATCCGACCGGACAGGGGCCGTCCGGTCGGGCGATTCGAACCGGGAACGTACAGGTTATGACCGACATCCACACCGATCCCGCGTTCGAACCCTGGCGCCAGCAGGCTATCGAACGGGACTACCGATCGTCGGTCGCGATCCCGATCACCCACGAGGATCTCGTTTACGGGGTCCTCAACGTCTACTCGGGTCAACCGCGGGCGTTCACGGAGCCCGAGATCCCCGTCCTCGCTCGTATCGGCGACGTTATCGCCCACGCGATTACGGCGATCGAGCGCAAGGACGCCCTCGTCAGTGACACCGTCGTCGAACTCGAGTTCCGGCTCGAGGAGCTGGCCGAACCGCTGGTCGAGCTCTCGGCGACAGAGGCCTGTTCGATCGAGATCGACCAGCTCGTCAGCGGTGACGAGGCGCTGCTCGCGTACGGGTCGGCCCACGACGTCTCGAGGGACGCGTTCGTCGACGCCGTCGAGCGAACCGAGAGCGTCTCCGAGGTCCGCATACTCGCCGCCAGACGCGGGGCACTCGAGTTCGAACTCGTCGCTCCGATGGCCGTCTCGCTGTTCGAGACGGTCGCCACCCACGGCGGACGCGTCGAGTCGGCGACGATCGCCGACGGGGAGTTCCGGTTCGTCGTCGAACTCTCCCGTGGACGGGACACCCGCCAGATGATCGAACTCATCCAGGACGAACGCGACGGCGTCACCCACCTCGCCCAGCGGACGACCGACCGCAGCGATCGCACGGAGGTGGGGCCACGGTCGGTGCTCGAGGACGAACTCACCGAGAAACAGCGGGCCGCACTCGAGACGGCGTACTACGCGGGCTACTTCGACTGGCCCCGCGGGAGCACGGGCGAAGAGATCGCGGAGCGACTCGGGATCGCGCCCGCGACGTTGAACCAGCACCTCCGGACGGCCGAACGGAAGTTCTTCGATTCGGTGCTCGGGGAGTAGGGTCGGGAAAATCGACGACGAGCCACTCGCGAACTACGCCTGGCGAGGTTCGGTCGCAGGCGGCGTTACGTCCTCGGCCTTTCGGCCGCTGATCGCGACAACTGCCATCGAGAGGCCGGTCATCAGGAGGCTGATGCCAACGAGGAGGCCGATCGCCCAGGCCGCGTCGGCCGGGAAGCCGGCCCAGAGGAGTCCGGCGAGGACGAGCGAGAGCACGCCGCTGGCGGCGATCGATGCTCGTCCAGGCTGGTCGGCCATCCGTACCGCCATCCAGAGTTCGGCGACGGCGTCGACCACCAGGTACGCGATCACCAGGAGCGTGAGGCTTACGAGGGCGACGACGGGGTTCAGAAGCAGGAAGAGCCCGGCGACGACCGAGACGACGGCGAGTGCGGCCTGCCAGAGACGCCCGTCCCAGCCCTGGGCGGTGAACGCGTGGGCGCCGTGGACGATCCCGCTGACGAGGAGTACTGCGCCGAGTGCGAGCGCCACCGAAAGCCCGGTCACGAGCGGGAACGCGATCGCGAGGAGGCCGAGCAAGCCGACGACCCCGCCGGCGATCGCGAGCGTCCGCCACCCGCGCTCGAGGGTGTATTCGGGGACGTCACCGGCTGTCGAGACTGCGTGTATCGGAGTCATCGGTTTACGTACGTCACGAGAGGAGATAACAACGATTCACTATTTGACAGTATATCCCGCCGTCGGACCAGTCCGGATACGGGACGAACAGCCGTTTCGGTCTCCGTCGGGCCCGATCTGAGGGGTGACCGTTGCGTACGAAACCGCTGTGATTGCGTCGTCGCTGCCGTTACGTTTCTTCGACGTGACGGATCTCACAGGCGATGCCGCGGGTGCTCTCGACCATCTCGCGGCCGAACATCTCGGCGCGGCCGACGCCGAAGGCCTTCGGGCCCTCGACGACGACCTCGTCGCCCACCCGGATCTCCTCGTCGGCGTCGACGACGCCCGGCGCGAGCACGCTGCCGTGGGGGACGAAGCCGTCGATTTCGACCCGTTTGGTCGGGGCCTCGCTCTCGACCCACCGCTTTGCACCCTCGAGCGTGAACGACAGCGTCCCGTACTGGGGGACCATCGTGGCCAACTGGGTGTCCTCGCGGTCGCGGACCTGAATCTTCGGGTACCGACTCGTGGTCTGGATGTCCTCGAAGAGGTCGTCGCCGGCCCCGTCGCCGAGCAGGTAGTCGGCGATGGCGCGGACGGTGTTGTGCTCGCGTTCGCGTTTGGAGTACTTGAGCTCGCCCGAGAGCGCCGCGGCGAGGTTCGCGAGTGACTCGTCGTCGGTCGGGTGGCCGCCCTCCGGGACGGTGTACGTCACGTCGAGGTCCGCCTCACCGTCCCACGACTGCTCGACTCGCTCGACGATGTCGCGGTAGCCCTCGTCGGGGACGTGGGCGACGACGTAGGGATAGCTGTCGGCGTTGCGCTCGAGGTACCGTCGCAAGACGGCGGCGACGAACTCCCTTTCGTCCTGGGACCACCGGCCGGTCACGACGGTGTCGTAGTGCTGGGCCGGGTACGTGGTCTCGAGTTCCTGTGGGACGACGCCGATCGGGCTCGTCATCGAGACGAGGTGGCCGCGCCACTGGATCGCGTCGTGGAACTGACGGTGGCTCTGGGACTCGCTGTAGGGTTTCGCCGCCGAGCAGGGGACCAGCACGAGCGGGTTCTTGAATCGGTTCCGGTACCGGGTCGTCACCCGGTCGGCGTAGCGCTGGATCTCGACCCGGCGCAGGGTGTCCTCGCTCGCGGCCCCGATCTGGGCGTCCCGGAGGATCGGCGTGCGCTCTGCGAGGTAGCCCCACTGCGAGTCCAGTTCGCGCATCGCCGCGGTGAGCCACTGATCCTGTCGGGCCTGCCCCTCGAGGTAATCACGTAGGCGGCCGTCGCGAATCCGTCGGCGGACGATACCCAGTTCGGCCGCGAGCGCGTTGCGGTTGTGGTCGGCACAGTCCTCCCGGGTGAACTCCTCGCGCGGTTGCTGGCAGGCTGGACACGAACAGGGCAGTTCTTCGAGATCCTCGAGGAAGTACGCCTCGTCGGTCGTGAGATAGCGTCCCTCGGTGCCCCTGACGACGGCTGCGGTCGCGTCGAACAGGTCCACGCCAGCGTAAGAAAGCAGGGCGACGTTGCGCGGCGTCGCGACGCCGGAGAAGTAGAGTGCCGTGTCAGCTGGGATCGCCTCGCGGACGGAGACGACGGCCTCGACGAGCGCCGCGCCGTGGCCGACGACCGACTGGACGTCGGAGACGGCGTAGGCGTCAGTCCCCTGATCGTCGACGGACTCACTCGAGACGACGGCGACGCTCGGGTAGTCGACGTCGGGGTGGTCGACGGCGAACGACCGCTGGACCTCCGGGGCAGTGCCACCGGGGAACGCCCGGTGGGGGAGCACGGTCAACGTCGACTCGTCGCCTGCGGGAACCTCGCGGTCGGCCGCCCAGAGCGACCCCGCGTCCTCGAGAATATCGTCGACGAGCGCGGGCGTCGTCCGGGGCGACTCGAGGCGGAGTTCGCCCACGCGCGCGGCCCCGTCGCGAGCGTGTACTTCGAAGTAGTCGGTCATACGTGAGAGTGGGTGGGGGAGGGCGAAAGAGGCTGTCGGTCGCCGGCGCGGGTTCGATTCCAGGGCGACGGCGCCATCGCCGCTTCCAGAGCCGTTAACAGCCCACGAGCGAAACGGCGAGTATGCTCGAGGTGTCGGACTGGGTGCTCGGCGCGATGCTGGCGGTGATCGGCTCGGTCGGCTTCGCGGGGCAGTTTCTCTGCATCCGGCTGGGAACCGAGCAGGGCGAGGTCACCGACGCGGTGCTCGTCGTCCTGTTTTGCAACGTGGCGCTGGTGGCGCCGCCCGTGTTCTTGCTGTACGAACCGCCGTACACCGCCCTGTTCACCCCGGTCTCGTTCGCGTCGTTCGCGGCGGCTGGCATCTCGGGAATGTTCGTCGCTCGGCTCCTCATGTTCAGGAGCATCGAAGCGATCGGCGCGAACCTGACGTCGCCCGTGATCGCCTCGAACGTCATCTTCGCGACGGTCTTCGCCGTCGTCATACTCGACGAACGGCTGACGGCGACCCACTTCGCCGGCATCGTCCTGATCGTCGCGGGGCTCGCGGTCGTCTCCTGGGAGACGGCGGCCTCGAGCGGTGCGCGGTCGCTTCGTGAAACCGGAGCGACGCTGCTGTTGCCGCTGTTCGCCGCCCTCTGTATCGGTGTCGAGCCGATATTCGTCTCGCTCGGGCTCGCCGAGGGATCGGGGATCCTCCCGGGCGTACTCGTGATGGCGAGCGCCGCGACGGTCGGCTTCGTCGGCTACCTCGTCTGGCGGCGGTCACTGCGCCGGATCAGCATCCGGAGCCGCTCGACCGCGTGGTACGTCGCCGGCGGCGTCTCGACGACCGCGGGGTTTCTCGCGTACTTCGCGGCGCTCGAGGTCGCACCGGTCGTCCTCGTCATGCCGCTCCTGCAGTTGACGCCGCTGCTCGTGGTCGTCCTCTCCGCGCTCTTCCTGCCGCGACACCTCGAGCGGGTCACCTGGCGGGTCGGTGCGTCGGCGCTCGTCGTCGTGGTCGGTGCGACGGTCGTCTCGCTGTCCGGCTGACGGCAGGTACCCACGACCGTCGTCCTGTGAGCGGCGATCACCCGCGACCCACGTAAGTCGCACTCGCCGAGGTGTGGCCGCGGTTGAACGACCGCACCTCGGCACGGATCACGTCGCCTTCCGCGAGGCCGCTGGGGATGTCCTCGACGAAGACGACGAAGCCCTCGACCTTGCAGACGGCGTGGCGCTCGCCGGTGTGGTGTTCGGAGAAGTCCTCGACGACCACGCGTTGTGTCTCACCGAGGTCGACCGGCGGGTCTC
>LFCJ01002363.1_pt1 | contig 13586 bp, 13 predicted proteins | sample 643141 | NCBI WGS metagenome assembly LFCJ01 (sample SAMN03766243, study PRJNA286221) | soda lake metagenome | biome: soda lake; feature: Kulunda steppe; material: water; isolation source: sample B1-Br-g2 brine of Lake Bitter-1 | place: Russia: Kulunda steppe | collected 2010-07 | reverse complement strand
CAAGCACGAGTGACCAGGAATGTCCTTGTTTATGCCCAAACTTTGCTCTAGCCATCGAGAGAAGGGGCCCTCCACCAACAACACTCTCAAATTGCCCGATCATGCAGGCCAGTATCAACAATGATTCTTTAATGACAGAATTAAAATTATTGTATTTTTTTGGCCAGGGGACTTCTCACCTCTTGCATGCTTTTGAAACTGTGAGCATAGCCCTCAGGTCGGAGGGCTCGGAGCCCAGGTCACGCATTTGCCATTCATCCTTCCCACACAAAAGAAAGAAAGAAAGACTACCAACAAGGTAACCCCTGTTTGCGTGAAATAAGGAAGAAATTTACATCTGGTGCAAGCACCAGGCAAACCTCCACCATCAAACTAGGAAGAAGGTCATAAGTGGGGGGCGGGAGGGTTCTGAAAAGAGCCATATGTTCTTTCCTTGATAAGTTCTTCAACCTCCTACTCGTATTTATGATCTGTGTTGCATATTGAATAGAATGAGTGTTTAGATCGAGAGTAACTTTTTTTACTCTACACCTGCCTAGGCCAAGCCTTTGCTGAGCTTACTGAGGGGCAGTTCAGTATGACATTTATAGATGGTTCCCATCACTCCAATCAGGATGGTATGTAGGCTTACTTTGTGGCATTGCTGTGCAAGGGCGTGTTTAAATCCATTATGCTGTTCAGTTGCTCTTGCTAGTTGTTGCTCTGGTGTATCATCACAATATTTTACTTCAATGACTCATTGTACACCTCGGAGGTGTACATCTCAGCGCAAAGGGTGTACAGCCTGTACGTATCTTTGATGGCAATTTTTTGTTCCAACCGGTAGTATGCAAATAGCATCCCACATACATCCTTTACAGCCTGAGGGGCCATGTACATTTTTTCAATATCCTCCCTAGTACCATCTTTCCCATGTACATGTCTCTTGATGGCCTTCGTGGTTTATTTACAACATGGCACGCTTCAGACTTTGTGCACACCGTGTGCTTCTTGTGAGTTGAAAGAATAACCTGGAACTACAACACCTCCCCTACCTGTGACCTGTGAGCAATTCTCACGATATCCAAGATGAGCAGCATGTCCCTTCTCCACTGCCCCCAACCCCATCTTTTTTCTCTCTGCAGTTGTTGTCCATTATGTGTCCATGATGTGTCTACTTTTTTGGCCAGGACATTAACAAGCTCCATACCTTCCCTCATGAACTTTTCATTACCCATGCATATTCTTGTCACCTTTCCTCGCATTCAAGTTTGCCCAGACTTGACATACGATCTAAAAGTCTAAAGCTCACATAGCAAAATTCTACAATTGAAGAAGCAAAACATGAAGGGGGACAAATAGCTACCATCCAGCACAGGCCGCTTCACACAAGCAATCAAGCTAATTCTAGGCACCGCATGAGCCCTCCACCTGCAAAATAGAAAGAAACCCGTTTGACTAGATTTTGATTTACTAGCAGTGCCCCATTCCTATCCTTGATGATGAGAGGTCACACACTTTTTCTCGAGAGCACGTCTAGTGCTAACAAGTTCATAAGCGTACTGAACCGAATGAGCATGAAGCTTCATAGCAAGCATGGCAGCTTTCTTAGGATAGAGGCCAAGGTCCTTAAGAGGCTCCATGCTCAGGCTGTAAGGGCTGTAAAAAGTGCCGCTGCCACCCATTCCCAGAAGGATAGTGTGGAGGGTAACGTTGGCGGCAGCTCAGCGGAGTGAAGCCAATTCTGAAACCAAGTCAACAGAGCATGACACAAGTAGCTCAGGCTGCTCCGGGAAAGTAAGAGGATTTGGGGAAGGAGGATTCACCGAGTCTTTCTCAAACATAAGCAAATTTGGAAAGCTTTCTAACAAGCACAGAAGGTCTGCATCCAATTTCTCATATCTTCAGTGGTACCACATCAAATCCGGCAGCTTCAAGGTCAGGCTTTGCATTCTTGGCGTCCGCAAGGATCACAGTAACTTGCTGCTCTGGATGGAGATGGGCTCGGGCTGCATCAGCGTCAGGCATACGCAGAGCAAGGGTGGAGTAAATAGACAGCATCTGTAAAAGGGCTACTAGCGCCCCTCTTTGCTTTGTGACATTTGTGCCTTACTGAGCATTGTACGCATCCGGGATCCAAGGCACACAAAGAAGAAGACCTTTCCTAGCGGCATGCCTAGTTGTAGAACAGAGGGCAGCATCGAGCACATCTACGCAGACAAGGGAATCACAATCGCATCAAAAAAGGGAAACACACTTAGGAATCAAAGAGCAGATAGGCTCCTTGCCCTCCTTGTTCATGCGTACCCTGCCTGTGCACCTGTTTCAATCCTTTTCAGGAACACTTTATAATGCATGGAAAAGGAAAGCCATGTCAGGAACTGATAAGTGCACAAGCTCCTGGTCCCTGCAGATTCCCTACCTTCCAGCTTTTTTTTCCTGGCATGCACCTATTTTTTGTCCATGGTGGTGGGCACCAAGCTGACACCAAGCTGACACCAAGCTGACACCATGCTGACACCAAGCTGGCACCAAGCTGACACCAAGCTGACACCAAGCTGACACCATGCTGACACCAAGCTGACACCTCACTGAATAGATGGGGATGCGCGTATTCCCATTAACTGATGAAACGGGGGAGTTGCCGTACAGCGCTCACCTGCTTTCAGCAAATCACCAGGCTGGACAGCTTCCAGCCCAGCCTTGTACCTCAGAAGCAAGTCTCTGGGTAGGCCCAGCAGGTCGTATATCTGCAAGAGCAGGGTCACGGATGTACACACAGACATCGAGGTGTCTGAGGATGTCAGGTTGCTAGATGCAGCATCTTGCTAGGATGCTAGCTCGGACCGTGCCTTTCAGAACCTAAATCCTAATACAAGGAACACCAAGGTCGCTCATGTCCGTTGGCTACTCTTATATAGCAGCTGTTGATACAGAATGTGGGTTGCTCAAGTCCATCGGTGGTCAGGAGCGTTTATGTCTCCCAGCGTTCCTCACCAGGGTGCGCACAAGGAGCCCTGACTTGGAAGAGTAGTCAAATACAAACGCATTCAGCCTTTGCTCTTTGGCCTCCATCAGGTCATCCATGGCTGGGGCCTGCCATGCAGTTCACGTCACAGTGGCAGCTCCGGTCATTAGGGAAATCTGAATCGCAGTGGCATCACGACTTTTAAGGAAGCCCGTGGTAGAGGCATGGGAATGAACCGCAGTGGTTGTTTGTCATGCTAATTGAACCAGCCGTGCGTGTTCTTGGACAGATATGACACTCAAAGGCATGGCGTGGGTAACCAGCAAGGCACAAAGCAACAGCAAATGCCTGTCATTGTGTGGTATGATCCTACACCTGTGTACTCAAAGGTGGCCAATCGGGACAAAGCATAGTAGTAAGCCGTTGCGAGGCCACCGCAGCTGAAACAATTGTAGCATGCATGAGTCACGATACCGCCTCAAATTTCAGGGTTCAAGGATTGCTGCAATGCGTCTACCCTTGAAGATACACTAGGCCATCCTTTCAAGCGACCGGGTCACTCCCAGAATATGCAGCGTGAGTGGCTGGGCGCTTGGAGCTCAGGCACAGCACCTGTGATGCCGTTGTAGACAGCACTCGGCGCAGGCCTTTGAGCAGAGCACCTGCAAGCAGAGCAAATGCATGTTACGAGCAATCAGCAACAGTATGCGCTACATGCCACACCTGGCAACCCCACAAGTAGCCTGAATCTTAGCATTGGAGAGTATACAGGATCACAGCAGCTTGTGGGCAACGCAAGCACAGGCCGCTCAGCTTTGGGCTCAGCACTGAAGAAGCTGCACAGGCTCTGTCTGCAGCTGCACTCATACACACACACCTGCACACACCCACTCACACCTACATACTTTACCCACCAGGCTGCGATGTCTCAGCCTGGGCGATAAAGAGCCCAGGGCGGCCAGGCGGAGACTGCCAGCCGCCCGACACAGTGTATGCCAGCCCCTCTCGTGAGCGTATCTGCAGGGCCGCAGCATACGGAAGATGCCTGATTGCATAGCGCTGGGTCAGTAAACATCATGCGCGCATTGTCCCCGCGGGATGCGTTGCTGAGTGTCACGGCTCGCTCCACGTTGCACCCCACAGGTCCAATCCTGGGGCTGCACCCCCTGCTTTCCTGCGCTCCAGTGCCTGGAGTGCAGGCCAGACAGGCCCATCTCACTCTCTGTTTATCTGTGCTCCAGCTAGGCTAGACAGGCCCATCTCACTCTCTGTTTTCCTGCGCTCCAGTGCAAGCCAGAAAGGCCCATCTCACTCCCTCACAGCCACATCAGGATAGCTTCACAGTGAGCTGGCTGTTGGCACCAGGGGGCACTAACGTCTGCATCATGGGGCTGGTCTACTTTGCCCCTTTCCAGGCTGCACACCTATTGGTAAAGATTGAGGCGGGGCCCTAGGTATGGATCGAGGGGGCGGGGTCTCAGGTATAGATTGAGGCAGGGCCCTAGGTATAGATTGAGGCGGGGCTCGAGGAATAGATTGAGGGGGCAGGGTCCTAGGTAGTCTGCTAGCTGCGCACGCGGACCTACCCTCAGCGCTAACAGCCGCCTGTGATGGTTTGCATATGATCCAACTGCAGCTGTTTGGCTCAGCTGCATGTGCTGGAGTGACCAGCCAGGGCGTATGCCCCCCGTCACCTCTCCATCAACCACCGAGCGACAGTGCTCCAGAAAAAGCAGTATCTCAGGAATGAACTAAGAGGTAAGCCACCCTAGAATTTTCGGGCATGTACCAGCGAATTGCTCTGGCTTCTGTGCAACCCTGGCCCACCAGTTTGAGGGAGGGGCTTGTTTGTGGACCAGAAGTTGGGAGTGTGTGAAGAGGCTCACCTGGTCAAAAAGTGCGCCTCCGAATGAGCTGAGCATCCCACCTGCACAGCCACAAAGTACAGACAAGGGGCTTAGTTGTAAAGCCATCCCTCCTCAGAGCCAGCCTCTTCTCGTGACTTGCACTTGTTGCAGAGCACAGCAGCCTCACCCGCAGCATCCTGGGGTGCACTTCCAATAAACGATGGAGGATGCATTCGGACAGATAATGCATGACTAGCTGTGCCCGCGCTGAACTGCCGCACACCCACGACCATCAAATGCATGGATCCAGGGTAGCTGCTGGTTTGGTCAAGGATCCCTAGCGCGACGCCTCCATGACAACCCACAGCTTTGGACAGCATCGTTCCACGCACCCAGGACATCCAAGGCCGTTGCGTCTGGGTCCTCAAGGGAGACCCCAGGCTCTGCAGCAAACACAGAGGCCTGGGTAGCGCCTGGCCGGTCTGCGTGACCAAACAAAAGAGTGTGACATGGCTCTGCAGCAAACGCAGAGGCCTGGGCAGCAGCTGGCCGGTCTGCGTGACCAAACAAAAGAGTGTAGCATGGCCACAAAAACGATAATGCTCTTTCGACTGCACGTCGGGCTGCTGCTGTTGCAAGGCTTTGGCGAGGACACAGCGTGAGCGAGCATGAGGTGTACCTGTGTGGGACTGGCATTTGTGTGAGATGCTTGTTGGTTTCCTATCAACCATGTGTATTATGCACAAGAAGCCTGTGTGGGACTGGCATTTGTGTGAGATGCTTGTTGGTTTCCTATCAACCATGTGTATTATGCACAAGAAGGCATGCCATAAAACAAGCTGGAGGAAACTTCCACTCTGGCACCGACGCACCTATCAAAAACACCTTTCCAGCGGATGCGCTTGCAGGAGCAAGGGGGTCTGAAGGAAACTCAACCTGCAGGCAGCTTGTGTGTTAGCCTTAGTGGACATGCTGGCACATCTGCTATGCTACTGCATTGCATAACTTAAGGGGTGCGTGTGTGTGTACATCCTTTCTATACCCAGACTTGCTTTTTGGGCAAGCATGCAATTCCTCGTCATGCCCGGCAAGGTGAGGATGTGGCCTTGAAGGTTAGCGAAATCGTCTCGAGGCACACGAGTTAGACCTTACATACTTTCTGCAGGGCTGACAAGCCACAGGCTTGACACAGGTGGACACAGCACACCTTTAGATTTTGACAAAAAGAAGAAAACCCAACGATCGGAGTATCGACCAGAAAGTTGAGCCTTGGTAGCCTCATTGCAATGCTTTACCGGTCCTGCTTGCATCTTACAGGTTGATCCATCTTTATCCCAACCAGATCAAGGTCTGCTCTGACAGTCGGGATCCAAAATGTGAATCAATGGCGGCACCTTCGGCATTTTGAGCCCTCAAAGGCCTGGCACATGACGAGCCGTCTGCCTACCTGCAGTCCCCAGCACACTCAAATCACACACCCGCAAGCAGGATCAAAGAGCCGCATGCAATGCCAAAGTATCTCGTGCCTTGCACGCCCAAAGCAAATCATACGGCGACCCAGCCTGGGCGCACCTTTGGGGGTTCTGAGGGCGCACCTTCGAGAGTGCACCTTCGAGGGTTGGCCTGTTGCGGCCTGCCAACCACCAAAAGCACATTGGGCGCACCTTAGGGGGTTCTGAAGGCTGTCCTGTTGCAGCCTGCCAACCACCAAGCACATCCTGCAGCTCCAGCTTCATGGCGGCCGTATCAAAGTCCCCAATGACACCAAGCACGCCATTGTCAGGGCGCTCCCACTTCTCTAAGAATCTGCGGGCATGCAGGGGGAGGGGTGGCCAATTGGGCTCGCCAATTCAGCCCCCTTACACAAAGGCAAGTTCTGGAGACAGAGGCCCAGCGCATTGACACAGACCACTGCATGTTTGTGGTTTGAGGCCTTACGATCAAGCTGATCTCCATGGTACAGGTACCATGACAGGCAATCTCACCTCCGGACGTCTTCCGTTGTGATAGATGTTATGCTCTCAGGCGTGGGCTGTCGTGCATAAATGCTGTCAGCGCCATACATCAGTTGCCGTAGCTTCCTGCCATGCACACAGACACGCGGACGATTGCCATGACAGATCAAAAGTGCTTGCTGCTCCGCGCAGCACGAGCTTGAGTACCAACCAGGGGTTCCTTCTGACCATCCAAAACCGCCATGCTGTTTTGTTAAGGGTGGCAATCCTTTCAAAAGGGCTTGCGTCCGCCCAAAGATGCCGACGACCTGTCAAGCCTTTGCAAGGACAGAAGTCGTTGCGGCATTGCAAGTATGCCTAGCCCTGCGCTCTTTGCACGCCACATGTATACTACCTGCGCAGTGTGTGTCCTACTTGCAGGCACTCTGATGAGCAGGCCAAGGAATGCTGCAATGGAGGGCAGGAATGCTGCAGGGGAGGGCAGGCCAAAGGATGCTGCAGGGAAAGGCAGGGATGCTGCAGGGGAGGGCAGGCCAAGGGATGCTGCAGGGGAGGGATGGTGCAAGGGAGGGATGCTGCAGGGGAGTTTGATGAGTAGGCCAAGGGATGCTGCAGGGGAGTTAGATGAGCAGGCCAAGGGATGCTGCAAGGGAGTTATCATGACTTGCCTGAAAGCCGTTGCATCTGCATTGTCGTCCTGGTGCTCCAGTGCGTCTAGGACTTGGCTTTTGTAGAACTCCAGTCGAGGGGCAGGCAAGGCAGGCGACCTGCGAGGCATATGGCATGTTTGTGCCGTGGCAGGCGTGTGTTATTGAGCACGCTTGCTGCGTGGCGTACGGCATGTTTGAGCCGTGGTAGGCGCGCGTTATTGAGCATGCTTGCTGCGTGGCACATGGCATGTTTGTGCCGTGGCAGGCATGTATTATTGAGCACGCTTGCTGCGTTGCGCATGGCATGTTTGTGCTGTGGCAGGCCTGCATCGTTGAGCCTGCTTGCTGCGTGCTGCAGGGCATGTGTGGTGCAAAGCATGCATGTTCGGCAAGGACTGCTTGCGGCAAGGCGTGTTCATCATGCTGCAGAGTTAAAGCACAAGAGCTGACGCGTGACTTTGAATGCGTGAACTATGTTTGCTTGGCGGCTGAGCAGTTGCGTGGTGGTGCATATGTCTCGCCTCATGTGCTTTTGACAGAGGAGCGCGAGGCAGAGGAAGGTGCTGTGTGGGTACAAAGGGGCAGGCACATGTGTGGGGCACTTCTGGGTTTGGTGCAGCCTGCTCAACGCAAGGTCACTTGAGCCCTGTAAGACAATTTGGCAATGCCTAAGGGTGCTCTGGCACTTATCAGGGTACACCTGAGTATTGCAGGCTCCAAGCATCAAGCCAGTGCCCTGGCGCACCAGCGGAGGACACACGCCCGAGAACCGCGAGTGCCATGCTCAGCCGCACCTGAGCACCGCGTCAAACTGGCGCAGCACCGTGCGTACGTTCTCCGAGGGACACAGGAAGCTCAGCACAAAGGCCTGCTGCCCCGCCGTGGTCTCGATGCTGGCGGCCACCTCTTCCAAGTCCGCATCCAGCATGGGCCCGGGGATGTCCAGGCTGCCCCCGCCTCGCTGCAGGGCCAGGCTCAGCGTGGCCAGGCCCACCTGTCAAGCGTGGAGGAGGAGGAGGAGGAGGAGGGGGCGCAGGGCCTGGGCGAACGCGCCCTGAAGCTCTGTTGCGCTTCTACCCTCTGCTGTCTGCACCCTGCTTGCTGCAGGACCGTGTGTGTGTTTGTGTGTACGTACATGTGTGCGTGCGTGTGCGCGTGCAAGCGTACTCGCACCATCAGGGCACATGCTTTGAAGGCCATTCGTTGGCAGTCCCCCAAGCAAGACAGCAACGCTGAGGCCAAGACAGAGGGCGGCAGTCGTCGATGATGCTGCCCACAGAATCCTGCAAGGTCTGTCGCGGTCATCACCTTGTCTGGAGGGGAGGCGTACTGGCCGCCCCTGAGAAGGAGGCTGCCGCGGATGATGGGCACCTCATGGTCCTCAAGCATGACAATGTGCAGCCCATTGGGAAGCGTGGCCTGCACACAGCAGTGTGGTGGCAACGTGCAGCGTGCTTGGAAGCGCAGTGCGCACAGCATGACAATGTGCAGCCCATTGGGAAGCGTGGCCAACACACAGCAGTGTGGTGGCAACGTGCAGCGCGCTTGGAAGTGCAGTGCGCACAGCATGACAATGGGCAGCCCATTGGGAAGCGTGGCCTGCACACAGCAGTGTGGTGGCAACGTGCAGCGCGCTTGGAAGCGCAGTGCGCACAGCATGACAATGGGCAGCCCATTGGGAAGCGTGGCCTGCACACAGCAGTGTGGTGGCAACGTGCAGCGCGCTTGGAAGCGCAGTGCGCACAGCATGACAATGGGTAGCCCATTGGGAAGCGTGGCCTGCACACAGCAGTGTGGTGGCAACGTGCAGCGCGCTTGGAAGCGCAGTGCGCACAGCATGACAATGGGCAGCCCATTGGGAAGCGTGGCCTGCACACAGTAGTGTGGTGGCAACGTGCAGCGCGCTTGGAAGCGCAGTGCGCACAGCAGGGCGATGGGCAGGCCGCTGTGAAGCGCATGGCCTGAGGGCAGGCTCTCAAGCTGGGCTGCAATGTGGAGCAGCGCGCAGCCCCTTGTGATTTAAAGGGGTGCAGGGCAGGATGGCTGCAGCTGGCTGCATCAGCCGTTTTCAATCCGTTCGCAGAGACGCGCCAAAGGGCGCTGTGAGGAGCAGCACCAATGCAAGGTTTCTGTTGATAGGGCAGTTGCAGGGGATCCAGTGCGGCATGCATGGTCTTGATCGCCTTGCCTCTGTGTATTGGGGGAGCTGCACAGCAGGGAGCGGCGGGAAGGCCTTCGGCGGCTCTGGCAGTGCCTCTGCATCTGCATCGGTGGGCAGCAGGGCGCTAGCCCGCCTGATAGGGAGTACATCTGGGGTGGTGTTTTCTTTTGGGCTGCTGTTGGTCATCGTGAGGAGTGTTCGCGCCGGCAGGACATCTTGTGCCGAGGCTGCAGGGCTCGTCGGGCCTGCGCTGACTGTGGCAGCACTGTCTGGGCCACTGGGTGAAGCTGTGGAGTAGAAAGGCACATCAGCTAAGGCGGGGTCTGGGGGCAGAAGGAGAAGGGATGCTGCGATCGCGATGGCTGGGAGGACGGATGGGCCTGCAAGCGCGACACAGCACAGCGTCTTTCAGCATTGCGCTCGTCAACGCTCGCCCCTAATGCCAGCTTGATGACCAGGAAGGAGTGGTTTCATTTTCATCATTTTGTCAATATCTTCATGTTCATGTCTAAATCGTGTGCAGCACATTCAGTTCAGGCAATCTTGGGCATGTGTTGATTTCATCGCAACATCAGTTGATCTGCACATCCTCGCACGGAAACAGGGCTTTGAGCATGACTTGTGTAGTCCAGGCATTCTACTTCTCTGCGCACACATGCAAACCGACCATCAGTTGTGGTTGCAGGGTTTGCAGGCATTTTGCGAGCGCGCGTGGCCCCTCTTGGAGCCCCTCTAGTAACATCAAGCAGCCACCGTCCCCTGTTGTAGTTTATTTGTATTTGGCTATGGGCTGGCCTCATACTCTGCATTCACTTTCTGTGCACCTGCTACCAACTGCGCTCAGGCCGCAAATTAATTATAATTTGAAATGGTTGTGGTTACGACATCAACAAAGAAAAGCACAAAATCCGCTACAAATGACAAACTGTCAAGTAGTCTCACTCTTAAGCAGGGCACGGTCAAGCAGATTCAGCAGGCCTTCCGGGCCTATCAAGTGGCTCGCAATGAGTTCATTAATTCATTGACGGTGGGTGTGCGCTTAGGCTTATACAGCCTCCTTATACAAGGCCCTGTCATGTCAGTGTCACCGACAGAAGGTTGTTATTTTTGCCCATGGTGGGTGTGCCATGCCTGCCAAATCCATCTAGGGCTTCTTAAGATCGGAGGATGAAGACTGCACAACGCTGGAGGCGCTGATGAAGAATGATGTGATGGCCGTGCTGTGTTGCCCCCTGGCACAGGACCCAGTGGCAGGTATGCGCACGTCTCTTCGTGCATCCTTTGTCCATAACCTGTGTTTTACAACCAATGATCAAACTCGTACAGCACTTCTCACTCCCTCCCCTGGCATGTGCAGGCATCCAGTCCCTGTCCCTGCAGTGCCTGGCAAAGCTGAGCGCAGCAGATCCGCTGCTGTCCCAAGTGGTTGTGTCTTGTGGCGTCTTGGATGGTGTTATGGCCAGCATGACACACGAGCATGCTCCAGTACAAGCCAGCGCAAGCGATGTCCTCTCAGCGGTTTCAGGCTCAGGGCCTGAGTTTGCAAAGAAAGTCCTCAAGACAGGTACACCCATGGTTTTCCCGCCCTAGCTTTCTTGCTCGACCCTCTACTGGCTCCCAAAGACTGCTCACACAAGTGGAATGCTGATCTAATTGCTCAACTCTGCTGATGTTCTAGGCACCACGTGCACCGGCTGTAGGAACGTTTGTTTGTCATTGCACAGGAGAAGGCATGTCTGGCATACATGCCTACCTACCTCATGGGGCACTGCATCATCCGGTGCCTGGCGCATGTGGCTACGTATGCGCAGGGGTGATGCCTGCGCTGCTCAACAACCTGCAGTCATCCAACCTGCTGGTCAAGGAGGCAGCAGTGAACACGCTGGCTACCCTCATCGACTCCAGCCCTGAGCATGCAGCTCTCGTGTGCACAGAGAATCTGCTCAGTGTGGTGGTGTCTCTCCTGCTGGTGCAGGTGCGTGCAGGGCTCGCGCTTGACCTCTGGGTTTGGCTGCACTTCAAAAGCAACGGTGCTCCATATTTTGGTCAAGGGGGGCAGGACGCCATCAGACTCCTCTGCGAGCTCAAAGCGCGCTTCCAATGCGTGCGAGATGAGGTTGAGTTGGCGGCGTGCAGATGAACTGTTGGCAGCTGGGTGCGTGCATGCGTGACATTACGCAAGCGCGCACACCTTCCATGGCTTACCATTGTGAGCACGAGCCTTCTGGGCGCCTGGTGCACATGCTACACCCATGCCTGACTCTGAGCTCGACCTCTGCTGCTTGCCTGCACTTGCGCTCCTTGCTCTGAAGGGCTCCCCCCGCACGCTGCTGCTAGCGCTGGTGGTGTGCCTGAGCCACGTGGCTGCAAAGAGCTGCGCGCTGGCGGAGGCGCTCGTGTCCAAGCACAGCGTGCTCAACCCGCTCTCGGCGTTCATCCAGGGCGCCAACACGCCCCCAGACATCAAAGCTGCATCCCTGAACGCGTGCGCCCAGGTGCGCGTGGCTGACTGCGTGCCGTCTCAGGCACGCATGGCGCCAGCAGACGCCCACTTGATGCCTTGTGGGACAGCACGCAGGCCTGTGTTGAGCTAGTTGAGGACACTGGTACCCTCGAGTGCTGGCGGCCACTGCCAGCCTGTGTACTGTCCTACAGGGCATCAAGTGGGTGTCCGCTGGCGGCCCTCCGGGGGCCTTTCCCCCAACGCTTGCTTGCAATGCTTCCCATCTTTGTGCTTGCATGCTTGAATTGCGTGTGTGCTGCATTGCTGATGCCTCTTTTTAGGGAGCTGATGCGGCTCAGGCTCCGAGATGCGCCTTTGCTCCAGGCGACGCTCCAGGGAATGGGCTGCAAAGCAGCTGCTGATGGAAGCTGGTGGCTTGTCAGGCAGTGCTCCAAGCAGTGTGTTGCAAAGCAGCTGCCAGGCGCAGGCCTTGCTGGGTGCTAGAGGCGTCCAGGCTCCGCTTGTGCCGCTTTTGCTGCACTGGTTGCGCATGGCAAGCTGCTTTAGCTTGCAGGTGCCTGCCTGCTAGCCCCGTCCCCCTTGCACGCGTAAACACACGTGTGCATGCATGCTGATGGGGTGGGCTGTGGGTGCATGCATGCACCTGGAACACGTGCTCAGAATTTAGGGACAATGTCAATGATACCACAAGCAAGCGTTTATGCAGGCAATAAGTGACGCGGTTGTGGTCATTGGACAGTGCATGACAGCAGCAGTAGCAGCAGCAGCAGCAGCCTCACTCATTCACTCACACGTACACACAACCTAAGCATGATGCCTTGTGTCTTGAAGCATGACGGCATGCCCCCCTGTCCCAAACCTTTCCATGGCAGATCTGCCGCCACAACGAGGAGCTGGTGAACCAGGTAGCCAACGCAGGAATACTGACATGCGCGGTGCAGCTGTTGACCGACAAGATGACCTCGGCAGTGCGGCGTAACGCAAGCGGCTTGTTGCTCCAGGTGCCTTAGGCTGCAGAACCCGCACGAGCCTGCTTTTCAGTGCTTGTTGCTTCTGTGGGGCTTGGTCACACAATGCTTAGGAGGGACACAGTTTTCAGCATGCTTGCGTCAGCGTTTCTCATGATGTAAACGTTGGTGCTGCAACTACAAAATGGTGGCCGGTCACTAAGCTGTCACTATGGGCATCTTCATCATGCACTGGAAATTTCTGCTTGGAAATGTGCCAAGACAGCGCAAGGTATGCTCACCAGCACGTTTTTGCCCCAGTTTTTGAACGTTGGATTGTGGATGCTTAACAACATCATGGGTATTGCTGCACAGCTGCCCAACTTTGCACGATGATTGGGGCTTAGGGTGCAGCAAATTGTTGTTGTAGCACTTGTTAAAGGAAGCACAGCATTTATCATCTCCTCCTCCAACCATCCCTCTCTCCCTTTCTCGCCCTCTCCATATCTCCCCCCTGACCCCTGCCTCTCTCTCTCTCTCTCTGTGTGTCTGCGTCTGTCTCTGTCTCTCTCTCTCTCTCTCTCTCTCTCTCTCTCTCTCTCTCTCTCTCTCTCT
>LFCJ01002362.1_pt1 | contig 13591 bp, 16 predicted proteins | sample 643141 | NCBI WGS metagenome assembly LFCJ01 (sample SAMN03766243, study PRJNA286221) | soda lake metagenome | biome: soda lake; feature: Kulunda steppe; material: water; isolation source: sample B1-Br-g2 brine of Lake Bitter-1 | place: Russia: Kulunda steppe | collected 2010-07 | reverse complement strand
GTGTGTGTGTGTGTGTGTGTGTGTGTGTGTGTGTGTGTGTGTGTGTTGTGCACGTGCGCGCGTGGGGGAGGGCGTGGGCGTACCTGGAGGGTGCCTGATTTCCAGCTTGGCCAGGTGCCGGATCAGGGTCTTCTTCTTGCGGAAGTACTTGAGCGTGAATTCGCAGATGTACAGCTTGTGCTGTGACGCGTAGGGCTCCGGGTAGGGGGAGTAGTACCAGGAGTCCATCTCATAGCGGCCCAGCTCCACCACCTGTGTTTGCCAGCGGCCATTGGCACCCGCTCAGTGCTGTAGCCGCTGCGGATGTTGCGTTCCCAGCAAGCAGACCTGCCTGCCCAGGGCAGCATCTGGGCTGGAGAAGCTGGGGCTGATGTCCCCAGGGGATGGATTTATCGGGGAGGGGGGTGGATAGCACAGAGGACGTTGCTGCACGATGACGACAAGTGTCGTTGGAGGTGCGCATCATGCAGCTGTTGGCGTGAGCGCGAGCAATCCTCGTGCCTCGTGGCCGTGGAGGTGCTTTTCATATTCACGTGCTGATGAGCGATTGATGTGCTCTTCCGTGCACGCATGTGCGCACATGCATTTTGATGTGTACGTGTGCGTTTGTGCGCGCAGTGTGCATGCCTGTGTATGCACGCGCTTGCTTGCGCGCATGCAAGTATATAAAGTAAAGGACAGGCGGAAAAGAGGAGGGGAGGGGTGAGCTCTGGGCGGCAGGATGGGCTTTAGGCAGTGCAGCACACACACATTGCAGCAAGGAAGGCTTCAGGCGGTAGCGCAGGCTCAAGACTGATGGGCTGTAGACAGCACATGTGGGGGTGCCCCGGACTGACCTGGATGTTCTTGACTTTGGGCGCTTGGTGCTCTTTCTCATGCCCATGGTCCCCGTGGCCGTGATCCTCCTGCGCAGGAAGCCCAAGCCAGCACGTAAGTGGGGCGCTGCGTCTGTATGCTGAAGCCATGATTCAGGCGACTTGAGCCAGCATGCAAGTGGGGCGCTTTGCCCATGGTGAGGCCATGAAGCAGGCAGGTATCCAGCACTGCAGCATGCAGCAAGCCAACCTGAGCATGGGGTGCCACATGGCACTTCGCACTCCAAGCAAGCAGCAGAGCAGCATGCAAGCAAAGCAGGCGCAGCCCACAGCCAAGCAGCTGGCATGGGCGATGCAAGCACAAGCCGGCCCTGAAGCCGAAGCGGCATGCAGGGCAGAATTGTCCTAAGGGGTCACCACCGAGAGGGTTGCCCTCTTCAGCAGCGCAAACCACCACACTCGGATGCACCTTTATGCAATGGACCACCCTCCACATGATGGTCAACATGATCACCGATAGCCACGCCAAGCGTGCAAGAGCGTGCTGTCAGGTACAAGTGCGCCCACATGCAGGCAGCGTGACACCCCATGTTCATTGTGCTACATCCCTCGCTGGCGCACACCCACCGACGCCACATGATGGATCTCCTCAAACTTGCGCTTGAAGCGTCGTGTGACTTTGACGTCGGTGCCGTTGGGTGAGAGCAAGTCCCTGGGCATTCGCAGGGGTGTGCGTTATGCGTCAGTGTGCACACTGAGTGTTTTGTGTTCGTGTGCATATGCAAGGAACACGTGTACACATTTGTGTTTGCGTTCGCGCATGCGTGCATGTGTGTGTATGTGTGCCTGCGTGCAGATGCGCACGTGGTGCTCACCCCGTGGGCCCGAGCTGCATGGAGGGTAGAGCGGGGGGAGCTCCCCTGGGAGTGGTGCTGCTCACGGTGACCATCCTGTCTGACGTCACCCATTCATCCAGCCTTTTGTCACCTGTGTGTGGGGGGGTGCACACCAGAGAAGTGAACACAGAAGCTGAGTGCACACGGGGAGGGGCAAGCCCCCAAGCGTGCTGCGCGATGCGCTGCATGTGGGCTTTTGTATGGAGAGCATCCATTGCCACTTACAGTCCAAGTAGTGCACGTAGTGCAGCGCATCCCCCTTCTTATCCAGGATCTCTGCAGGGTCTGCACACGCGCGCATCAGGAGGAGTTTAAAGCCACAGGGAAAGAAGACATGAGGGTTTTACAGGGCCATGGGGCTTGCACGCAGGTATCCAGAGATTAAGCACGCATTCAAATCTTATTAGGCGTAAAAATAAGCCTGCCATGGCCTGCCCGCCTGGGAGCGCCTGCGGGCCTTTCAAAGCTGTGGGACAGCTGCGGTAAACCAACTCAAAAGTCAAGAGGAGGATCCACTCACGGTACTGGCCATCAAAGCCGGCCAAACACTGCACGCGCGAGCCCACGCGGAAGCCAACGAGCGGCTGCTCCGCCTCCTCCCGCCTCTGAGCGGCCGCTCCTGTCCCACCCCCCATCTCGCTGCTGTGGGTTCGCTGCCCCTCTCACTTGTCACGCTCCCTCATTAATAAACACGTTTTCTGGAAACATAATAAATAATTACACAAAAAGTTGACAGTGTTGCTGAACTCTTACCGATAATCCTGACTATAAAATGCTATAAATCTTACCTCTAACATCTTTGAAACCTACCCATATGGTGATGACGTTCTGCTAGATACCGACAGGAACACTCCAGAACTCACCACACTTAGCCTTGAGTAACGCTCACAGCTGTGTTGGTCCTCCCCCTCAACAGCCTTTTATGACTGAGCAAGTTTTCAAGGGAAAAAGAGACTTAGCATGTGTAAAAGAATAGCTTCATTGCACCTACACCTGGGCAATGAAACCCTGCCACGGCCAAGTCTCAAAAAAGAGCAAACGACTGTAAGGGAATGCAATATTGCCGTTGCAAGCCAGACTAGAACTCGCGAGGAGGGCTCTTGGCTGCAGACGCAAAGCCTCGACTTTTGTCTCGTTTGCTCTCCCCCCTCCTCAAAGACATCATAAGCTCTTCCTGCTGCTTGTCATCTGCATCTGGCGTCCTTGTCCTGCATGTAAGCAGCATGGTGTTGTGGCAGGTGACGAGGCAGCAAGCCTGGGGAGGGAAGCTAAAGAGACCGAGATGGCGCAGATACTCCTCGATGAGCCTCCTTGGGGGAAAGTTATTCCCTAATGGCTGTAATTGACATAGCACAAGTGCTAAACAATTAAGCAAGAAGGCTAAAATCCTCTTGTTCCATTGCGGCATCATAGTTGAGCAGATGCCTCATACCAACTTACGGGTACAATTCTTAGCCAAGGTACACAAGGCGGGGAGGTAGGATGTAAGCGCATTATTTTTGCGCAATCACCAGCAAAATTTGCAGAGAGAACTACCTGTTGGCAAGCCAATGCCTCGTCATCCTCAATCGCATCATTAATTGGACAAGTGAACCACCATGCATGCTTTTCTCACGCAGCAGGTCACTGCAGTCAGGCTTACCAAGAGCAAAGAGCCTCAAAGCTGTGTGAAATGAGTTGTCCAGGTGCATAGGGTTCCAGCTCACCTTTGCTGTTCGGAGGGCAACCCACGAATTGTCTTCGACTCCTCGAGCCTTGCCTTGTTCTCCTCTCTGCACGGCAATTAGCAACATTGCAATTCAGAGCTCCAAGAGAAAGGCTGTCCCTCATTTGCAGTGACCGTCCAGCCTTATGCTGAGCTATATAAGGTGTTTCACTCAGCCATCCGTCTAGGTAGCGTCTGCAAGTTAGCTCAATACTCGCCAAAGATGTTTCACGATGAGGACTGCTGTTCCGGCGCTCAGCTTTGACTCAAATTGATGCCTCAAATTGATAAGGTAAAGAGCAGGAATACTCAAGGTTTACTGGATGACCCACCTCGAGTCAAGCCATGAAACAAAAGAGAGGTAGCCCACCTGCAAGGATGGTAGCAGTGTCAGCAGAGTTAAGATTGGAAAACATTTTGCCCCCCTTGCACTGGTGCATTCTTTTAATGTAACACATGGCCTGCAGACCTAACAGGCTTGAGCAAGCGCTGCTCGATGCTGTCCCTCTCATATTATCCTGCGCTGTCTTGATGCACATCATACGACAACACAAATCATGAATGGAGTGCCAAGCACACAAATCATGAACTGAGTGTCAAGCGCACAAATAAGGTTGTGTTCAAGGGCCGCTGCTGAACAGGCTGACACGCACAGCTGCACAATCCCCCAAGTGCACAGCTGCACAATCCCCCAAGTGCACAGCTCCTGCTGCCAGGGGTCACTCACCCCCAAGGTCACAACCAGCAAGAGACCGATGACAATGGTGAAAGCCACAGATACAAATGTATCACTAGCTGATTGTGAAGCCCTGCTTGCTTGTTCCACCAATAGTCCAGCTTCCTGAAACATGTGAGCAGAGTCATGAAAAGACGAAACTGTTAGAAAAAATGCATTGAGTGCTGTGTTTCTGTGTCTGTGAGACAGCACGTGACGTACGTCACGTATGCGAAAGCAAAAGCGCTCTGTTCAAAGCATTGCATGTCACACATACCTACGATTGTGCATGTCTTGGCCAAATGTGTGTAAGGACAAGTTTGCAGTGCGCGTACACATGTGTGCATGTGTGTGTGTGCATGTATGTGTGTGCGTGCGTGAAAATGTGTGTGTGCAGGCAGGTGCATGTGTTTTGCACGCTTGCTAGTGCGCGCCCGCGATGGCATGCACGTGTCAAATAGTAATAACCACCCATGCACGCACATGATCAAATGAGTCGTTTTGCACTATAAATTGACAATTTGTCTTTCAAATGGATGGGCTGCACATGCTGCAAATGCTTGTGATTGAATTTTCCAATGATAATATCTCAATCTGCAAGACACGTCACGCACCGCTTGCGTGTCAATATCCTCGGCAAGTGCGAGCAAGGGCGCCCATAATGACGAAGCTGCCACTGTTCCTAGTACTCCTGCTGCCAGCACCGTTGCTCCAGGCTGGGGGGCATGTGCCGCAAGCTGCGCTTGCTCCCTGGTGGATGGCAGGGCTCTGACCATCCTGAGCCCTTTGGGTCTCGATGAAGCAGGACACAAGTGTCTTAGAGGCATTCTGATGGAAAATTGTGCCGCACAAGCGGTCTTGGCTTGCCATGTGGTAGGGTTGCACTTGAGCATTGTCAGGATCGCACTGTTAGCTAGCAAAAAATCTCTTTAACGCTTTAGTAAAAATCTTGTCAAGAGGAAACTGCAAGGCTTGATCACCCTTGGTCGGTATAAAAGACAAAATTTTGAGGTCGAGCCCATGACTTAAGAGTATATGCTCGGAGGAGGGAAAGATGGTGAAGGGCATGCTGGCAGGAATCCTTACTCTACCTTGTCGGTCAGTCACCCTTGCCCTGAGCCTGTCCAGCTCTATGTGATACGAGTAGAGATTTTATGGATTCTATCTCCCTTGATGCAGGCTGGAGTCAAATTGGTTGCCAAAAGATGGCCTGGAGATTGGATTTGACGTGTATGGTACACATGCTGAGCTGCAGATCAAGGTATGCAGGTTGAAGAAGAGATTTAGATCATGTGTCATTCGTTACAGGAGAGAGGGCTCTTTAGGTGCCCCGGCTTGTAATGTCATGCAAAATCCCTGTGTTGCTTCCTGCCATTCCCTGAGCAAGCGCCTGTTCATTGCGCACAGCTTCTCAAATTGGTACGATTTGTGCCCTGATTTTCCTTTCATCACTCGGTGGTGCGAGTGCAGGCATCTGGCTTGCGCATCGGCGCATGCAATAGCCCTCGCGGCTTGCACACGCTCCGCCAACATGTGCGGCTTAGTGTTGCTGAGCTGGATCTGGACCAGCAGCCTCAACCGCAACAGCCCTCAGCGTCGTCCCTGAATGGCTCAGTGCGTGTGGAAGTCTGGTTGCTGGACAGCTTCTTTTTCCTCACGGGCAGCCAGCAGCCACAGCAGCAGCGGCACCAACTGGAGAACAGGGCATGCGCACAGGGGCAGGCCGTGATCTCGCTGTTGCAGTGTCTGCGGCGGCAGAGGCCGACGCAAGCTCATGCCGGCCCAGGAGAGCACGAGCAGGAGTGCGACAGCAGCGACGGCGAGGAGCTGGAGGGCCCGGCAGGAGCGCCGCACCTGCCGGGCCCTCCACCTTCCAGCTTCCAGGCACCCAACGGCGAGGTGCGTGGGCCTGTGTATGATCTGGGCATGTGCGAGGCTTCAGGTCAGCGAGTGGCTGGAAACGTGTGATAAATGGCGGCGCGCGCATGTTCAGCCAGGTCAAGGCTCTCCACAGGAGCACAAGCGGTGCACCTTTTTTCGGTGAGGCCAAGGCTCTAAGCAGGTGAATATCTCAGAATTCTATGGCAGGATTATATGGTCAGTACATGGCAAGCCTGAGAATGCCTGCCTGTGTTGCTGTACTCGCACACACTGAGATGAAGGGATCGCACATCCAAATTACTGGGAGCACCCAGGAAAGTTGGTTGGCACACCTGATGCATCTTTTGGAAGCCATTAGCTCTTGTGTGAGCAACAAACAAACAAACAAACAAACAAACAAACAAGCAAGCAAGCAAGCAAAGCATGCAAGCACGCATCAAGTCATCCATTACGCAATTGTGCCCATGGGCACGGGCTTGGGCTCATGAGGAGCAGTTTTAGTGGCTTTGCCTTTAATCATGCAACTGCCAATCATGTGATTGCTATAAGCTCTGACTTTGATGGTGTTCACCCTCTGATGCCTCAGGAGGAGCAGGCCGCGTCAGCAGCCGCTGCCACAGCGGGAGGGCATGATGTGCGGGACGAGATCTTTGAGATTGCGAGGCCTGTTGGCTGGAGCACCGAAGCCCAGGACCCCCCAGGTGCAGGAATGCACTGTGTCCAGGATGCTGCTCACTTGATGCAGGGGATTGGGCTGTGTTCAGTTGGGAGGATGTAAGCGCCCAGGGCAATAACCGCAGGGTTACGGTTGCTGCTTGGCCTACCCTGATCTTGATCCAAGACCCACGCCTCATCCAGCCGCGCCGCCCCGAAGCCATTGACTTTTTAATGGCGTGCCTGTTGGTTTGTGTGGCTTGCTTCCTGCCGAGGGGTCTTGCGTGGTACAGATTTGATGCTGTGCTTGATGTGCACGCTCTTGAACCCCGGCGGCTTCTTCAACCGTCTCGAACAGTGTTGTGTCTCTTACTTGCTGCAGCTGTTGCTCACACCTCAGGTGAGGTCACGTTGTCCTTGGCCTCCTGTGCCCTCAGGTGATGTCACATTGTTTTTGGCCTCCTGCACCCACAGGTCTGAAGTGCAGCCTCTTCCGCTATCAGCGGAAGGCTCTTGCGTGGATGCGTTGGAGGGAGCAGCAAGGTGAGGAGAGGGGGCGAGCATGCCATGCGGCAAAGTCCCTCTGCCTGCTTGCCTCGTAACTCTGCCTTTCATGCTGTGCAGCATAGGCCCTCTGCCTGCTTGCCTCGTAATTCTGCCTTTCATGCTGTGCAGCATGGGCCCTCTGCCTGCTTGCCTCGTAATTCTGCCTTTCATGCTGTGCAGCATAGGCCCTCTGCCTGCTTGCCTCATATTTCCCCCTCCCAACAAACCGCGAGCTTGACGCTGCTTGTGTTGAATGTTCAGAACTTCCAATGCTTACCCCCCGCCTTCTCAGACACTTGCACACACCTGCATGCACACACACAGGCATGCGCGCACATATACATGCATACACACACATGCACATACACACACAAATGCGCATGCAAATTACTCGCGCATGCATGCATGCACACACGTGAGCACAAATGCAAGAACAAAGACACACGCACACACGATGCACGCACCCAAGCAAGTGGCCCAAGCCCTTCTTCTTCTCTTCATGCTCCCTCAGGCCATGACCCTCTTGCCTCTTCAGCCCAGGCCCCCCCAGTGCAGCCTCCTCCTGGCTGGCCTGCAGACGGGCGTTTTGCGCTGCTGTGGCAGAGGATCATGCTGCAGGTGCGTGCGTAGGATGCTGGAAACCAAGGCTTGTGCACATTGTTGTACGTTAGGGGATGCATGAGTTTCTGCAGCTTTGTGTGCATTATTACTGCTGCTCCCCACAAGAGGCTTGCTGCAGCTGCCAAAAGTCCTGGCGCTTTGTCATGCACAGCCCCTTTGCACATGTCCTTGCTTGTTCCCCTCTTGGCTGTATTTAGCCCACCAATTGGGTTTGTGCACCAGTGCCTTGGCTGATTGGCGCACGTCACAAGGCTCAGCGGGGGAGCCTCACCTGCCCCCTGACTGTGAACGCACCCCTGACTGCAGAGCGGGTCATGTGTGTGGCTAAACCAGCTTGAGGGCCTGGCTTCTCAGACAGAGCCTGCGCTGGCGGGGCTGCACCTGAGCCCTGTCCGAGGCGGCATGCTGTGCGATGAGATGGTGAGGCGAGCGCGCTGCGGGGTTGTGAGATCATTGGGGCAGTGTGACTGTGTGGTAATGGCTGACTTGTGTGTTACAACAGTTAATCAGGCATACCATGCATGTGTTTCGTACTTATGCCCCGTCCAAGCCTTTTGGGCATGCCACGTGTTTATCCTCTTGCTGCCCCTGAACGTTTTTTTCTGACAAGCCGAGAATATGTTCCCTTGCATGCCACCCAGTCCGCTTTGTATACCATACAGCCCGCTAGCAGGCTACACACTTATCCGCTTACACCTCTGCACACACCCACAGGGCCTGGGCAAAACAGTGGAGGTGATTGCGCTGCTGCTTGCCCACAAAGACGACCCCGCCCTGCGCGGGCAGCCTGTACCGTGCCCCCCTGCATCCGATGGTGAGCCCTGACCTTGATGAGGATGGCCCCGCTCTGCACTGGCAGCCTGTGCCGTGCCCTACCCCCGTTGTATGGTGAACCTTTGCATGTCCCACAAGCAGCCATGTCACCTGGTTGAAGCAGTCTTAAAGAAAAGAAAAAAAGCTACGTTGGCAGAAAAGCACTTCAAACCAATGCCCCTGCTTTCCAGGAAACAGCCAACCTGCACATTCTGGCGCTTAATTGCAGAATTTTGGCACATCTCCATGCTATCTGGAAGTAAATGACAATGCTCAAGAAGATTACCATATGAGAGTCATCATACGAGATAATGCTCAACTTGTGTACATTTTGAAACTCTTCATGGACAAAAGTGGCCATGCCTCATAAATGGACAAGAAGATAGTTTCTTGCAGTCATTTGCATGCATGTACCAAAACATGCACATACCCATTAATGCACTCGTGCCCACACACCAATTTGTAAATTGCAGGAGATGGCATGGAAAGAACCCAAGTTGCAGGCCCTACTCTCATCGTGACACCCCCAGCTATTCTGCAGCAGGTATGAGTGCGTGTGCTGCCAGCCTTGCATCACAGGCAGGTCACACAGCACAGTTGGTTGTGTCTCAAATTGGCGGCATGTTGCTCGATCCTTGCATAGAAAAGGTCTAATGTCTGTCTCTGCCAAGAAACTGAAGTGTATCCTTGGAAGCCAAGCCCTGTACATAAACCCCCACTCAAGCCCACGGAGGGTTGAGGGTAAGGTGAGAAAGAGCAGCAAGCAACATATTTGCCTTAGCCAATGACCTTCGCTGCAAAAAGAAGAACTTCAGCCATGGGTTAGGGAGTGAACGTTGCCTTGTGCTCACAAATCAAGCTGCACACTGGAGTGCATACAACATAAGACCGATCAAAAGCTGTTGATCCGTGCTGGCATGCAGTGGGTTGGTGAAATCCAAGACCACTCAAGCCTCAAGGTATGTAAGTCGCTTATTCAAGCGTAGCAGCCATGGAGGTTTGACATGTAATTGAAGGCAGGGGGTGTTCGTGCTTCTCTGGTTTGTCTTTTCATGTTGTGTGTATCTTTCATTGCCTCTCATTGCTATGCACCAATCAAAGCCGTTGCTGCATTTTTGAGCACCAAATGGTCTACCAGCACACGCATATCATTGTGCATGCGGTAGTTGTACCAGCATTATTTTACGTGCGAGTTCTCCTAGCATGCCTGTGCCGCTGCAATTCCAATGTGCATGCCCCCATTCACCCGCGTGCTCACACTTCTGGGCATATATGGCAGTTTTGCAGATGTGTGCAGTGTAGTTGCAAAGGGCACAACAAATATGCAGTGTCCTTGCACTCATAGGTGGTGGTGTACGATGGCCTGAAGGACAACCAGAGTCAGATCTCTCGCGCCTCGAAGGCTGACATAGTGAAGTGCCAGAGGTGAGTGCCAGAGGTGAGGCTGACATAGTGAAGTGCCAGAGGTGAGTGCCAGAGGTGAGCACGCCTCGAAGGCTGACATAGTGAAGTGCCAGAGGTGAGCGCCAGAGGTGAGTGCCAGAGGTGAGCGCGCCTCGAAGGCTGACATAGTGAAGTGCCAGAGGTGAGTGCCTCGAAGGCTGACATAGTGAAGTGCCAGAGGTGAGTGCCCCCAAAAAGTGGCTTGGTGAGGAACAGATTGAAAGTGGGACCAAGCTTCAGTGAAAAATATCAAAAGATTCTGATGACTTGAAGCAGGGCAAACTCAGTGCAGCTCAGAAATGAATAGAGCAAAGTCAGTTGGCAGACAGAACGGATTCTTGCCTGTGCTTTAAGGCGCGGCCCAGTGAGAACCAGGCTTGAAATGAAACAGGCCACGAGAGGAACAAACAAGAGTATTGTTCATAAAGGAAAAATGTAGCTTGATTTGATGCTCGACATTGCACATCCAGTGGCCCTTGAATACAAAGTGGCCTCTGTGAGGTGGCTGGCAAGCTGGCTGTCCAGAACCACTGTTGTGCTGAGGCTGTCCTCTGTTGCATGAAGCTGCCTCTCTTGCATTATCTCTTGAGGACGGGCTCAACGCCGCCTTTATTGTATGAAGTATGAAGCTGCCTCTTTGGGATCCTCTCCTGAGCACGGGCTCAACGCTGCCTTTCTTGTATGAAGCTGCCCTTTGCGTGCCTCATACACGCGTGCAATGCTGCCGGTATTGCTTGGGGCAGGGCCGTGGACAAGGCAACGGCGAACGTGTTAAGGATTGCTTCCCAGCAGGGACAGCCGTGTCCGCTTGTCCCACCCCCACAGCAGGCAAGCCCCTCTTGTTCGCTGTCTGTGTTTTTTTTGTCCGCATGTCTGTATGTCTGCTTACCTGCCTGCCTGCCTGCTTGCCTGCCTGTCTGTCAGTATGCCTGCCTGCCTGCCTGCCTGCCTGCCTGCCTGCCCGCCTGCCTGCCTACCTGCCTGCCTGCCTGTCTGCCTGCCTACCGCCCCGCTTCCTGGATTCTCTGTCTTTTCCTCATCTATTTTTATTTACTGGTGCCCTAAGGTGCACAAGCATGATAGGTATGCACTGTGCTGATCAATAGCTATGTGCTGCACAAGCCAAGCATGGAAAGTTGGCAGATGCTTCTTGTTCTGGGGGCTGCACACGCTCACCGGCCTTGATTCTTGGCTTGTGCACAAACTATTTGCAACAGCGCATGAAAGGACAGGCCAGGGAACATAAGAGAGGCATGCAGCATCTTAGATTCCCAGAGGGCCGGCAGCGCACAGCTGGGCAGGCAAGCCATTGCCCCACGTTGTGTGCATGCTGCATCCAAAAGTGCTGCATCCACCGCGAAGCTCTTGCCTCCCTTGTGTGCATGCTGCTGTGTGCATACCTGCTTGTGTGTATACTGCACCCACCGCAAGGCTCCTGCCTCAGGACCTATGGCCTGGGAACCGGCAAACAGCCGTGAGGTGCTGGCAGCCAGGGTGCGCACTATTTTTGGGACTTGGCAGCGCAACACTAAGTTTACGTATGCACTGTCTTTGCAGCAGCAGGCACAGTGCTTTTAGGACTGGGCAATTCAGCGCTGGGTGCATGCATGCAATGTATGTGCAGAAGCGGCGCAGGCCCAACAGCGCAGGAGGCAGAGCCGCCCAGGGGAGCAGGGGTGGGGAGGCAAGTGGCGGCCCAGACGGAGTGGATAGAGCGCAGGAACAGGAGACAGAAGGTTGCGAGGAGGAGAGCACGGACACTGCAAGTGCTGGCACAAGGGGCAGGAGCCGCGCTCAAGGGAGAGGATGGAGTCGAGGGGGCGGTGGCAGCAGGAGGGGAGCGGCGCGGGGATCTGGGAACAAACGGAAGGTGTGAGAGTGTAAATCAAATGTGTGTGTGGTGTGGAAAGGCCAGAAGAATTTATGTTTGGCTGCTGTGCAATGATGCGCGCAACTCATAAAGGGGCGTGCTTACCTACGCTTTCGTGGTCGCCCCTTGTGCCGGACAACAAGCTACCTGGTGCCTTGCGTGCAAACTTTCTCAGCCTGGTGCCTTGCGTGCAAACCTTTCTCAGTCCACGAACGCGCAAAAACAGCTGCAGTGGTACACTCAAAGCCTGACACAACCCATGACAAATGGAAGGCACCATGTTTAGTGGAGTGGCTGGGGCTGTCCAGTATCAAGTCATACGTTCACCTGTGGCGTATGCTATGTCTACCCATGGCATATGCTATGTCCAACCATAGCATATGCTTTCTGTTTACATTTGCCTCATCTTTGGCCCCCGTTTGCCCATGAGCCTCTTTCTCGTGCCTTGCGCTCTTGCACAGGTCATGTTTGCGACAGAACAGGAGTTAGAGGATGCCAATTCTGACCTCGCCACTGCAAAAGCCAAGCTGGGTGCACTCCTGGAACAGCAGGTGCAGCGCCCAGTTTGATCTTGCGCATATTGGCTGTGTCACGCTATGCAGCCCTAAGCACTAGTTTGGCTTTATTTTCTCTGTCGTCAGGCTTGGCTGCTCCTTGCCACAAACTAGCCCGTACTTTGCCCCAAGCCTGTGCTGGGACGCACCTCATTTCGCCACCTGCCAGTGCAAGCCCGGGAGCATTGTGGGTGCTTTGCCACCACATTCCGCCATTTGTACCCGTGCGAGCGAGGAAGCATATGGGTTCTGAGCTGCTCAAACACAGCTCCTAACTGCACGTGCTAAGCACAAGCAAGCTGCCTTTTTTGTTGTCTGCCCGGCTTTGTGCCGATGAAACGCATGGCAGCAATGGAGGGTGGGCGTGCCCTGATGGGCTGTGTGCACACTGCGTGATGCACACTCCGTGATGCAAACTGCGTGATGCACACTCCGTGATGCAAACTGCGTGATGCACACTCCGTGATGCACACTGCGTGATGCACACTCTGTGATGCACACTCCGTAATGCACACTCCGTGATACATACTGCGTGATGCACAGAAAGCCGACGTGGTGGCAGCCAAGATCGTGCAGCAGCTGGTGCAGGCGGATATTGTTTTGACGACGTACAATGTCCTTTCACAAGAGGTGCGCGCGTGAGCCTGGTTGCTCATGTGGCCCTGTTCTTTGTTACAGCTGTCCTGGCTTTGCTTGCTTTTAGCTTGCTGCTTAGATTCTTTTCTTGGCACATGGCATGTAACCTTTGGGGCAAGTCCGCACAAGACTCTTGCTGAAACAAACTCTCCTCCGCCTCCGGCAATGCATGCTGTCCCATTCGCCCCCCTTGAGGATGCATGGTCATGGAGTCATACCCGCTGCCTCCCCTCACCCTGTGAGCTGACGTGCCCCGCGCTTTTGTGCATGGCCTTGCTCACGTCCACTTGCCCCGCAGCATGTCCGGCACGCTGCCCTTGCTGTTCCTGTCCGTAGCCCCCCCTCACCTGGTGCCCCTCACCTGGTGCCCCTCACCTGGTGCCCCTCACCTGGTGCTCACCTGGTGCTCACCCTCACCTGGTGCCCCCTCACCTGGTGCCCC
>LFCJ01002361.1_pt1 | contig 13591 bp, 16 predicted proteins | sample 643141 | NCBI WGS metagenome assembly LFCJ01 (sample SAMN03766243, study PRJNA286221) | soda lake metagenome | biome: soda lake; feature: Kulunda steppe; material: water; isolation source: sample B1-Br-g2 brine of Lake Bitter-1 | place: Russia: Kulunda steppe | collected 2010-07 | reverse complement strand
CGAAGATGACGATCCAATGGATGACGACGAAGATGACGATCCAATGGATGACGACGAAGATGACGATCCAATGGATGACGACGAAGATGACGAGATGGACGACGAGGAAGACGACGAGATGGACGACGAGGAAGACGACGAGATGGACGATGAGGAAGACGACGGGATGGACGACGACGAAGAAGAAGACGAGTAACTCGCCACTTCGCGGGGCGATCACCGATCAACGTTTGCCCTGAGGACGGCTCGATCGACCCAGTCTGGGGCATTTTATACCAGTCCGGGATCTCGCGTAGGTCGTCGCCTCTCCGGTCGGTGTCCCGGCCGACCGGTGTCGTCGATGACCCGATCGAGAGCGACGCCACTGGCATACCAGCCACTGCACGTCAGTGCACACCTGGTCGCCAGACGAAACGACGGTCAGCGTGGACCGTTGCAGTTGATACTATCTCTCTATCGCGGTGTCCAACCGTGACCGACCGGGAGCCGTGCTTCGGTACCCGACTCCGTAACGGCCGCTCGTGTGGGGGTGACACCCAGTGGTCGGTGCTCGTCGCCTGGGCCGATAAAATGAACGTGGGAACGGACGGATTAGCCGTGAATGCCCATCGCTTCGATCTGTTCCTGGTAGCGGTTCCGGATCGTCACCTCGGTCACCTGTGCGACGTCAGCGACCTCTCGCTGGGTCTTCTTTTCGTTGCACAGTAACGACGCGGCGTAGATCGCAGCGGCGGCGTAGCCGGTGGGTGACTTGCCCGAGAGGAGTCCTTCCTCGGCCGTCTTTTCGATGATTTCGTTGGCCTTGGTCTGGACCTCTTCGGAGAGTTCGAGTTCAGAACAGAAGCGCGGAACGTACTTTTTCGGGTCGACGGGTCGCATCTCGAGGCCGAGTTCCTGCGAGATGTAGCGATACGTTCGACCGATCTCTTTCCGTTCGACGCGTGAGACTTCCGAGATCTCCTCGAGACTTCGAGGGATGCCTTCCTTCCGGCAGGCAGCGTACAGCGCGGACGTGGCGACGCCCTCGATCGACCGACCGCGAATGAGGTCTTCTTTGAGCGCGCGTCGATAGATGACGGACGCGACCTCACGAACGGACCGCGGGACCCCGAGCGCCGAGGCCATACGGTCAATCTCGCTGAGTGCGAACTGCAGGTTGCGCTCGCCGGCGTCTTTCGTTCGGATTCGCTCTTGCCACTTTCGCAGCCGATGCATCTGGCTGCGTTTCTTCGAGGAGATCGAGCGACCGTAGGCGTCTTTGTCCTTCCAGTCGATCGTCGTCGTGAGTCCCTTATCGTGCATCGTCTGGGTCGTCGGTGCACCGACGCGGGACTTCTGCTGTCGCTCCTGGTGGTTGAACGCCCGCCACTCAGGGCCCGGATCGATTTTTTCTTCTTCCACGACGAGCCCACAGTCTTCACAGATGAGCTCACCCCGGTCTGAGTCCTTGACGAGATTCTCCGATTCACACTCGGGACAGGCACGTACCCCCTCCTGTTGCTCGGTCTCGTCCGTCTCACGTGTTCGCTCCCGCTGGCGGGTGGACCGTGTCATCGCACTTTTATAGTAGTAGCACCATGCTATATAAATCCTCGGGAACTATTTTGGCCGGTTGACTGTTATCCGCCGATAACCCCGGATATGGGGCTTCAGAGGCGAGGTTTGCGATTTGAAACCGGAAAGACTTTATTTAGGACTGGCCGATCACAGCACCGAATGCCCGTTATCGAGTGTGACGTCGACGCCGCTCGCGAACGCCTCGAGGACGCCGGTGTGGACGTCGAAACCGGCAACACCGACCACGAACGCTGGCGCGCGAGTCACGGCGACGCGACGGCCGTCGCGTACGACGACAAGGTCGTACTCCAGGGGGGAACTCCACGTGACCTCGAGGCGCTGCTTCGCGAGGGGGGCGGCCGCGCACACGTCCACTTCGACGGCGCGGCCCGCGGGAATCCCGGGCCGGCGGCGATCGGCTGGGTGATCGTCACCGGCGATGGGATCGTCGCCGAAGGCAGCGAGCGCATCGGGACGGCGACGAACAACCAGGCCGAGTACGAGGCGCTGATCGCCGCCCTCGAGGCCGTCCGGGACCACGGATACGACGTGGTCCACCTCCGCGGTGACTCCGAACTCGTCGTCAAACAGGTTCGCGGGGAGTACAACACCAACAACCCCGAACTGCGCGAGAAACGCGTTACCGTCCACGAACTACTGCGGGAGTTCGACGAGTGGACCCTCGAGCACGTTCCGCGCGAAGTCAACGAACACGCCGACGAACTCGCGAACGAAGCGCTCGATCGGTCCTGATCGAGCTCCTCCGTGCAGCCGGCGATGGTGAACGACACCCCGCCGTCCAGCGATCGACAACGGGAAAGCCGGTCGGAGCGTATCGGCAGCCACGACCGATATGAGCGATCAGATGGACGGCACCGATCCGACCGACGGTGGATCCGATGCCGACGGTTCCGACGACGAACTCCCGGCCGAGGTCATCGAGGAAGCCGAACGGTTGACGAAGTTAGCACGGTCCGCACCGGAAGAGCCAGAAGCCGAGGCCCACCTCGAGCGACGGGCGACGCTTCTCGAGCAACACGATTTCACCGCCAGGGTTCGCGACGACGACGGTGACGCGACCCTCGTCCTCCATCCCGACGAGTGGCACGACGACGGCGTCGTCAGGACCGACCGTATCGAGGACCTCTCCCGGGCCGTCGAACGCCCCCTCGAGGGAACTGGTGATCCCGACGACTGGGCCGACGTCGACGCCCGGAACCGGGAACTCGCGGCCGCTGTGCGGGCGGCCCACGGTGACGTCCACGGCGACAACGCCGACGCGCTCGCGGATTTCCTGGGCAATCACTACGCGAAGACGATCGAGTCGCTGACGGGGCCGGAGCTCACGGAGTTTCGTCTCGAGTACTTCGTTCGAAATGCGTGGCCGTCAGCTGCCCAGCGGGCCGTGATCGACGAGTCGATCAGGCTCGTTTACCAGACGGCCGGAGAAACGGCGCCCGAGTACCGTTCTCAGTAGCTCTCGTCGACCAGTTCGCGGATCTCCTCGGCGCGGTCGTCGCCGGTGACGACCTTCGAGAGGGTCCAGCGGACCCCGTCGAGGACGGCTTCGTAGCCGTCGTCGGTCAGGGAGTACTGGTTGGTTCGCTTGTCGAGTTCGCTCTTTTCGACCAGTCCGAGGCTGACGAGTTCGTCGAGATTGGGGTAGAGTCGACCGTGGTTGACTTCCGTCCCGTAGTAGTCCTCGAGTTCGCGCTTGATCGCCAGCCCGTACATCGGCTCCTTCCCGAGGATGGTGAGGATGTTGGTCTGGAACGCAGTAAGTTCGCGTGCAATACTCTGTTCGCCGGTGATTGATTGTGCCTCTGACATGCTTCTGTAAATGTCACCAGACTATTTAAGACTTGCCAACTATTCGGTTTTGATGCCGGTTAGACGGCGTCTAACCGCCTGCAGCGGTGCCCGGAGTGCCGCAGTGTGGGGGTTGTCTGTCGGCTGTCTGGCAGCCGCCACCTGTGAGTGAAACGTGATTAGGAAAGTACTTTTTGATCGACCGTGGAATCACCGCTACATGGTAAACCTCTGGGAAGACCTGGAAACCGGACCGAACCCGCCGGAAGAGATCTACGCCGTCGTCGAGTGTCTCAAGGGCGAACGGAACAAGTACGAGTACGACAAGGACGTTCCCGGCGTCGTCTTGGACCGCGTGCTCCACTCGAACGTCCACTACCCGAGCGACTACGGCTTCATCCCGCAGTCGTACTACGACGACGAGGACCCCTTCGACGTGCTCGTCCTCGTCGAGGACCAGACGTTCCCCGGCTGTGTCATCGAGGTCCGCCCGGTCGCACTGATGAAGATGGACGACGACGGCGAACAGGACGACAAAGTGATCGCCGTCCCCACCGAGGACCCCCGCTACGACCACATCGAGGACCTCGAGGACATCCCACAGCAACAGCGTGACGAGATCGACGAGTTCTTCGCGACGTACAAGAACTTGGAGGCCGGCAAAGAAGTCGAGACGCTGGGCTGGGAGGACAAGCAGGCTGCCTACGACGCGATCGAGCACGCGCAGGACCTCTACCAGGAGCACTTCGGGTAACCCCGTCGCAGTCCGGTCCGAGCCGGCCGTTGTCACCGGTCGACCGGACCGGCCCGACCACCGCTGTTTCTCGACAGCGACGCCGCGAGCCGACTGCATACCCTGTGGTTATCCGCTCGACGCTACCGATGCATTATGAGCATGAGTAATTTTATTGGTGGGGCCGTCGTAGCTCTACTCGTTATGGCAGCGTCCAAACGCACCCCCCGCGACGTCGATTCGACCGCCGACCCTCCCGAGACGGGTGTCGGCATCGACCATCTCACGGTCGTTCCGACCAACTTCGAGCCGGCGGACGACGGTCGCGAGGAGTGACCGTCCGACGGAGTCCTCGCCCACCGACGCCTCGAGTCGCTTCAGGCGACGACGCTTGCCCCCGCCGACTGTGAGAGCTGTCCGGCGATTGACTCGAGCCGACCGGCGACATCTCGGCTCGGTACCGCGACGTTCGTCCTTCTCAGCAAAGTGTCCTGAAACGAAGCTTCTTGTATCCGGTCGGACTACGACCGGCCATGGGTCTATTCGATCGGTTGCGGGGTGACGGCAGCCCCCGGGTCGCGTTTATCGGCGTCGATGGCGTGCCGTACAGTCTCTTGTCGGAACACGAAGAGCTGTTCCCGAACTTCGCAGCGATCGCCGACGAGGGCACCGCCGGCGAGATCTCGAGCATCGTCCCACCGGAATCGAGCGCCTGCTGGCCGTCGCTGACGACCGGAGTGAACCCCGGCGAGACCGGCGTCTACGGCTTCCAGGACCGTGAAAACGGCACCTACGACACGTACGTCCCGATGGGCCGTGACGTCCAGGCGGACCGTCTCTGGGATCGCGTCCAGGAAGCCGGCCGTCAAGCGACCGTGATGAACGTCCCGGTGACGTTCCCACCCCAGCGAAACGTCCAGCGGATGGTCTCGGGCTTTCTCTCGAGTGGGCTCGAGAAGGCGGCCTACCCGGACGACGTTCGCGAGACGCTCGAGTCGCTCGACTATCGCATCGACGTGAACCCGAGACTCGGCCACGAAGCCGACAAAGCCGAGTTCATCGAGGACGCCCACGCGACGCTCGACGCCCGGTTCGAGGCGTTCGAACACTACGTCGAGGCAGACGACTGGGACCTCTTTTTCGGCGTCTTCATGACGACCGATCGGGTCAACCACTTCCTGTTCGAAGACTACGAACGCGACGGCGAGTACCGAGAGGAGTTCATCGACTTCTATCGGAAAGTCGACGACTACGTCGGTCGGCTGCGTGCCGCCCTCGCCGACGACGTCACCCTCGTCGTCGCCTCCGACCACGGCTTCACGACCCTGGACTACGAGGTTCACTGCAACGAGTGGCTCCGCAAGGAGGGCTGGCTCTCCTTCGAGACCGACGATCCCGAGGAGCTGGGCGACATCGCCGAGGAGACCCGGGCGTACTCGTTCATCCCCGGCCGGTTCTACCTGAACCTCGAGGGTCGCGAGCCCCGCGGATCGGTCTCCGAGGAGGAGTACGACGACGTCCGCGAGGAACTCGAGGCTGACCTGCTCGACCTCGAGGCGCCGGACGGTCGGCAGGTCATCGACCGCGTCGTCCGCAAGGAAGACGCGTTCCGCGGCGACCACGACGACATCGCGCCGGATCTCGTCGCGATCCCGAACGACGGATTCGACCTGAAGTCCGGCTTCAAGGCCGACTCCGAGGTCTTCGACACTGGCCCTCGAAACGGGATGCACAGTTTCGACGACACCGCGTTGTACGTCGACCACCCCGACGCCTCGATCGGCGACGTCGACCTGTTCGACATCGCGCCGACGATTCTGGACCTGATGGACGTCGAGTACAGCCGCGGGGAGTTCGACGGCGCGAGCATCGTCTGATACAGCAGTTGCAGTTCGGTAGCGCTAATCGCGCTCCGGTCGTGTTCTCGTGCTCGCGACCGTCGCTGCCGTCGCTCCGTCCCGACGTCTTCCCTGCCGTCGCTCGAGTTTCCCGTAGCGGTTTGGGGGCCTGCGGTATCCCGTGACGCAGTCGACGACGATCCACGGCCGTTTTCCGACCGCGACCGTACCCTCCGTCATGGAAGAAGTCATCCACGCTCGAGGCCACGAGCACGTCGCCGCCGAGCACGCGAGCACGTTCGAGGTGACGACCGACGACTACCTCACTCCCGCGGGCGACTGTATCCTCGCGATCGAGGCCGACCGTGCGCCTGCGGACTTCGATCCCGAGTTCGTCGAGGCCTGTCGTGACCCCGAGGCGGTCATCACGTTCGAGATCGACGCCGGCGGCCACCGCGACGCGGTGACGGGACGGGGCGACCCCGCCCTCGAGTTTACGAACGAGCGAAGCGCGGTCGGCCGAACCAGCGAGTACGTCGACGACCGGACGATCCTGCTCGAGGCGGAGGTCGCCGCGTCGGGATTCGATCGCGACCTCGTGGAGGCGCTGGCCGACGGGGCGGCGGCGACGATTACCCTTCGGGTCGAGTCGACTGGCGATGAGTAGTCGCCCGTGAGGACGCCCTCGGTGATCGCAGTGGACCGCTCGGACACGGCCTGACGGGCGTTCTCGACCCTGTCTGCTGGCTCGGGCTGGCCAGTCCGCATCGGCCACAACAGTGATCCCAAGCTACTGTCTACCACAGCATATGTCCCAGAAGGTGGTGTGTCCGCACTGTTCGGAACAGGTGTACGTAGAGATCGATCGAACGGTGTTACGAACCCGCAAGAAGATCGGCTCGCTGACCGACGGCTACGATCGGTCGGCGGTGTGTCCCGACTGCAACGAGAAGTTCGCCTGCAAGATCGACGATCCGATCGGTTGGTGAGTCCACCGGAGTGTCAACGGCCAGTCGAGAGAAAGAGTCTTTCCTCGAGCGGCCTCCTGTCGAGCTATGAGCGAGGACCCAGAGCCTGCGGTCAACATCAGCGGCGGCGAAACTGGTGGCGGCGTCGTCGCCGAGTTCGACCCTGCAACGGCCGACACGCGCGCCGAACGCGTCGTCGACCGCCTCGGACAGTTGTACTGGCAAAAGCGCTACGGCGGACGGGACGCGTTCACCTGTCTCGTCCGGACCATCCTGAGTCAGAACACGAGCGACACGGCCAGTCAGCCGGCTCACGACGCGTTGCTCGACCGCTATGAGACACCGAACGGCGACCTCGCCGAATCGCTCGCCGCGGCCGACCAGGCCACGCTCGCAGAGACGATCAGCTCCGCAGGGCTGTACAACCAGAAATCGGAAATCCTGATCGACACGGCCGAGTGGGTCCTCGAGACCTTCGACTCCGCCGCGGCGTTCGACGCGTTCGTCAAGGACGACGATCCCGGGACGGTCCGCGAGACGCTCCTCGAGGTTCGCGGCGTCGGTCCGAAGACGGCTGACTGCGTGTTGCTGTTTGCCGGCGGTCGTGCGGGCGTCTTTCCGGTCGACACCCACGTCCACCGGATCTATCGCCGGTTGGGGGTCGCGCCGGCCGAGGCCGACCACGAGGAGGTTCGCGAGGTAATAGAGCGTGAGGTGCCCGCAGCGAAGTGCGGCTTCGGGCACACGGCGACGATCCAGTTCGGCCGGGAGTACTGCACGGCGCGCAAGCCGGCGTGTCTCGAGGATCCCGACGCCTGTCCGATGGGCGATCTGTGCGATCAGGTCGGTGTCTATCCCGCGACGGGCGAGGTCGTCGATCCGGCCGAGACGGCGGATTGACGTCCTCGCCCCTTCTCGAGGCCGGGGTCGCCCGCGCCCTCGTGATCGCGTCGTCGGGATCGACACATATACGCAAGCCTGATTTATCTGTTGACATAATGGGTGCCTTCACTGACGACGAACTGGCTGGTGTCTACAAGGCCATTTACGCCCGCCGGGACATCCGTCGTTTTTCGGACGAGCCGGTCCCGGAGGACGTCCTCGAGCGGATACTCGAGGCCGCCCACCACGCGCCGAGCGTCGGTTTCTCACAGCCGTGGGATCTCGTGGTCGTCACCGACGACGAAACGAAAACCGAGATCGCGGAGATCGCCGACCGGGCCATCGCGGCCGCCCGCGAGGGCTACGAAGAGCCACGACGGAGCGAGTTCTCGGCGCTCAAACTCGAGGGGATCCGCGAGTCGCCCGTGAACATCTGTGTCACCTGTGACCCGACACGAGGCGCCCCGCACGTTCTCGGTCGGAGTTCGATGCGACGGACCGACGTCTACTCGACCTGTCTGGCGGTCCAGAACCTCTGGCTGGCTGCGAGAGCCGAAGGGATCGGCGTCGGGTGGGTGAGCGTCCTCTACCCCTCCGAGGTCCAGCAGGTGCTCGAGATCCCGCCGCACGTCAAGCCCGTCGCGTATCTCTGCGTCGGCTACCCGGCGGACGGCTTTCCGGAGGAACCGGTCCTCCAGCAGGCGGGGTGGCGCGATCGAATCGACGTCGACGAACTCCTCCACGAAGACCGCTGGGAGGGGTCCGGGGCGTAACTATCCGACAGTGCGTACAGTTCGAGCGAACGCAGCTCTCAGGTGAGGAAAAGGGCGACCGAACGGAACTCTTCCGTCAGAGGAAACGGAACGTCTCGAGGTTCTTCGGCGCGAACGTCCGCATGTTGTAGTCGTGATAGAGTGCCGAGGAGAGATCCTGCGTGGAGCGTTCGTCGCCGTGGACACAGAGGACCTTCTCGGGGCGGGGGTTCATCGTCTTGACGAAGTTCTCGAGGCCGGCACGGTCGGCGTGACCGGAGAAGCCGTCGACGGTCTCGACGTCCATGTTCAGCGAGAGCGTGCCGCGGCCGTTGCCGCCGTTGGCGGGGCCGACCTCGCTCGTGGGGATCTCGTCCCAGCCGGTCTGGATGCGTCGTCCCAGCGTCCCCTGGGCCTGGTAGCCGACGAAGACGAGCGTCGAGTCCGGATCGGGGCCGATGTGGCCCAGCCAGGACATGATGGGACCGCCCGTGACCATCCCGGACGTCGAGAGGATGATGCAGGGGCCCTCGTCGGCGACGTCCTGTCGTTCCTCCTCGCCGCCGTCGATGTGGTTGAACTCCTCGGCGAGGAACGGGTTCTCGTCCTCGTGGAAGATCCGGTCGCGCAGATCGTCGCGGAGGTACTCGGGGTAGGTGGTGTGGATCGCCGTCGCCTCCCAGATCATCCCATCCAGGTGGACCGGCATCGAGGGAATGTCGCCTTCGCGCATCGCCTCCTCGATGACCAGCATGATCTCCTGGGAGCGACCGACGGCGAAGGCGGGGATGAGGACTTTGCCGCCGCGCTCGTGGGTGTCTCTGATGACCTCTTTGAGCTTTCGCTCGGAGTCTTTCTGGTCGGTCTGGTAGTCGTTGCGACCGCCGTAGGTCGACTCGAGGACGAGCGTCTCCACGCGGGGGAAGTCGTTGACGGCACCGTTGAACAGGCGCGTGTCCTCGTAGTGGATGTCACCGGAGAACGCGACGTTGTAGAGGCCGTCGCCGATGTGAAAGTGCGTCACCGCCGAGCCGAGGATGTGGCCTGCGTTGTGGAAGGTGAGTTTGACGTCGGGGGCGATGTCGGTCACGTTGCCGTACTCGAGCGGGATGCAGTGTTTGATCGCCTCGCGGACCTGCTCGGACTCGTAGGGGGGCGTGCGCCCTTCCTTGGCGGCGACGTCGAGGTAGTCGAGGGTCAGCAGGCCCATCAGGTCGCGGGTCGGCTCGGTACAGTAGATCGGCCCGTCGTAGCCGTACTTGAACAGCAACGGGATGAGCGCGGAGTGGTCGAGGTGGGCGTGCGTGAGGACGACGGCGTCGATGTTCTGTGGGCCCGCGCCGAGGGCTTCCGGCGCGTGGAGGTACGGAACCTCGCCTTCGGCGCCCGGTTTGTCGCCACAGTCGATCAGAATCCGGGTTTCGGGCGTCGAGAGGATGAACGCGGCCCGTCCGACCTCCCGACAGCACCCGAGCGTCGTGATGCGGACGTACTCGTCGTCGGACATCTCGTCGCGGTGGATCTGTCGGCCCACCTTCTCCAAGATGTCGCGGCGTTCGTCGCGTTCCTGTTTGAGGAAGCTCCGGACGTTCGAGACGGTCGAGGACTCGATCGGCGGCGTTCGGACGACCTCGGGCGTCCAGCCGACGTTCTTCGTGATGTCGCGAAGCGTCGAGCCGTGGCGGCCGATGACCATCCCGGGCTTTTCGGCCTCGATGACGACCTCGCCGGTGTCGGCGTGGAAGTCGAGGTCCGTGATGCCGGCTTCGTCCGGAACGACCGTCGTGATCTCCTCGCGGGCCTCTTCGGGGTGAGAGAGGACGCTCGGGTCGGGGCGAACGGTGATCCGCTTGCGGAGTTTGCTCGCGAGTTTCCGAATGAGATCGCCCTGGCGGGCGAACTTCTTCGGATCGCGGGTGTAGACCACCAGCTCCGGCCCTTCGTATTTCACCGAGGAGACCGAGATATCACTCGGTAACTCGCTCGTGATCTCTGCTTTCAGATCGTCAAGTTGCTGCTCTACAGTGCTCATATGTCGCCGAATGTGGCTTGCGTGAACTCGCCGCCGGGAACGGGCGTCCGTCGTCGGGGTGTGAACTGTGAGGGGAAAGTCCGTGGCCGTCGACGGGCGATTCCATCGACGACGGTCGAGAGAGACGTCCCCAGACTCGGACGGTATAGTACGTCTCTGTCCGACTCATCCTGTTCTCTGTGCCGTGACGAACACGCTCCCAGGTCGGTTATCCTGGTCGATGCGGGACAATTCCAGGGAGAACCCGCTTACCAGACGCTATTCTTTGCGTGGTATAAAAGCCTTCGCAAAAGCAAGGGTCGTCGGGACCGTAGCGGCCACTGAACCATGCATTTGACACCCGAACGCGTCGCCGACGAACGAGCGTGGGTCGTCGCTCGAGCCGACAGGATCGTCCCGGTCATCAACGGGGTTCGCGAGGACCTGGGGGACATCTTCGAGACCGAGGTCGATCCCGTCACCGAAGCCCAGTACGTCTCGGCAGTCGACGCCGTCTTCGCCGACGGTGACCTCGCGGTCAACGTCGCCGCGCTCGTCGCAATTCTGCGAGGGCTCGACGTCGACGGCGACTACCCGGGGTTCGTCGTCGACGAGATCCTCGGCAGGGAACTGGCCGCCACGATCGCTGGCACGCAACCGCTGCGAACGCTCGGGGAGGCAACCTTTCACTACGCCGACCTGCAGGTTCACGGCGACACCGAGGAGAACGCCGGCGTCGACGACCTCGAGGCGGCGCTCGCGGCCGGCTTTCAGGAACGGATTCCGGGCTGGAACTGGACCGAACGGGAGAGCCCGTTCGGCGTCGACCCGGAGGAATAACTCGTTGAGGGGCCGTAATTAGTCGTCCGCGGACTCGTCGCCTTCCTCGAGTTCCTCTTCAGCTCCTTCCTGGAGCTCTTCTTCGATCTCCTCGAGCTCTTCCTCGTCGATCTCTTCGCCTTCCGGCATCTCCTCGCCGCCTTCAGGGGCGGGCTGTTGTTGTTGCTGTTGTTCGAGCAGCTGCTCGTAGAGGGAGCCGCCGCCGAGCACCGAGATGTCGCCCGAACGGAGTGCGTCGACCAGGACCTCACCGGAGCCGTCGACGAGGTAGAGCCCGGACTCATCGTCGCCCTCCTCGACCCGGAGGTCGTCGTCGCTTTCGGCGTCGACCCGGGTTTCGAAGTCCTCGATCGCGCTCTCGAACAGCTCCATCTGCCGCTGCTGGGCTTCTTCCTCGGAGACCTCGCCTTCCATGGCGTCCTCCTGAAGTGCCTGCATCTCGTCCATATCCGGTTCGACGAGCGCGGTGAGGTGGCCGTCCGCTCCGTTTCCATCGCCGTCGTCACTCACGCTGAAATCGGAACATCCAGCGATGGACGCTGCGACGCCCGTTCCCGCGAGCTGCAAGAACCGACGGCGCTGCTTGAAATCTGACATCGTACACTAGCCCGCGGGAAGCTTGAGGTATAAATCTTCTTCCATCGATCTCTCCTGGGCCCCGTCATTTGAGGGCTCTATCGACGATCCGCCTCGAGCGTCGCCAGATCACGGTACGTCACCACCTGTCAACTCTCGCCGCCTACTCGTGTCGCTTTTACCTGCTGGCGGGCTATGCCGTGGCAGTGACCCCCACCGACCGTGCCGAGGCCGTGACTCTCGAGTCGCCCTCGCTCGAGGCCGCCCGCGAGGCCATCACCGACGGCTTCGATCGGGGGGCGCTCGTGACGGCCTTCGGCCGGTGCACCGTCGACTACGACGGTCGAGCCTCGAGTCGGCTCGAGGCCGGCGACCGTCACGTCATGTGCAAACCCGACGGCACGACGCTGGTTCACGGCTCCGAGGGCCAACAGCCGATCAACTGGCAGCCGCCGGGCTGTGACCGGGACGTGTTCTGTGACCACGGCGACGCGCACCAGCTCGTCCTCGAGAGCGTTCGATCGACGCCCGCGGAACGGCTCTGCGTCCGGTTTCACCACGTGGTACACGTCGCCGCGTTCTCCGGGACGGACGATGGAGCCCTCACTCTCTCGGGGACGGAAGCCGATCTGCGCGACCGTATTCTCGAGACGCCCGACCTGCTCGAGCCCGGCTTTCGGCCGCTGGCGACGGAGCGCGAGACGTCCGCGGGCGCCGTCGACGTCTACGGCGAGGACGACGCCGGCCGGCCCGTCGTCGTGGAACTCAAACGCCGTCGCGTCGGCCCCGACGCCGTCGGCCAGCTCCGCCGGTACGTCGACGCGCTCCAGCGGGACCTCCACGCCGACGCGAGCATTCGGGGGGTCCTCGTCGCGCCGTCGGTGACCGACCGCGCCGCGCGCCTGCTCGACGACCACGACCTCGAGTTCGTCTCCCTCGAGCCCCGAGTCGAGTAACGACGGTCACTCCTCCTCGAGCAGCCGCTTCAACCGATCGAGTTCGGTCAGCGCCTCGACCGGCGTGAGGTGGGCGAGATCGAGCGCACGGAGTTCGGCGGCGAGGTCGGTAGGCACGTCCCCGCCGTCCGCGCTCGCCGGTCGGGCCGTCCCTTCGGGGCGGGGCTCGAGATCGCTCTCGGTCTCGCCGTTCGTCGAGGTGGCTACGCCCTCGAGTCGATTCGAGTCCCCGTCGGCCGCCTCCGCGGCGAGTTCTCGGGATCGGTCGACGACGTCCTCGGGAATCCCGGCGGCCGTCGCGACCTCGACGCCGTAGGACCCCGTCGCGGCGCCGGGTTCGATCTCGTGGTGGAAGACGACCTCGCCGTCCACCTGGTCGACCGCGAAGTGAAGCGTGAACGCGGCCTCGAGAACGTCGGCGAGCTCGGTCAGGGGATGGTGGTGGGTCGCGAAGAGCGTCGTCGCACCGATCTCGTCGTGGACGTGTTCGGTGATCGCCCGTGCGATGGCCAGCCCGTCGGCGGTCGAGGTCCCGCGGCCGACCTCGTCGAGTAAGACCAGCGAGCGCTCGTCGGCCTCCCGGAGGATCGTCGCGAGTTCGTCCATCTCGACCATGAACGTCGAGCGGCCGCCGGCGATGTCGTCGCTCGCACCGACGCGGGTGAAGAT
>LFCJ01002360.1_pt1 | contig 13596 bp, 20 predicted proteins | sample 643141 | NCBI WGS metagenome assembly LFCJ01 (sample SAMN03766243, study PRJNA286221) | soda lake metagenome | biome: soda lake; feature: Kulunda steppe; material: water; isolation source: sample B1-Br-g2 brine of Lake Bitter-1 | place: Russia: Kulunda steppe | collected 2010-07 | reverse complement strand
TCTCTCTCTCCCTCCCTCCCCCTGCATGAACCTATGCACAGACCAAGCAGATCTTGCACACATTTGTTGAGATGACCCTTCAAACCTTTTGTGCGCGTCCCTCCGGCACCACATGCGGCGATCGCCCCTCCACTTGTGCAGGCCCGAAGGCTCAAGAATGTGTTCTCATCCACCAGCGCCGGCGCGGGGCGCAAGAACAGCACTGTCATCCGCAAACGCCTGGCACACCGCATGGACGAAGCATGGACAGAGTTCCAGGCGTGTGCGTGCTGCAGAGGTGGGTGTGTGATGGAGACATCGTGACAGGACACACAGTGCAGAGGTGTGTGTGCTGTGTACACATCATGTCAGGACAAATTACGGGTGGCCTCTGGGCAGCCCCTGTGCTCTTAAACACTAAACTGCTCTTGCCTGTCACTCCAGTAGCCCTCGCACTCTCAATCGCTCATGGCCAACATTCCAGCAGCCCCCGGGCTCTCAACCTCTCTCATGGCCATGGGCAGCAAAGCGTCCTGTGCAATGGGAGGGATCATGCGACCTTGATGCCAGGCGCCTGTGCCATCCTCACTGTGCCCCCCTTTTGTTGTGTCATTCTCACCAAAGTTTACCCAAACTTGGATCAACCTGGCACCGGCGCACATTGTGTGTGTGCACCACTTGCTTTGCCCAGCCTTGCTCCAGCCTGGCATTTACAATACTGTGCAGCGGCTGCAATGCTGTACGAGCCTTGCCTGACCTTTTGCCATCGTGGCAATGTGAGCCTTGTCAATGTGGCAATGTGTAGCCTTATCAATCATGGCAGTATCCTTGTCAATCAAGGCAACGTGAGCCATGCCATCGTGACAATGCGAGCCCTGCCTGACCTTGCCATCATGGCCATGTGAGCCTTGTCAATGTGGCCGTGTGAGCCTTGCCTGACCTTTTGTCATCGTGGCCATGTGAGCCTTGCCTGACCTTTTGCCATCGTGGCCATGTGAGCCTTGCCTGACCTTTTGCCATCGTGGCCACGAGAGCCTTGCCTGACCTTTTGCCATCGTGGCCATGTGAGCCTTGCCTGACCTTTTGCCATCGTGGCCATGTGAGCCTTGCCTGACCTTTTGCCATCGTGGCCATGAGAGCCTTGCCTGACCTTTTGCCATTGTGGCCATGTGAGCCTTGCCTGACCTTTTGCTGTTGTGGCCATGTGAGCCTTGCCTGACCTTTTGCCATTGTGGCCATGAGAGCCTTGCCTGACCTTTTGCTGTTGTGGCCATGTGAGCCTTGCCTGACCTTTTGCTGTTGTGGCCATGTGTGCCGCAGACGGCTCTGGCGTGTGCACTTCCAGCTGCCCCTGTGTGAAAAACAAGAACTTCTGCGAGAAGTACTGCGCGTGCGGCCCCAAGTGCTCCAACAGGTGAGCTTGTGCCGCCGCCCTATGCATTTTGCTGAGTGTGTGTGGCCCCAAGCGCTTTTGTTCAAGGGTCAGCTGCCGCTCCTGTTGTGTGCTGTCCACTCCTGTTGTGCACTGTCTGTGTATGATGCTGCCCAGGGTACCGATCAGCTGTCACTACAGCTGCGCACTGCAGCCTCGTCCCATACGCCATCAGGCTGCGCACTGCCCGTGCTGCAAGCTTTGCAGCAAGCCCTTGCACGGATAGCAAGCTCTTGCACGGGTGGCAAGCCTTTGCACGGGCAGCAACCCCATGCATGGGCAGCAAGCTCTTGCTTGCAGGGCCTTGCCCAATACAGTGTCCTTAGATCAAGCAGCAGTCGCCTTCCCCTGTGTGGAGGTCGTGCAGCCCTTGCCAACAACAGGTCCTTGCTTGCAGCTTTTGCGAAATTACAGGCCGTCTCCCTTGAGCAAGGTCCAGCTTACTCTGTGCAGGCCAGGGAGCACATTGTTCAGTAGAAATGGCACAGTGCAGACTCAGTACCAGCTGGACCATGGGCCGACTACGCTTGTAGGCCCTTGCGGACTGAGCAGAGATCATCCACCTGAGTTGATATTTTTCGAGTTGTGCTGCCAGAAAAAGTTGGAGCTACCTTTGGCAGGATCCTTTTGAGTGCATGGTGATCACGAGCCTGTTGATTAACAGACATCATCATGGCTACTCAATGCACGGCTTGGGTGTGCAGGCCCCAGGCCTGCTGGTGCGCAGCGGCATGCAAGCGCGCGCTGCTGCCATGCATGTGGACCATGCCAAAAACCACACTGTGCCGATGGGGTGTGCAGGTTCAAGGGCTGCAGGTGCATCGGGCAATGCCGCAACCGCTCCTGCCCCTGCTTGGCAGCAGGCAGAGAGTGCGACCCCGACCTGTGCAGGTCTGTGTGTGCAGCAGGCAGAGAGTGCGACCCCGACCTGTGCAGGTCTGTGTGTGCAGGTCTTTGTGCAGCAGGCAGAGAGTGCGACCCCGACCTGTGCAGGTCTGTGAACAGGTGTACGCCTGGCTGTGGCAAAGTTGGTTCATCAGGGCGTGGCAGGGGTGCGCCTGGGGAAATCATTCTGTGTGTGTATGTGTGTGTGTGTGTGGCAGCCAGAAGGGGTGCGTCTGGCTCATCAGGGCGTGGCAGGGGTGCGCCTGGGTATGGTGGATCAGTAGAAATGTGCCGTGGGGTGTGTCTGGGAGAGGCGGGGCAATCATTCTGTAAGTGTGTGGCAGCCAAAAGGGGTGCGTCTGGTCCTTGTGGGGGTGGCAGGGGTGTGTTTGGGTGAAGCTGGGGGATCAAACTGGGTGTGTCGGGTAGTTATAAGCAGCCAGGCATTTGTGCACACCGTGCTGCGCAAGCAACCAGGCTTTGGTGCACACCGTGCTGCGCACCGGGCTTGCGCCTGCAAGGGCCGAGTATCATTGTGACCCTAGTTCACTCCTCTACGGAGCTATCATCGCGAGCGGTGTCATGCAGCAACTGCTGGCCCGTGCTCACCAGCCTGTATGAGCTTTATAGCCTGCGGGCTACCCCGCCCCATGCGTAAGCTGCCTTTGCGCACGGCGCTGTCGCACAGGAACTGCGCTCCTACCTGCGAGGGCCATGCACTGCCGGGGTCCGAGTGCCACAACATGCGGCTGCGGCTGCGCCAGCACAAGCGGGTGGTGATGGGCCAATCCATCGTCGCAGGTGGGGTTGCACATGCACACATTCGCGTGCACATGGCACACCGGTCTGGTGTGTGCTGCAACATCTCGGGCCGCTCAACCTGTGCTTTGCAATTGTTCCACACAAAGTAGGCCGTTGAATGCAGTATCATCTGCTTGCACATCCTCCCTGGTCGCCTCACCATTAATGTCAACCTTTGCCAATCCATCTGCTCTCATGCATGTCCCTAGGCTAGCTCACCATCCGTATATATCCTCTTGCCAAGTCACATGCTTGCCCTTAACAAGCTTTAGATAATCATATAGCATCTTACTGGTTAATCAGGTTTTTTCCCCTGGTTTATCAGTCTGTGCCTGCACGTCCCTAGGCGTGCCCTCACCTTGCCATCCTTTGTTGCCATGTTACCGATCCATCTGCTCATCCGTCACAAGCAGCTGTAGCTTACCATATGCTTAGATGCCAACTTGCCTGTCCATCTGCTGAACATCCGCCCACAATTTGCTCGCCACCTTAAGTGCCCTCTTCTATGAATGGCAAACATGCTGCTCACTCATCCCACATTGTCTGCCCATCTTGGCTGCAGGCTGGGGTGCGTTCCTGCATGACGGAGCACGCAAGGACGACTTCATCGGGGAGTACACTGGGGACTTGATCACGCAGGTGCTTGCGCTGGGAAGGGTTGCACTGGCTGGTGTGAAAAGGGCTGGCTGTTGCGCGAAAGGAGTTCAGGCTCACAAGGGTGGTGCCAGTCCCTCTCAACACCTCATAGCTCTATCAGAGCGCCCCTTCAAGGCTCCTTGGGCGGCTCTGCCCTCTGCCAAGGGCGGCTCTGCCCTCTGCCCTATGCCCTCTGCCAAGGGTGGATCTGCCCTCTCCCATATGCCCTCTGCCAAGGATGGCTCTGCCCTTTGCCCTCTGCCAAGCTGGTCGACCTGGTGGTACACCTGTATGTGGCAGCCATACTGCAAAGTTTAGTTGGCTTCAATCTGCTTTGTTGCCCCATGCGTCCAGGTATGGCTGTGGTAGGTCAGGCTGATGTTGTTGCGCAGTGCTCACATGTGTGCACCCTTGGCCCAAAGGCAGGCAGGCCTTGAAAATTCGCCCACCAGCAGCGCTGTCAGAACATCAAAACACATCTTGATGCATTGTTGACACCGATGCAATGACGGTACATTGTTGACAGCCCCGATGCAACCTCGCTGCATTGTTGACAGCCGCAACTTTCCATGCGCGTGTATGATTGCGAGCGTGCATGGTTCTTAAGGTTAACCTCTTGCAAGGAGAAGCCCCTTCAGCAGGATACATTTTATGTTTCAAGTCTTGATCACTACTCTGTATTGCATGGCTTGTATCTGCTTGGGCCTGGCCTTGAAGTCCATATGATCTTTAGCTCTGCCTGGGACAGTTGTGTCTGTGGTGTGCAATGTTGGCCAGCAAGAACTCCCGCTGCTGCTGCTGCTGCTGCTGCTGCTAGTGGCTGGAGCATGCCGGGCTGCAGCAAGAATGGCAGTGATTGATGAGCCAGGCTGCAATGAAGACGGCGGTGATAGCGCTGGCCCACAAACACATAAGTCTGACAAAGTTGACACAAACACATAAGTCTGGTTGACACGGTGGACGCTGCCCTGCAGGATGAGGCGGATCGCCGTGGTCGCATCTATGACAAGATTAACAACTCCTACCTGTTCAACCTGAACCAGGAGTGGGTGCTGGATGCTCGGCACAGGTATAAAACCCGGGAGAAGAGGGGTGGCGGGGGTTGTATGATAGGTGCTGAGCCAGGAGTGCATTTTGGATGCTTGGTGCAGTCATCAAAATTGGAAGAGAGGGGGGAGGGAATGTCATCTGGGATGGCCCTTATTGAAAGGTTTTGGGGATTGGTTTGGTAATATAACCAGCCCACCTCTTGTTTTAGGAGCCAGTAGAATGATACAATTTGGCTACAGGAACAGGAGCAATAAAGAACCGAATCTGACATACAGACATGTGGATTTAAAGCAAATGGAGGGGAGGGCCCTAGGAATTTGCCGCCTAGGACAGGCACCCACCACCAAAAAAATTTTTAATGCACTGCACTTGGGCAAAGAAGACATTGAGGTTCCAAGGCATTGGTGTGGTGTTGTCTAGGCACAATCCTGCAGCAGACCCAAATAATCTCAGTCTTTGCGGTGTGTGTCCAAGTGTATGCCACGGCTGTGCTCCTGCTGAAAACGGCTGGTGAGTGTACATGACATTGTGTGCTCCTGCCGGTTCTGGCTGGCAAGTGTAACCTGACCCCCATAACTTATGGGATAAGTCAAAGATCTGTGATTTTGATTAGAGTCTTGCCGATTGCTATGGGGCCCTGGGTGGTCTGTGATCTACACTAGTGGACCTTTCCTGCTTGCACGCTGCCGGATTTTCGTTTGGCGTAGACTACAATTGCATCATAAATCTCCTTTTTGGGGAGTGTACATGAGTAGGTGCGCACATGCATGTTGGCTGCAGGGGCAACAAGCTGCGCTTTGCCAACCACAGCTCTGAACCAAACTGCAAGGCCCGCATCTTGATGGTGAGTTGCTGGTGTGTTAAGGCCAGGATGGCCCTGCATGCAGTGAGCAGGAATGCACTCCATGCATGCAGTGAGCTCCATGCATGCAGTGAGTGTGCTCCATGCATGCAGTGAGTGTGCTCCATGCATGCAGTGAGCTCCATGCATGCAGTGAGTGTGCTCCATGCATGCAGTGCTCACTGCACTCCAGCATGCAGTGAGCAGGTGCACCTCTGCATGCAGTGAGCAGGAATGCACTCCATGCAATGGGCACAATATGAAACTTTAATTAATGGAAATCTAATTTGGGGAGTAATGAATCAGAGTTGACTGCCTCAAGGCTGGGGGGTCAGAGTGTCCCATTGCCCAGGTGCTTGCGCGCTCAGTGAAGGCGAAAACAAGCCACCCAGCGTACAGTGCAGAGTTGTGTCAGCCCCAGCAACCTTCTCTTCAGCAAGCTGCTTGGTGCTAGCTGCTTACAGTTTAAAAGGGCTGTGGTGCTCTTGGCCCATGCACTGAGAGTTTGCGTGGTAGAAAGCAAGCACGCAAGGCTGGGGTGCCCCTGGTGCTCTTGCACTGGGTGAACATACCCAGACCTTGACGCACATGCCACCACAGGGCTATACCCGGTGGTAGCCCTCCTAACTTTCCCTGGAATTTTCCTTCCTGGGTGAAAATTCCCATCCAATCCCTTGGTCGGTGCTTTTTTTTGCGTGTGCTCAGGTGTGCTTTTTTTTGCGTGTGCTCAGGTGGATGGGGACCACCGCGTGGCCATCTTTGCGGCCAAGAACATTGCCCCAGGGGATGAGCTCTTCTATGACTACAGGTGCGCTGCGGTGGCCCTCCATGCGCTGAGGGCTGTGGTGTGTGTCATGCAGGCGTGTGTCTGTGTGGCGCTCCATGCGCGAGGGCTGTGGTGTGTGTTATGCATGTGTTTGCTTTCATGGATGTCCTTGTTTGCATGTGCTCGTGTTCAGATTCAAGCACTTCTAAATCTCGTTGCATGGCGCTTTTCAAGCTGAGGAAAGCGCTGTTGAATGCAACAGCTATGTGCAAAAGTTGTTGGGCATGGCACAGATGCTATGTGGTCGTAATTGTTGCTTAGGGGTGTTGTAGGCCAGTCTACAAGACTGCAGGTATTAGAGTGTTCACATTATGGACCAGTACACGCACGCATGAAGGTATGTTATGGAATTCAGATGGCAGCAATTGTTTGTGACATGCTGGTCAAAATGAACCACAGCATGCAGAGGTAGCCAGCTGAATACCTGGCCGGATACATCTTTGCAGGTATCAACAAGAGCAGGCGCCAGCTTGGGCCCTAGGTAGGGACTGATGGGATACTCGAAAGGCAGGAGGTCCGTGCGGTGCTTTTCATCTAATAATGAGGTTCCCAAGTGGAAAGATTCGTGGAAAGCGTGTACTAGCTGGTGGGGAAAATGGTACAATCCAATTTGGAAGCTAAATCAGGTTGTGTACAGCACATCAAGGGATGTTCACTTGTTCCTTTTAATGTACATTTTCACATTCTAATGCATAAGGAAAATATCATGAGCAAATGCATGCCCTGTTGCCCGCCTTCATTCCCCCTTTAATGAGAGTGTTTACCCTCAGTAATCTCCTGGTGGCATGTGTTGAGGGATAGGCATGTGTCTGCAGACTGCAGCTGGTGCAAGCACCAGAAGGAATAAGGGAGTTAAATGTGGGTCAACGAAAATTATAAAACAAACTAATTCATGGTTATTCTGGCTAATTTATGGCTATTCTGGCCTGGAGGAAACTTTCCTCAGGAAAGTCTCATTCATTCTGGTTGCCTACTGTAAAGTGCTAGTGAAATCATCACATCCTTCTCCTCATTCTGCTATTATAAGTGCTCAGCAGGCCTTCAAATTGACCATGGCCTTAGCCTTCCTGTTCTTTCTGCGTACTAGTCCAGTAAGAGGCATGAGTTTCCCCTGCAACCCACCAGCCAAGATCAGGCTACTCTGTCAGGTGAAATCAACGGCACATAGAAACAAGCGTCATGGCATGCCATACAACTACCCCCCTGATTTTTAACTGAAACACAGCAATGTTGGGCAGAGGGCAGACATCACAAGAGAATTGGCATGCCATAGCACAAGCAGAATCAGCCCCTTTGTACAAGGGGGTCTGGGAAAACCCACTGAAAACCTTCATCCTAGGGGCAAGACAGCCACACACTCAAACGCTCCCGAACATCACCTCTGACTGGGCCAGGACATTACCTCTGACTGAGGTGCAAAGCACAGTGCCAAAGCTTTGCACGCTGCCCCATCAGCTCATCTGCATTCATGTTCCATCAGGCATAAGCCTGTCCCTAATCTTAGCCGCACTGAAACGTCCATGGCTTCCATCATCAAACTTTGCTTTAAAGCACTTGAGGCCATGCGCCTCGCCAAGATATTTGACCTTGCCAAGCCTAGAAACCAATCAGGTTCCATGCTTCTCCTTGTGAGCTATCATAGCTACCATGAAGGTGTGGCCTTCAAAGGCCTGGAGCTTCTGGGTGTGCCTGCATGCCACGGTGTCTCAAAACAAGGGCACATGCTTCCCTCTTAATAATGGGCCAGACCCAGGATGCTGTTGAGAGCGTGCAAGTCGTAGATCAGCCACCGTGATACCATGTTGGCATCTACAAGATTGCCCTAGTAGGGCAAAGCCATTCCTCTCTTGGGATACTACTCAATGGCGGGTTCAAGCACAAGGTGTGCCAGCCGGTGCCACAACTGTCACATAACAACATTTTGTCTTCCTCATCCATAAAAGCGCAAATTTCACAGGCCAGATTTTTTGTTTGGGCTCATGTAACGAAACCAGGCTTTCCTTGATCACCAGATCACCTCCAACTACCTAACCAACCACCAGGCTCAGGCTTCGGGCTGGACTGGGGTCAGGCCAGTTCATTAACCGGGGTCGTTCCCCGGCCAGCCCATGAACGACCCTCTTTATAGCGTTCCTTACAGCTCACCAACGTGTGATCTATCGTAGGATCAATATCTGGCAAATGGCAAGGCGCAACATTACACACATTGTTCATGAGTGTGACACATTTGCCTTGGAGTTGTACTGCCCCATTAGGATTTACACTCTTAACTTTGTAGATCTCTGTTTTGGCAGGGATTTGCAGTGTGTTATCTTACCAGTAGTGTGGAAGCAGTAAGGCAGTATTGTGGCGTATGCCAAAATGACCATGTTGTCCATGTGCTCTCTTTACCAAATCTGCCCTTGCATGAGGTGGTGGTACTTCCTTCCTCTGCCCATTGGCCATTATGCGATGAAGCACCTCTTTATGCCACCAGTAGACTTTGCCTCTGCGTTGAATGCGCCAATTTTCCTGTGTTGGTGTGTCTACTGCCATACTTCCCTGCTTGATGTAGTTCATAACCAGTGTGTCTAGCCATACATGTGTAGAGCCGGTGCTTAATGAATGCCGGTGCTTAATGAATGCCGGTGCTTAATGAAAGCCTGGTGCTTAATGAAAGCCGGTGCTTAATGAATGCCTCATTGGCGTCAGTGTTGGCAGCTGCAGTCTGTTGAAGCATAGGCCCAGGAACACTTGTGGTAATGTTTTATGTCCAAGGTGGAGTCTCTCTCCAGCAGAGGACGGACACAAAAGACGGAAAGCTGGCTAGTGCCTTCAGTCGATTCTGCAGATGCTTTCTCTTCTTTATGTACACAGATTAGAGCAATCTTACAAAGCTCTATACAACACTGATTCTACTAGAAGAGTAGGCTACTCTACCCAATGCTCCTCTTCCTCGATGGCTTTGCTGCCACGCCGTTTGCCCCCTTCAGAGTCAAACTTCTACTCCTCCATGCCGGACTCCGGAGAACCTGTGCATCTTTATAATGGTAGTTCTCTTAGTCTCGTCCAGACAACAGCGGGAGGGATAGATTACCACAAACTGAGTCTCTCATTTGTTGCCCAGCCAGAAATACAAGCAACTGACTAAACAACTTCAGTTTGACTACGATTCATCACAGACTACGAATCGTCGTGACATCTCATCTATTGTAAAGCTGCATCATGTCAAGCTTTTTCACAGATCGCCTTGGCCTGTCCTCAGCATGTTGTGAGGAATGTGAGAGGGTCGCCTTCTCCAAAGCCCCACAAAGCGGCAATGTTGCATGTACCGCTGTTGTTTTGCGAGGTGGACATACTCAGATTGGCAATCTAGGAGAGATCCTGTCATATGCAAGACCATGTTGACAAACAAATGAGATACATATTCTTTTCCTCTGTCATTGTGCCCCCTTAAAAAAATTGTTGTTCTCTTATTGTCTGGCTTTTCCTATTTACTAAATAGGAAGAAGGTTAGTAGCCTCCTTACCTTCGAGTGCAAAAGTTTGCGAGCGGCTTGTTGATCAAAGACAGTGCTGTTCAGTTATATGCTGCCCTAGCTAGCACAGCCTGATGGCTCAACCTGCGCATCTGTATGCAATTCAGTCAGCAAAGCAGAAGCATTCCGAAGACTGCCCCTCAGATCCTTGTAGCCTGTGCTGGTTGCCAAGGTACTGCCCATAGATTTTGGCTCAGTTCAATGGGTTATGTGTTTCTAAGCCTATTTTTTTGGCTGTTTGAGACCAACAACAAACCAATCAGCCTACCGACCAGGCTGGCGGTTAACCCTAACTTGTAACTTACAAATGCACAAACACAAAAGCAGATTTCTGGGCAAAACACTCCTTTCCCTATTTGCCCGTTCAAAGAATGACAAGTCACCTTCAAGGTCCCATGTAACAAGTACACTGCTATTAAATGGTAGAACAATAACCTTACATTGGTTGGTTGCCAACCGTAATTTTCCAAGCTGTGCATTTAAATGGACATAACGGACATGGCAACGTGTTGCAACTCATTTCTTAATTTCTGCTGCCAGTCAGGAAGAACATTTCAACAAGGCAACCTTCAACCAGGTGTAAACATTAGGCAACATCATACATGGAAGCCACATCAAATGGAAGGCACGCTGGCTGTTAGGGGCATGAATGAAGATGTACGCTTAGATGGAATGGAGCAAATTGCTAAGGATCACCCAAGCACATGTCACATGCCCATTGCTCCTGATGAAACTTTTTGCACCCCCTGAATGCGAAGCTCCTATGTTCCCAGCGTGCTTGCTTGGGGTAGGCAACACCAGGCACAGATACCATTCCATACTTGGCACAAGCAGCGTCCCTTGATTGGCTATACCCTTTGCTGCCTGTTGGTAGTCCAAGTTCTGCACTCATGTTGCCGTAGTCTCCCGTCTAGCCCCGAAGGTAGGCGCTAGCTGCAGGTCATCATCCGCTGCTGCAGGTCATCCAACACTTGGAGCCTGCTGCTGGTCACCATCGAGCCCCAAAGTTGGTACTGCCCCTATTCCGAAACCCGCCCACGTCTCTCCTGCAGCAGTCGTCCTGCTGCTTCTGCTGACCTGCCCAGATCGTACCAGCCTTCACCTGCCACGTGGGTGGGGCAGGGAGTGTCTTTTGCGCACAACTGAGTACAGTGCTTCACCTAGGGGCTGCCTTGCAAGATAGCAGCACACCCCTGCGGCTTCTGATCCTAGCAAGGTTACGAGGGGAGGGACGTGTGTGGGGTGCCCAGACACCTCTTGCAAGGGCACCATGGAAGCGCAGATGATTCTGGGAAGGGCACCAGGAGAGGGACATGCATGGGGAGCGCAAATACTTATAGCAAGGGCACCATGGAAGCGCAATGGTTTCAGGAAGGACGTGTGTGGGGTGCAGGTGCTTTCAGCAAAGCCACCAGGGGAAGGACATGTGCGGGGACCGCAGAGTTGCCCCTGTTGTCTCTGTTGTCCGGCAGGCTTGGATCTTAGATTGCAAGGACAGCAGACACATCTCTTGCCTGTAACCTGAACACGAAGCTACGGCAAACCAAGCCAAAACACAGGTGCAGCTGCCAGATTGCTCACATCACAGACCTGTGCATCATTGGAATCGAGGCCAGATTCATTCATCGACTGCTGCTGCTGCTGCTGCTTCCAGGAGCGCATCTTCAGACAAGCCACGGCTTCAGCCCTGCAGCGCAATGTCAAGCAAGTTGCAGCACTTCCAAATTCACAGCTGAGTGCATGAGAGCGAGCAAGTAAGCGGCGCACAGAACAGACATGGTTGAGGCCTTTGCTCCTTTACCAGCATTTGACAAGTCCTTCACAGCACAGGCAAGCAGCAAGCACGCGCCATCCATGATGGCGTAGCTCACGCAACGGTGTAACAGTCAACAAGGGGCCAAACACGCATAGGGGTCATAGCTGTGCACGTGTGCACCCACATGCCCATACACACATAGGGGCAGTCAGCGAGGGTTTCACATGCGCGCCCCCATGCACAAACACATGCACACACACACAAACACGCACACGGGGGGCATGTGTGGGGCAGCAGGCAAAGTAGGCAGGTGGCGATGCGCATGGGGTCAAGCGGCCCTTTTTACATGCCCTAAGCCTCCTGCAGCCTGTGATTGCACATCACACTTCATGGATGTTTGAAAAATCCTCTGCAGGAATAAATCTTGATCAGCTAAGAAGACCACCAAAAAAAAAGTTTCTGCCCATCCTGTACAATGCAGCTCTGTGGTAAATACTACAAGTTTTAGGTTAACACCTGATTTGACCTTACACAAGTCTTGACAACAAGGACTCAAGCCCAAGGCAAGCGAGCATGGGCAAGCCCCACTTGGTCATGTGCTGGCAAGGCAAGGCAAGGCAAAGCACCACCAATATCATGTCCAATTGAACATCTTTTATTATAAGCATTATAAAATCATGACTGTGACAATCTTACCACGCTTGGACCTTTCCAGATCACTTAGGCCATGGAAGCTTTATGTGATCGGGGTGAGGGTAGAGGGCATGCTCACGTATGTGCGCGCGTGTGTTTGCAAATGGGTGTGTGTGTGTATGTGCCCGTGTGAGTGCATGTGAGTGCATATGTGTTTGTGTATGTGTGTGTGAATGGGACAGCATGTGAGCATGTGTGAAAGCATATGTGTGAGAGCATGTGAGCATGTGTATGTGTTTGTGCGTGTGCAGTTAGGCTTCGGCAAGACCAGTGCAAGGTGTAAGAGATAAGCCTCACCGGATGACGTCATGTTGAGCTGAGCTGTAGGCGGCGCGCTGCAGGACAGAGCCCGCGCCAGGGGCAGCTATGGTGGCAGCAGTGATGGCAGGAGCAGCATTGGCGGGAGGAGCAGCAGTGATGGCAGGAGCAGGGGCTGCGAGTGATGCCATGGGCCCATTGGCATTCACGACAAGGCCTGCGTGAATTGAAGGAGACAGCCCTGGCGCATGTGTAGAACTCAAGGTATACTCATGTAGGACCCAGGGACTAAGGTACAATTCAAGGACTATGATATGATTCAAGGTATACTCATGCAGGACCCAAGGACTGATGTATAATTCAAGGACACTTGTATGCATGTGTTGACGGTGAGGCCTTTGTGTGTTTATGTGTATGTGTTTGTGGGTGTGTGCATGTGTTGACAGTGAGGCCTTTGTGTGTGTATGTGTGTGAATGTGGGTGTTTGTGGGTGTGTGCATGTGCGTGCTCGTGCTGCAGAGGGCAGCTCTGGCAGGTGATGAGACCAGAGGATGGATGATCCAACAGTTCTGAACGCACAGAAGCAGGCGCAAGTACAGTGTGGTGATGCTGTTGGTGGTGGCGCAGAAGGAGCAGCCACTGTTTGCTGCAAGTACACCATGAAGCGGTGGTGGTGGTGGTGGTGGTGGTGGTGATGGTGGTGGTGCAGCAGGAGCAGCCGACACGTGCTAGCTGAGCATGTGGCTATGACAAAGTACCCCCACTCATTTGCTACAAACCCTGAGGATCTCACTTGCCACAAGCATCCCACCTACCACCAGCCACAAGCATCCCACCTGCCACAAGCATCCCACCTGCCACAAGCATCTCACCTGCCACAAGCATCCCACCTGCCACAAGCATCCCACCTGCCACAAGCATC
>LFCJ01002359.1_pt1 | contig 13597 bp, 13 predicted proteins | sample 643141 | NCBI WGS metagenome assembly LFCJ01 (sample SAMN03766243, study PRJNA286221) | soda lake metagenome | biome: soda lake; feature: Kulunda steppe; material: water; isolation source: sample B1-Br-g2 brine of Lake Bitter-1 | place: Russia: Kulunda steppe | collected 2010-07 | reverse complement strand
GTGGAGCTCAACCGGCGCATCGATCGCCGCCGGGCGGTCCGCTACAGCGCCGTGGTGCTCGGCGAGAGCGTCTCCGACCCGCGTATCGAGGACACCTACCTGCAGACCCGCTACCGGCGTGACCTCCACCGTGGCATCCTCTTCCTGGATGTGGCCCCCGCGCTCCATTTCCCCCGGGAGGCGAACCGTGATCCGCGCTGGGCGCTGGACCTGCGTCTGGAGATGTACTTCCGCCGCGAGATCGACCGCGTGCGCCTGTGACCCCGACACGAGGAGCCCCATGAGCCTCAGCAAGACCAAGACCAGCTTTTATCGCCGTCTCTATGTCGCCTACCTGGTGTCACGGGGCGTGGCCACTGTGCCGTCGGTGATGGCGGCCACCGGCATGCCGCGACGCACCGCCCAGGACACCCTGGCCGCCCTGGGCGAGCTGGATATCCTCTGCGAGTTCGAGCAAGACGACGGGGCCCGCCACAATATCGGCGCCTACGTGCTGCGGGACTGGGGCCCCATCGCCCCCGACTGGGTCGCCGCCCATGCCGAGGCGCTGCGTCAGACGCTGGGCTACCCGCCGCTGGACCCGCATTGACCCAATGATGAAAATGCATCACAGTTGACAACAATTCTCACTTGAATCGCAGCACGGGCACCCCATGAGCACAGAGCGCCCCAAGGCTTACTACACCGCCGTCTTCCTGCAGGTCTCCTTCCGCGCCATCAAGCAGTCCATGGCCGGCAAGGCGAGCGACGACCTGCCCTGCTGGCTCGATACCCGGATGCTCGACATGCTCTCCCGCGAGCTCGAGGGCTGCAGCGACGAGACGGCTCACCCCGCCGCGGCCCATAAAGCTCTGGAGAGCGCCAGACAGGCGTGCGAGGAGCTTCTCTCCCGCTGCCCCGGCGGCCTCGACAGCAGTGTCTGCCATCGTTATCTGGACGCCATCCTCGAGGCCCTGCAGCAGGCCATCGAGGTCATGGCCGAGGCACCGGCGCCCGCCGCCCCCTCGCGCTGGCAGAGCGCCACCCGCTACCTCCTCCACGGCAGGAAACGCGTCTCGTAAGAGGCAGCCTGGCCCGGGCACCGTGATTCTGACCCTAGGCCGATCAGCCCGCTTGGCTGATGCCGAGCACCCTAGCACAACCACCAACTGCCTCTCTCCACAGGGGAGGCGCTGCCTCCCCTGTTACCTTGCCGCCAGGACCCGATAGCCCAGCGCCTCGAGGCGGCGCTGCTGCGGTGGCGTCAGTGCCACGCCTGAACCGTCACTTTCCTCAGGCATCCCCGCCAGAACCGCCACGCCGGCCTCGTCATCGCCGTGCAGCAGGCGCTCGTCGCAGCGCCGGCAGCACCAGGTCTCGCCGCCGCGATCCACCGGCGAGAACTCGAGCTCTTCGGCCCCCTGGCCGATCTGGATGGCCGAGAGCGGCCAGAAGGCCACCGACTGGCCCTCGGCATCCCGGCCGAGGCCCAAGGGGGCGCCGCACACCAGCAGCGATAGCGCGCCGCAGCGGCAGGCGATCTGGCCATAGGGTCCGTTGCTCATGAGTGCTCCTGTTGAGAGAGAAAGTCTGTCTCAGTGTGGCACCTCTCATGCCAACCTCATATGCCGCCGCCGGCATCAGGGGTCACGGTGGGACAAAAGATCGATGGTCAGCTATCGGCCAGAAGCGGCCGTTGCAGATATTCTTATGTATAACGCCGAGGCAACGGGCGCGCAGCTTGTTGCGCGTCCCAGCGAGCGAAAGCGAGCGAGTTTGCCGAATTGTTAGAGATCTTTTGCCCCTTTCCCTCTATTGCATCTGAAGCATAGAATCCAAAGGTTGCTTGTTTCATCAGATCCTCCCTTTACTACCGGCACCTTGTGATCAACTTCGAGCTTTGCACCATCGGCTGTGGAGAACCCGCAGATTTGGCAACGGTACTCATCCCTGCGAAAGATATCGAAACGAAGAGACAAAGACAGGCCGGAACGGACCTTTGTACCCGACTTGAATTCGGCATGTGCCTCCTCAAGGGCCTGAATTGCTTCAGCGTGCGCAAGCTTGCGAACCAAATAACCCGTGAGAATATCGAGAGAACCACTGTCGCTAGGAAAATTACGATCTCTTTGTACATCTAGTGCCATATCGCCAATTGGATCATCCCGGCCATCTTGTTGCATAAGCCAGCGATAGAAGGGACTGGTTTTCGGCTTCTTCGGAGCTGGAAGATGTGAAAACAGATTTTTTGCGTTCTTTGGTCTAACTAGGCGCCACTGCGTATTTTCTTGGAGAATTTTCCAGCCCTTAACGGAGCGATCGTAACGCTCCTTGTCAGTTCCGGAATGCTTGGTTTCGGCAAAATGCTCTTTGGATACCGCCAAGTCACAGTACCCGCAGTGATACTGGCCAGGTGCTTCTTCTAGCTCGTCGCCATGAAAGTAGTATCTGGTCGGCATTTCAATCTCTAACAGTTGTATTATGTAGCATGCTCGATATTCCACTTGAACGCGCATGCGCGTTCAACAATGTTATGCCGCACGCTCACCCCCCTCTCATCCTATTGAAACCCCTAGGTGCCTGCTCCCTTTGCCGGCATGGCCGCTTTGGGTCGAAACCGGCCATAGAAGCACCTATTACTTCTCACAAATCTCGCTGCCATATCGCCTTCCCTGCTCTCTGGTTCAACTCTGCTGCCAGGCTCTTTCCGTTTTCAACTCACCCCAGACTAGCTCAGCGGGCTTTGGTTGGCCAACTGCCGTGCAGGATATGCACACGATTGACGCGACGAAACGCGGCGGTGGCTCTCTTCTTCAAGAGAACCAACGCCGGGCAGGAAGGCAGTTGCAAGTGCGGCGCCGGGGCAAAACCCGAACGCGCAAGGGAGCGGGAAGGAGGCGTCAGCCGGCGACCTGGGGATCGGTGATCAGGCCGTAGGTCTCGGGGCGGCGGTGAAGGCCGAAGTTGAAGATGTGTTCGCGGATTTCACGGGTGCGATCGAGATCACAGGCGTAGGTGATCAGCTCGTCCTCGACGCTCCCCGCCATGGCGACGATCTCTCCGGTCGGCGCGATGATGCAGCTCTGGCCGAGTAGCTCGCAGCCCTCCTCGCGGCCCGCCTTGGCCACCCCGACAACCCACATGCCGTTCTGGTAGGCCCCCGCCTGCATGCAGAGGTGGTTGTGAAACCCCTGCAGGTGGTCGTGAGTCGGCACCGGCGGGTAGTGCATCGGCGTGTTGTAGCCCAGCATCATCAGCTCGGCGCCCTGGAGGGCCAGCATGCGGTAGGTTTCCGGCCAGCGCCGGTCGTTGCACAGCGCCATGCCCATGGTGCCGCCGAACGCCTGCCAGGTGCCGAACCCCATGTCGCCGGGCTCGAAGTAGCGCTTCTCCAGGTGCTGAAAGGGGCGCCAGGGCTCATGCTCGTGATGCCCCGGCAGGTGCATCTTGCGGTACTTGCCGACGATCTCGCCGTGGCCGTCGACCAGAATCGAGGTGTTGAAGTGTCGCGTCCGCCCCGTCTCCCGAACCAGCTCTGCATAGCCCAGGTAGAAACCCACGCCCAGCTCCCGCGCCGTCTCGAACAGCGGCCGGGTCTCGGGGCCGGGCATTTCCTGCTCGAAAAAGGCATCGACCTCGGCCGGGGCCTCGAAGTACCAGCGCGGGAAGAAGGTGGTCAGCGCCAGCTCCGGGAAGACGACCAGCTGCACGCCACGGGCGTGCGCCTCGCGCATCAGCTCGATCATGCGGGAAACGGCCTGGAGGCGGGTCTCGTTGCGGCCGATGGGGCCGAGCTGGGCGGCGCCTACGATCAATTTACGGCTCATGGGGACTCCTTCCGGTGAGCGAATGGGGGACAGGCGTGCTGGCGGGGCGTCATTCGCTCAGGCCCAGCAGGACCTGCAGCAGCACGTTGGCTCCGGCCTCGAGGTCATCGGGGGCCGTGTACTCCTCGATGTTGTGGCTGATGCCCCCGGCGCTCGGCACGAAGATCATGCTGGTGGGGCAGACCCTGGCCAACATCTGGGCATCGTGACCGGCCCCGCTGGGCATGCGCATCACCGAATGGCCGAGGGCCCGGGCGCTGGCCTCAACGCGGTCCACCATGGCGGGGTCGAAGGGCACGGGATCGAAACGTGCCAGGGTGCGGCGCTCCACCTCGATCCCCTCCTCCTCGGCCAGCTGCGTCACGAAGTCGGCCAGGGTCCGCTCGGCCTGCTTGAGGATCTCGTTGTCGGTGTTGCGCAGGTCCACGGTGAAACGCGCCCGGTTGGCCACCACGTTCACCAGGTTGGGGGAGAGGGTCAGCGCGCCCACGGTGCCGACCTGGTCACCGCCGAGGCGGGTCGCAAGCTCGCGCACGAAGGTGGCGGTGGCCATGGCCGCATAGCCCGCATCGTGACGCAGCCGCATGGGGGTGGTGCCGGCGTGGTTGGAGGTCCCGGTAAAGGTGAACTCGGTCCAGGAGATGCCCTGCACCTTCTCCACGGCGCCGACCGTCACGCCGGACTCCTCCAGCACCGGCCCCTGCTCGATGTGCAGCTCCACGAAGGCGTGTACGTCCGGTGCGCCCACCGGCGCCTCGCCCCGGGCGCCGATGGCGTCCAGGCAGTCGCCGACCCGCGCGCCGTCGATGCCCCGGGTTTCCAGCGCCTCTTCCAGGCGCATGCCGCCCACGTAGACCAGGCTGCCCATCATGTCCGGGGCGAAGCGGGCGCCCTCCTCGTTGGTGAAGGCTGCCACGCAGAGTGGGCGACGGGTGGTGATGCCGGCGTCGTTGAGGGTCTCGACCACCTCAAGGCCGGCCAGCACGCCCAGGTTGCCGTCGTAGAGGCCGCCGGTGCGCACGGTGTCGATGTGGGAGCCGGTCATCACCGGCGGCCCCTCCTCGCGCCCGGGGCGCAGCCCGAAGAGGTTACCCATGGCATCCACGCTGACGCTGAGCCCGAGCTCGCGCATCCAGCCGATGACGCGCTCTCGTCCCCGGCGGTCCTCGTCGCTGAGCGCTAGCCGGCAGACGCCGCCCCCTTCCAGGGCACCGATCTCACCCAGGGCATTCAGGCGAGCCACCAGGCGCTGGCCATTGATTCGCAGGGCATCATGCATGGGTCGCCACCTCCGCCATCACCTCGGCCGAAGCGCGGCCGACCAGTTCTCGATAGACCGCCTCGTCGGTGGCCCCCTCGCTGCCGATCAGCAGCACGCGGCTGTGGGCATCAAGGCCGAGCGTGCGGCGCAGCACCGACTCCTGGCTCGCGATCAAGAGGCCCGCCAAGCCTGCCACCGCGCTCTCGCCGGCTACCAGCGGGGCGTCGCCGTCCACGCCGTCGGCCAGCAGCCGCATGGCATCGACGGCGGCGGCGTCGCTCACGGTCATGAAGTCGTCGATGCCCTCGTCCAGCACCTCCCAGGCGAGCAGGGAGACCTCCCCGCAGGCCAGGCCCGCCATCAGGGTCTCGAGCTCGCCCTCCACTGCGGTGGGGGCGCCGGCCCGGGCACTGGCGTAGAGGCAGGCGGCCTTTTCGGGCTCCACCACTACCACCCGCGGCCGGTCGGCCCCGTAGGCCTCCCAGAGCTGGGCCAGGGTCGCCGCGGCAAGCCCGCCCACGCCGCCCTGGACGAAGCAGTGGGTCGGCGGGGCGTCGAGCTGCTGGATGGCCTCGTCGACCATCACCGTATAGCCCTGCATGACATCCCGCGGCACCGTCATGTAGCCGGGGTAGGAAGTGTCGGAGACCACGAACCAGCCGTTCGCCTCGGCGTCGCGCGCCGCCTGGCGCACCGAGTCGTCGTAGTTGCCGCCTACCCGACGCACCTCGGCACCGAAGCGGGCGATGGCATCTTCTCGCCCCTGAGAGACAGTGGCATGCAGATAGATCACGCAGCGGGCGCCGAACTGCTGCGCCCCCCAGGCCACAGAGCGGCCGTGGTTGCCGTCGGTGGCGCAGCACACCGTGATCTCGCCCACGGCCTCGCGGTGCTCCCCCGCCAGCAGCGCCTCGGTGGTGACCCCCGCCGGCAGCTTCGACTTGAGCAGGCGCAGCACGGCGTAGGCCCCGCCCAGGGCCTTGAAGCTGTTCAGGGAGAAGCGGTGGGCCTCGTCCTTGTAGAACACCTGCCCAACCCCTGCCGCCGCCGCCAGCCCCTCCAGCGCCAGCAGCGGGGTGGGCCGGTAGCCCGGCCAGTCGCGAATCTCCTCGCGGGCCTCGCGCATGGCCTCCTGGGTCAGCACGGCGCGGGGCCGCGGGCCGATGGGCTCGCCGCGCCTGGCACGCGGATTGGCATGGTGTCGCAGGGTGTCGTGGGGGATCAGGGCTTTCATGGGCATCCTTGGGCTGGCCCCGGGCAGGCTCACGCCGGCTGGCTCGGGGGCGTTACGAAAATGGGGGATGAACGGGCGCGGTCGAATGCTGCTCAATCTGAAATAAAATTTTCAATCTGTCAACGAATGAAAAACTGTTTCCAACCGCCAGCGAGGATGGCATCATGGTCCCATGACCCAACGCCAAGACCCCCACTCGCTCGAAGCGCGGATCCATGCGCACTACGACGCCCTTCCCCCGGCGGAGAAGCGCCTGGGCGACCTGCTGCTCAGCTTTCCCGGCGATATCGCCACCTACAGCGCCGGCGAACTGGCAGAGGCCGCGGGCACATCCCGCGCCGCGGCGTCACGCTTCTTTCAGCGTCTGGGATACCGGGACTTCAGCGAGGCGCGCCAGCAGGCCCGCGAGGCCAAGCGCTGGGGCTCGCCGGTCTATCTCTCCTCCGCGGCGTCCGCCGGCGGCCAGCCGGGCGCTTCCCAGGCGAGCCAGCCCATTGCCGACCACCTGGCCCAGGAGCGCGACAACCTAACGCTGACGCTGGAGTCGATCCGGCCCGACCGGCTACGGGACGCCGTGGATGCCCTCGCCCACGCCGGGCGCGTACACGTCGCAGGGTTTCGCAACAGCCACATGCTGGCCAGCTACCTGCAGCGGCAGCTGCAGATCGTGCGACCCGACGTGGCGCTGCTGCCCCGAGCGGGTCAGACCCTGGCGGAGGATCTTGTCGATATCGCCGAGGGCGACGTGCTGATCATGGTGGGCATGCGCCGCCGGGTGGCCCTGGTCTCGCGCATCCTCGAGATCGCGCGCCGGCAGGGCGCTCGCACCCTGCTGCTGACCGACCCCTCGGCGGCGGAGCCGACCCAGAACGCCACTTGGGCCTTCGTCTGCGAAGTGCGCTCACAGTCGCTCTTCGACAGCTACTCCGCCGCCATGAGCGTGATGAATCTGCTGTGCAGTTCGCTGTTCCACCATGAGCTTCACCAGGGGCAGGAGCGCTTGAAACGGATCGAAACCCTGCACGACGACCTGGATGAGCTCAATGCCTTGAGCTGGCTGACCCAGCGTAACGGCGGCACCATCACGAGCTGAGGAGCCCCTGACCGACCACATAACGCGCCTTGCCTCCCTCACCTACCCCCCAGGAATTTCTCCCCCATTTCCCGGATATTCCCCACGAATCGCCCGGTGACTCTACGCATTTACGCCCTTGCTATTGGCATCAAGTGATCGCCTTCATTCACGCACTTCTCGGTCTATATTTCGCCAGACCATAACGACGCCCCACCCCTGCCTTCCCCAACGCCTTATTGCGGTGCATCGATGCACCATCATGATGAAATGTCTTGCGAAAACCCCGCATCTTTTCACAGTCAGCTAAAAAATAAATACATGTTTTATAACGGCTTTAATGGGATTGGAACGCTTATTGAATGGTGACAGGTAGCCGAATGACTCAAGAGCCTACGCCACCATGACAACGCTTCACCATCGCCTCACGCTCATCAGCGAGACCCTCAATCTTTGGGTGGAACGCCTGGCCGTTGCCATGTTGACGATCCTGGTCGTCACCGTATGGATCGGCATCCTATCGCGCTATGTGCTGCCCTGGAACCTGACCTTTACCGAGGAGCTGGCCCGCTACCTGATGATCTGGGTCGCTCTGCTGGCGGTTTCGCTCGGCATCTGCAAGCGCCAGCATGTCGGCATGCTGGTCATCTTCGACCGCCTTCCTCGCCTGATACGCAAGACGCTGGCCTTCTCCTTCGACCTGATCGGCTTCGTCTTCTTCGCCATCATGTTCTACCACGGGCTGACCTACGTGGAGCGGGGCTTCAACCAGTCCACCATGATCTTCGGGATTCCCCGCGGCTACCCCTACCTGATCATCCCCATCGCCTCGGGCCTGGCGTGCCTGCAGCTCGCCCTCGGCGCCGCCCGAGACCTCCTCGAAAGAGCCCCCCAGCCCGCCCAGGTCCGCGCCTGAAGGAGACGCCCCATGGCCATCGTCGCTTCCGCTTTCTTCCTTCTGCTCTTTCTCGGCATGCCGGTCGGCATCGTGCTGGGGGTCGCCGGCATGATCGGCATCTTCGACATGGGCGGGGGACGCTTCCTCGCCATGGTGCCCGACCGCTTCTTCTCCGGGCTGAACCTCTTCCCCTTCCTGGCGATGCCCTTCTTCATCCTGGCGGGGGAGATCATGAACCGTTCCGGGCTGACCATGAATCTGGTCAACTTCGCCCAGGCACTGGTGGGCTGGCTACGCGGGGGGATGGCGCACTCCAACATGCTCGCCTCGGTGATGTTTGCCGGTCTTACCGGCTCCGCCACCGCGGACGCGGCGGCCTTCGGCAACACTCTGGTGCCGGCCATGAAGAAGGCGGGCTACTCCGGCCCCTATGCCTGCGCGGTGACCGCCGCGGGTTCTATCATCGGGCCGATCATCCCGCCCTCCACCCTGGCGATCATCTATGGCTCTCTGATGGGGGTGTCGATCGCCGGCCTCTTCGCCGCCGGCATCATCCCCGGGCTGCTGCTCTGCCTGGTCTGCATGTGCCTGATCGCCGCCACGGCGCGCCGTCTCAACCTTCCCAAGGATGAACGGGGCCCGAGCCTGATGCGCATCCTGCGGGAGTTTCGCTACAGCCTGCTGGCCCTGATCCTGCCGATCTTCATCCTGACCGCAATCCTGACGGGCATCACCACCCCCACCGAGGCCGCGGCCCTGGCCGTCTTCTATGCGCTCTTCGTGGGCTGCGTCATCTACCGCAACATCGGGCTGCGCGACCTCTACCAGATGCTGGCCCGCACCGCCCTGATCACCGGGGTGATCTTCCTGATCATCGCTTCGGCCTCGATCCTCGGCTGGTGGATGACCTACAACCAGATCCCTCAGCTCATCGCCTCAGGCTTCCTGTCGATTTCCGAGAACCCGGCCGTGGTGGTGGGCATGATCATCGCCCTGCTGCTCTTCATCGGGCTGTTCATGGACATCAACGCCGCGCTGATCATCCTGGCGCCGGTGCTGGCCCCGCTGACCCTGGCCATCGGCCTCGAGCCGGTCCAGGCCGGGATGATCATCATCCTCTCTCTGACCATCTCGCTGATGACGCCGCCGGTGGGGGCCTGCCTCTTCGTGCTGGCCTCCGTCACCGGCGAGCGCATCGAGGCGATCACCCGCTCGCTGTGGCCCTTCATCGTGGCGCAGCTGCTGGTGCTCATCGTGGCGGCCTACTGGCAGCCGATCACCCTCTTCGTTCCCCGCCTGCTCGGGCTGGCCGGCTGATGCCGGCCGCCGGCAGACCCTTCGCTCACCCGAGCTTCGTGACACCCAAGGAGATACCCATGACCCCTTCCCTTCGCACCCTGCCCTTCTCTCGCCGGGCCCTGGCCGGCGCCACCCTGTCGCTGGCCGTGCTGGTCAGCGCCTCGGCCCACGCCGCCACCACCATGCGCATCGCCCATCTCAACCCGGCCGAGGCCACGGCGAGCAACTCCGGCGCCATGACCGCGGTCTTCAAGCAACTGGTGGAGACCGCCACAGACGGCGAGCTCAAGGTGGAGATCTATCCCGCCGGCCAGCTGGGCGAGGACGCCAACGTCATCAACCAGGTCAGCCAGGGCATCGTCGAGTCGTCGATCTCCTCGGCGGGCGGCATCGCCGAGCACTATCCGCGCATCGGCATCTTCGACATCCCCTTCGCGTTTCCGAACATCGGCGTGGCCACCGAGGTGATCGATCTCTCCAGCGACTTCGGCCAGCTGCTGGCGGAGGACCTGGAAGGTCACACCGACGGGCTCAAGCTGCTGGGCCTGCTCGACAGCGGCGGCTTCTTCCATTTCACCAACTCCGAGCGTCCGATCACCGCGCCGGAGGACATGGAAGGCATGCGGATCCGCACCATGACGCTGCCCACCCACGAGGCGATGATCAACGCGCTGGGCGCCCGCGCCACGCCGCTGGCCTGGTCGGAGGTCTACACGGCGCTGCAGACCGGCGTGGCTGACGGGCAGATGAACCCAATCCAGCAGACCGCCTTCGCCAACTTCGATGAGGTGCAGGACTACCTGACCATCAGCAACCACCTGATCACACCCTATCTGTGGCTGATCAACGACGAGTTCTACGCCAGCCTCTCCGAGGAACACCAGCGGGTCGTCGACTGGGCCTCCAAGGTGGCGGTGGATGCTGGCCGTTCCATGTCCCGGATTATCGAGGCCTCGGAGGAGGGAATGCCGAAGCTCTCGAGCGGCATGGAGGTCAACGCCATTACGCCGGAGGCTCGCGAGGCGTTTGTCGAGGCCACCCAGCCTGCCGTACGTGAGGTCATTGAGAGCCGCTATGGGGATGAGGGCGTGACCCTGCTCGACGCCATGCTGGCCGCCATCGAGGAGACCGACCGCTGAGCGAGGCGACACCAGGCGCCTGCGGTCAGCGCGGCCCGGGCGCCACGCCTTTCTCGCTCCTTCTTACCCTACTTGCACGAGGTGAACCGCGATGCACAAGGTCATGGCACACCCCCGCGAGACGCTCAGCGAGAGCGAGATCGCCTTACTGACGCAGCTGGCCCGGGGCAATGCCCTGAGCAGCCACGGCCACTGGCCGGCACAGAGCACCTTGCCGAACTGGGCCGGCCTCGCCGGTCCCCTCAAGGCGCTGCTGTCGCTGTTACGTCCGCCCTTGATCAACGCTCCCGGCGCGGCTCGCTCGGAGGCGAGCCGCGCGCATGGCGCACAACGGGAATGAAAAAGCGCAGCGGCTCGCGGCGAAACTCCTCGCGCACGCCGGCCAGCAGCACCCGCGGCTCGACCCGGCAGGCCCGGGAGCGCAGCGCCACCAAAAGCGCCAGGGCGAAGCTGACCCAGAGATTCACGAAGCCGATCAGCATCACGAACAGCAGCCCGACCAGGAAGTGCCCCCAGCCGGCAAAGTCGCTGAAGCTGGCATAGCCCAGATTGGCCGACGAGAAGGCCACATGGCGGATATCGAGCGGCAGGCCCAGCAGGTAGCCCATATAGCCGGTCATGCCCAGCAGCACGCCGAACAGGAAGTTGCCCGCCAGGGCACCGTAGTTCTCGTGAAGATAGTGGGCCAGCCTCGCCCGGCGCCCCGCAGAGAGGCGGCTGAGTGCGGGGTGGCGCTCGAGCCGTCTCGCCAGCCGAATATGATCGGCGCGGTTGTCGAAGAAGCCGGCGAGGATCCCCGAGCAGAACAGCCAGACGCCGGCGATGGCGGCATAGAGGAGTGCCAGGCTCTGCACGGGCGAGATGGCCCTGAGCTGATGGGCGACCTGATCGGTGTCGAGGGGCGGGCGCCCGGATAACGCCACCGCCGCTGCAGTGATGAGAAAGGCGGTGGCCAGGGCCGCACAGACATTGCCCCACACGGCGCCCCACTGGGAGCGATTCACATCCCGCAGCAGCACCGCCAGCTTGCGGCTGACGGACCTGCCCCGGCGGTTGCGCTCCACCTTGGCGGCGAAGCTGGCCGCCGTCATGGCGGGCTGCTTGGTGGCGATGGTGAAGTGCAGCAGGTGAATCAGCACGAACCCCAGGCCGTAGTTGAGGCTGACCAGCACGGCCTGGGGCAGCGGCGAGAGTCCCCAGGATTCGATGGTGATCTTGATCAGGGCCATCACGGCGATGATGACGCCCGCGCCTCCGGCGGTCGCCAGCAGCCCCAGATAGCTACGCATGTCCCGGGAGATATAGCGCTCGCCGTGGTCGCTCTTGTTCTGGGTGATGCTGCGCGACACCATGCGCGTGCTCTTCTTCCACACCGCGCGGATGCTGCCTTTCTCGACCGTGGCCCGCAGCAGCTCCCGCCAGAGCCGCAGCGAGGCACGCGCCATGCGACCGCCGTGGCCGGGCTGGGTCAGCACGATCAGAGTTTCGATGCGGCGCAGGGTATCCTCCAGCCGCTCGATCAGGTGAGAGGCGTTGACCGAGGAGCCAAGGCTGCCCGCCCCGCGGCGGCGGAAGCGCGCCACCTGCTCCTGACACTGGTCCAGCATCACCCAGAGATGGCCAATGGCGGCCTTTTGCCGCTCGGGGTCCGCCGCTTCCGGGGTGCTTCTCAGCTCCACGAAGACGCGCACCTCCCGCTGCAGCGCGATAAAGGGCGAGTCGATGCGGGTCAGCCGCTCGTCGATGCGCATCAGCTCGGGGTCGAGCTCCTCGGCGGCCACCCAGATGGCCAGCATCTCCAGGGCATAGAGGCACTCCTCCTGCAGGTGCAGGCGAACGCGCTGCCGGATGTCGGCGTCCAGGGCCGAGAGCAGCACGCGGCCGAGCCGCAGCCAGCCGTGGAGCGGCAGCGCCTCGAGCCAGGGCTTGTCATGACGGCTGAGCAGGCTCGCCAGCAGGTCGCTGGAGTCCTCCCGGTCCACGGGGGGCGGGATCAGCCGATCATAGAGCCGCGTGGAGAGCTCCCGGAACGGCCCTTCCCGGGAGAGAATGCCCAGTCGCACCAGCGCCGGGTAGATCTCCAGCTCGGAAAACCGGCCGAGGATGGCCTCGGCCAGCGTCCGGGCCCTGGCCGAGTCGTCGCGAAGCGACTGGATCAGGGCGTCGAGACGCTCCGGGGCCCGCTCGGGGCTGCCGGCGCGCAGCCAGCCGAATACCGCCTCGAGACCGACCTCGAGGCGGTGTTCCCCCGGCTGGGCGGCCAGGGCGTTATCCAGGTGGGACGTCACGGTCATGCTGGGGACATCCTTGCAGGTCGGGGGTCGGGGCGAGACATGATGCCTGGCCCCCGCCCCCTGAACCAGCGCGTCGAATAATAAAAAAGGGCGGCGAGGATAGCCTCGCCGCCAAACCACCGATCGTTCCCGACCGAGAGAGTGCTCGCAGTATCAGACGCTCACGCCATCAGATTTCGAAGCCCAGGCCGAAGTCCTCGGCGCTGGTCGCCATCAACGATTCGGCACCGGCCTCGATGGCGGCCTTGTGGGCGCGGGTGCGCGGCAGCAGGCGCTGGTAGAAGAAGCGCGCGGTGTCGAGCTTGGCGCGATAGAAGGCGGCCTCATCGCTGCCTTCGGCCAACTCGGCGCGGGCCTGCTTCGCCGCCCGGGCGAAGAGGTAGGCCAGGGTCACGTAGCCGGCGTACATCAGGTAGTCGACGCTGGCCGCGCCCACTTCCTCACGGTCGTTCATCGCCTTCATGCCAATGCCCATGGTCAGCTCGCCCCACTCGGCGTTGAGCTTGGCCAGCGGGCGCACGAATTCGGCGAGCTCGCCGTTGCCCTCTTCGGCCTGGCAGAACTTGTGGATCTCCTTGGTGAAGACCTTGAGGC
>LFCJ01002358.1_pt1 | contig 13604 bp, 16 predicted proteins | sample 643141 | NCBI WGS metagenome assembly LFCJ01 (sample SAMN03766243, study PRJNA286221) | soda lake metagenome | biome: soda lake; feature: Kulunda steppe; material: water; isolation source: sample B1-Br-g2 brine of Lake Bitter-1 | place: Russia: Kulunda steppe | collected 2010-07 | reverse complement strand
AGTCAGCAACACATGGTCAGGCCGGCTGCTCCTCGCCTTATCATAAACCGTGCGATAGCCAACGTATGTTGCTTGTCCCACATCCCCAATTGCCCGACCAGTGGTAAAAATCAGTTCAAAGGCAGCCAAGAAAACTTACTGTCGATCTAGACACTCATTCTATTCAATATGCAACAAAATCATAAATACAAGCAGGTGATTGAAATATCAAGAATGAAAGATATCAAGGAAAGAACGTATGGCTCTTTTCCTAGTTTAATGATGGAGGTTTGTCTGGTGCTTGCACGATATGCAAACTTCTTCCATAGTTCACTCAAATAGGGGTTACCTTGTTGTTGTTGTCTTTTCTTTTTTTGGCAGTCTCAAGTGGCTCCTTAGCTTGGTATCCTCATAGTATTTCCACGAGATGGGTGTGCTGCTGATTGGATATGAGCTGACTCAGAATCCAGACCCTGGACAAAGGTCGGTAGGCCGTTCCTGTTGCTGAGAGCCCCCCCATCCCCACTAAACCCTGCCCTACTTTAAACTTTCTGAGGGTGGGCATATGGTGCCCTTCTTCTTTTGATTGATAATTTCAGTCACTGTGACGGTCACAAGTATAGCGTTTGGACGACTTGCAGTGAGTCTTTTGCTAAAAGGGAAGCGGCTAAGAAAAAGCCAGGCAGGCATGGATCTATTTGTTGACTCAACATCGGATCCGTCAGGGATCTGTAAGTCTAATAACGCCAGGCGGTCTTTGCTGCCAACATCCACCTTAACAAAACATCCTCCTAGGGAGCCTACTTCAATAGCTTTCACGATAAGTCTACAAGCGAAGTTATGGCGTTCAGTAATCATATCAGAGATGGTCTATTATTGTCAACCTGATGGAATGTGCACATTGTTACAAATGTTTATTGAGACTTTGCAGGAGGTATGCAGTCTGAGTACAATAATGCATCATCGTGTTTGAGCTGCTCTCAGTGAAAGTTTTTCATGTACATAATTTTTTTTCCTGATCTCTGTTTGCCGCAAATTATAGTATCGTCAGTAATATACAGGCTGAACAGGCATCAGCTGAGCTACCCTTGTTAGGCAGCTACAGCTGTGCAACCCTTCCTTTCATAGACTCAAGAGTTATCTCTGCCTCAGTAGTTGGCCTTAAGTTTGCCAAGAAAATGCCAACAGGGAAGAACCCGCAGGCAATGATCTGATTTAAAAAAGATGTCCCAGATGGCTGACAGGGAAACAATGGGTGAAGTCGTGCAATTTGCCTTGAGTTCCAAGGGGTCAACGAAAGTCTGCACAAAAACATGGCCATGGCTGCGGATAGTCGCATGTATGGAATGTTCTTAACTTGCAGAAGCAGCTTAAATTGGTTGAGGGAGGGCCTGCCCTTCAAGATACCTGCAATCAGAATAGGCCCCTCCCTTCCATTGAGGCAGCTCAGCCCTGTCTGCAGAGGCAAGCCAAGCAGCCTTCACTCACTGGCCCACTTTCCAACACTTTCCTCCAGCAGTCCTCACCCACTCTTTTGGCCGGAGGCCAAGCATATCCAAGATGGAACAGGAGAAGAGAGGGGGAGTAGACAAGGGCGGTGCTACTTGCTGCAGCCCTGACGACCCTGCCCAGCCATCCCTCACGACCTCTGTCCTCCAAAGACCGCCTTCAAGGCCGTCAGCCAGTCAGCCAAGGGCTGCCCTCGTGGCTGCTCTGCTGGAGCTGACTCAGGCCCCCCCCGTATCCCCGTGCACCTGCTGCTGCCGCCTTCAACCACCCGATCATCTTGCTGCCGCCGCTGCTCAGCCGCCAGCGGCCCCCCTGCATGTGACGGTGCACTGTCAATGGGGCACCTTCCCCTGCTACCACCGCCTTCTCTCCTACTGTCACTGCCAGCGCCGTGCACTGTTGGGGAGCCCCCAGACCTCGACCGATGCCACCATGGGCGCGGGCCAGCCTGCAAGAGGGCAGTGCAGGTGCATATGCGCAAGCGGGTAAGCACAATCGTGACGCTGTCATACGTGGAGTTGGGCCGTACAGATCTGTCCGGATGATGCCATGCACTCGCGTTTTTGTAAAACGTGCTGCCCTTGTTTTGCTACATTGAGACTGGAGGTGTTCTAAGATGCTGCGGAAGGCTGGCGTGCGCCAAAGTGACCTGCGGCAGCATGTGCACGCCTGACCAACACACTGATGCCCGCAAGCACTGCATACTCCCGCCCCGTCACCTCCTCTATGTCGACAAATTATGCAGGTTCCCGCACCGCCAAGTTCTCTGTGCCAGCAAGCACTGCACGCTCCCGCACTGTGTCCAGCTCCTTCTAGGCTCCCAAGTGCAGCACAGAAGGAGCCGCAGCCTCACGGCCTTGAGCTTCTCTACATCCCTTCTAGCCTTACCTCACAAAGGTTGCAAACCTTGCGACCAACAAACCACCCTCAATGCGTAATATCAGCTGCACAGGGGAGCTCCGGCACCTCTGTGCTGCTCAAGCATTTGCTCCCCTCACTCCCTTTCCCACATCCCTCCCCTGCCTCACCTCAGAGGGGAGCGGCTGCGACGCCTCTGGCCTGAGGCCGGCCACACCCCCACTGGGCCCTGCCTTGTGTGCCATCCCCCTGCCCTCCTCCCAGCCCTCCTCAGCCTCGTCCAGCCCCGCTGACACATGGTCTGCGCCTGCGGCGGAGGCCCCGCGCGCAGCAAGGGCAGGCACGCGGGGCCGCCACAGGGGACTCTGCAGCACCATGTCCACCTGCAGGGAGGACGGGAGGCAGGACGTGACAGGAAATGGAGAGAACTTGCCAGAAAAGCGTGTTGGCGGTGCAGCTCCAGGCATCAGTTTCAAGTGAGGATAGAATGGCCGCTGCTAAGGGCATCCCTCTGGCCTACCTGGGAGATTTCAAACAGCATGGAGCCGTAGTCCACATCCATGGGCTCCCACTCCTGCTCATCCACCCCAAAGTGCCTGGAGCAACACAGGCCATGAGTGCGGCTTGGCATTAAGTGGAAACACAGTCAACCGCGAGATGCTCCCTAGCACTTTCTACCAACATCGACAGGGCATAGCTGTGAGAGGCCGAGCTTGGCAGTCTGAGCTGCTCAGGGGTGAGCTGAGCAGCTGAGGCCAGGTGCCCAGAGCACAGCCACTTTCTTGAGGCTAGAACACGCCAGGGGGGTATGCAGGCATTCCATGCTACGAGGGCACACATTAATGGCCAGTGACGGTATGGCGCATGCACCGTGGGTGGTCAGGAAAGGTGCCTTTGAGGCAAGCTTTATTCTATTTGGCAATTTTACTCTATTTGGCAGATGGAGCTCCCAACCCATGTGCCATTGACATTGATATGTGAGCAGCGACGACGAGCATGCCTAATGTCTCCGTAGTAATGCCATTCACACTCACCCCTCCATGTCTGGCAGCCGAAGATCAAGCCTCCAGTGGCAGCGGAGCAACATCGAGTCAGCGACTTGGTACTGCAACAAAACATTAATCAGGAAAAAAAGGTCTGACAGCTTGGGCTTATGAAGACATCAAAGTTGAAATAACATACAATTTAAACATGTGGCTTGTCTCTGTTGAGGGGGGGTGAGGGCAGGGGGGTAAGCCTCAATACCTTGCAAGCACAAAGATTGTACTTGTTGGAATGCAGCAGCCCTGCTTGTTTCACAAGCATATTTCCAAGCAAACAAACGTGACGTGGCCATTGGATATTCCAGCAGGTAGGTGTGCGTTGGCGCATTACTTCTATAATCGAGTCAGAACACAGGCAGGCAGAATGGACCAACCCCCAAAACATGGAACCACGAGCATACTGAATACGAGTTACACCCAGAGCCTCCAGGCATTGGATGGCAAAACCAGACAGCCACGTGCCTCAGACTCACTCGCTCTTTCCTTTTCATCCGGCCCCCCTCGCTCCACTTTGTTGTCACCCTGAGTGCATCACATGCACAGAGAGAGAGGGCAGCAAGCATGCTCTGCATTTCCCATTTATAACAGGCCGGGCTGGACTTCGAAGATGTGTTGAGGTACCGTCTATATAGGTACACAGCTTTGCGAGTGCAACAGCACTTGATCGGTCTTTGAGTGCTTGACTGTGCCCTAGACAGCATTCACCAACACCGGTGGCCAAATGCTCTTGTGGGCAGATATGCTTTTGCACAAATGAATGGACACTGCTTTTGACCATGCAAGCAAGCATCAACTTCAGGCCTTATGGGGCTTTTGATTGTGGCCACCCGTGAGGTCTGAACAGCTCTGTTCACTGTGCTTGCTGCGCACGGGATGCGCATGCTGAGCTTTTAATTCCTCTTCCTCACTCCTCCTTCAGGTCACTGCCCTGCAATCCTGCATTGCTGGCATGGCCTTCGCCCTCACCACATCCAGCCCCAATTTGTCAATCCCTCTGCACACCCAGCGTTGCGCCAAAGCACTTGATAGACCTTGGCACACACCTGTAATCTAGCGTAGGGCGCTTGCGAGCCCAGTTATAACCTGCACGGCAAATGAATGAGAGCGCAGTAAACGACTGGTGAAGTCCCCTTCAGTGTGTGGATGCGCAACACTTTACCCAGCCAGCATGCAAGCAAAGCTGCATTTTACCCTGACTAGGCTTGACAGCCCGGGCAATCCGAAAGGCATGAAATTAAAAAGGGACAGGGTTTTAATCCTGCTCCTAGATTGCCACCAAAATGGGGAAGCGGATGAGAATCTTATCTGTCATCCCGTGGCTAGCACTAAGGTCACGTAACCTACCCACGCTCTGAAACAAGTTAGCAGGCGGTGGCATTATGCCTGCAAATTGCAAAGAAAGAGAGCACTGCCATAGGGCACACCTGCCATGAATTGTAGCCTCAGCCAGCCCAGCTGCAGCTTCTTGGAGAACAGGCAGGCTTGGGAGTGCGTGGGCACGAGCAACACCTTGTGCAGGAGGCCCGCCACAGCAGTCTGCCCATCAGGCTTTATCTGCGACAGATTTGTATGACCACACAGTGCAGTCAGTTTGGCAAGGGCTTGGCTCATCCAGCGACCCTTTCAAGTTGAAAGTTTCGACTGCCTGGGCATGCTGCAGGAGGCAGGCAGGTGTGCGTGAGATGTTCTGAGCGGCAAGGTCGCAGGCATGGCTCTTCAAATGCCCCAAAGCATGGGGACTCACTGTAATGCGTAGCCTTGGACGATGGCGCTGGGTTTCCCGTCCAAATCCTGTCAAGCACTGCCAAGGCGTTGCCACAGCAGCGCAAACAGAGCAGCTCTTGATCCTGCATGCAGTGTTTAAGTCACATATCAATAATTGTAATCATTCACAACTACTGAGAAATGCTGTCCAGCATGCATGCAGGAAGATGCCAGCCAGCAAGGGCCATGAGCGCATGGTCAACAGAGTGACAGGACGCACTGTTGCTTGAATTTGACGCGGACTTCTGGTTCAAACTTGTAATTGTAGTTTTCGAGGATACGGTCTGCATCAGGTGTGGAAGAGCAGATGAAGCAGGTCAAGGGCTTGACCTGCGGCTAGTTTGTTCACACACACACGAGCTCAGGCAACGAGCTGAGCAGCTTCTGAAGAGCTGGGAGATGCATCAGTCCTTCCTCATGTGATCAAGTACTTAATGCATGTCCAAGGTCCACTCACCCAGGACATCCTCCTCCTCGTCCCCCTGCTGACTGCTGGGTTGTAGCTGGAAGTTTTCTGGGCCAAGCACCGGGCCTACACTGTTATTCGACATAAAGAAAATGCAACGGAGAAATTAACTCATTGGTATGGCTAACACCTTGATGATGTGGCATTCTCCACTCGCAACCAGCAAACATGTAAAATTGCAAATGGAGGCACCCGTTGATAAACCACTTTACAACACCTCTCGTGTCTTTGACAGTGTGTCCTTTCGCTGCCTCGGGCACCTTTGGGATTTTGGGAAGTTGTGACTTGAAGTAGAGCTCGTAGGGCTATGAGAGTGCTTGGGTGTATTTTTCCCAAACACCCTGAGGATCCAGCTCACCTGGATGCTTCATCATCCATCAGGGAGCTCGCCAGCCATGCGAGAGGGGAGGTTCAGGTGAGAGGAGAGAGCATGCATGCTGTTTTTGCTGTGCCTGTCACAGGAATGGCAACAAGTGAGTCATCAATCAAAGATGGGGGCTCCATGCGGTAGGATTCCTGCCTTTGGCCCATGCATCAACTATCCTGACACTGTGCATACGAAATGCAGGCCTTCTGCGGGACTTCCTGTCTGGCTTCATCTACCATTTGTGGAGGGTCATTAAGCATATGTCGGCATTTGTGTTGTGTATGCTGGCGAACAGACTCCAGGTCTTGCCCATGCGCACTTAACCGTTGCAGAGCATGGTGTGCCATGGTGGAGCATTGGAAGATCCCTTCTCTGTGCATTTGTATGCAGATTCCAGACACTGGCCAATTGCGCTGATGGGTGCACATGCAGGTGAAGTTGGCGATAGATCCCACATTTGAGGAGTTCAGAGGTGCGCTCCAGGAGTTCAAGCCCACGCTGCTGTACGTGGCCGGTAGCAGCAGCTATGAGCAGAACCATGTCACGGGACTGGTGGGCCCTGTGCAGTTTAAAGGTGCGTGGGAAATCTGTTTGGGTTGGGATTTCCTTCGATGGCCTCTCCCATCCTCTGTCGTTCCATCTTCGTGCCTTCGACGGGTTCACGAGCGGTTCACGAGCGAAGCCCCAGAACGAACTGTGCTTTTTCTCGCCTTGCAGACGGACCGCAATCGACGGAGTCACTCGCAAGCGCGTGTTCCGGGCTTGAGGCGGTGTACTTGGATGCGGCTACCGAGGACAGCCTTGGTACGTCCTAATGCCGTTGCATACTTGACGAATACCCCATCGTCAAGCCGATATATCGGATAGATGGCTCGCAAAAGTAGGGCAAGCGGGTACCGATTTTGGCAAATGTTGCTGCACTGCTTCCGACGGCTTGACTTCAAACTCCACCTGTTCCGCCTTCCCCATCCACTCCTAGCATCCTGTCCACATCCCAACCCCTTCTGCAGGCACCAAGCTACAGATTTCAGGAGTCCAGCACGCCATCGTCTGGCCGGAGGGCGCAAATGTGCCTGCCGTGGTGGCTGCTCAATTTAGCCACACCTTCTTCAGTGCTGTCTTGCAATTAAAGTCCACCATTCACGAGGCTTTTGCGCTTGCCAACCACGTGGTGCAAGCGCACTGCACTGCCATAACGGACAACCAGTACCTAGCGCCCTCCCTACCCTCTCTGTACTCCCCCATCAAAGCCACCCTGCCAGACAATAGCAGTATCCCTTCACCGAGTATCCCTGGAGTCAATACAGCCATGGGTCTAGCCCTTGCTGTGCCAGGTGGGCTGTTGGTAGGGAACCCTGGCTGCAGGGCAGGCTGTGCCTTTGGGACGCCTTCCCCCAATAAGCCTTACTATTCCATTGATGAAGTGCAGTAGGCTTCAAAAGCATGTGATTGAAGCACTGGGCTCAAGTTGAGGTAGCTTTGCTTGGTGCAGACGGTAGGACAGAGTGAGAGGAGTGTCAGTCATGCTCAGCGCTTGTCAGCCAAGGCCGCATGGTAGGAAGCGCTGTGTGTTTGAGTATATTATTGCCCTCATACACCAAGATATTGCACAAAACAGCAGGCAGTTGCTTCTCATGGAGCAGACTGCTCTCCCTGGCCGCGCGCACCTCCTTGCGCCATGCGCCTGCCTGCAATGGCAGCTGTTTTGTACTGTGGCCTGTTTAAGCCATGTGTCAGAGCCAATTTGGAAGGCATGGCACTGGGGCATAAGGTATTGTTGGCTGGAGAAAATATTTTGCAGGGACTCCGCCGATGGTCGCGGCTTGCCAAACGGTGCACTCAGGCACATTGTCCCCAGCCTGCAGGTGCCGCACTGGGTGTCTTCCTGCGCCCAGAGCGCGCAATTCGGTGCCTGTGCTTTGTCTGTGTTGGCATTTGGTGTCAAGGGCGTGCGATATGCGTTGCTCCAACAACCCCGACGCGCGTGCTTGCATCGTATTGCTGACGCCGGTCGGTCCGCCCCTTGCCCTTTCTGCGAGGCGTCCCTCACAGCACACAGCGCACCCCCCCGCATTGCGTGCGACAGTCACCAATATCAACAATGGCGTGCGGGGGAGGGGGCGTGGTCAAGGGGAAAGGCTGCAATGTGTCTACTTGCAAGCATACGTGCGAGCACATACGCAGCAGTGCTGACGTCCAAGGCAATGTGCCTGCGTGTGCAACAATACTCAACGCTGCGTGCAAGATGGTGAAGAGCACGTACTTTCAGGCTGCCCCTGGGAGTGTAGGCTTGGCAGAATTGCGCACCAGGCGCCACCGCCTCTGGCGCACCCCACCTCTGCTAGTAGCCCTCCAACAGGCTAATAGTAGAGGCTTCATTGGCCAAGCAGGCACACATTAAGGCCTGGCCTGGCTCGTGCATGCACACATGCATGCTTGTTAGTGCAGCAAGGGGCTCTGGCCTCCTCTACTGCTGCACCCTTTGTTGATCCCTTTTGTCAAACATTCCAAGCTCCAAGCTGCCTGCTGCAGTGTGGCCAGGCATTGTAGATCACGCTGCGACTAAGGTTTCACGCACAACAGACCCTGTGTTACATGCACAACAGACCATGCACAGCAGACCATGTTTTCCATGCACAACAGACCATGTGCAGCAGATCGTGCACAACTGACCCTGCCGCAGCTGCTTTTTGCAGCGCGCAGCCGCACCGCAGCACGCACGCTAGCCTCCAGCGTCTGTAGAGCAAGCTCATCTCAAAATACCTCTGAGGCACTTGCACCCTCATGTGATTTGGTCACACGAATCTGGGTACACTCGTCCGCGGCGACTGCACCCTTGCAGGCTGGGCTGACATCGGTATTCATGGTGTCATCCTTGCACAGGGGCCGTGCTAATCTTCTCTGTGTTGTTCCTATACTAACATACGTCCTGCAGGCTGGGCTGACATCAGGCTGCTGGCCCCACGGGCTGAGCTCCGCCTGCTGCTCACTGGCCAGGCGACGCTCATAGACAGCTCCAAGCTAAGCTTCCTGGGGGAGGCTGTGCGGGCGCTGCTTGTACTGGAGATGCGGGGCCTCACGGTGAGTATGTGTGCGCCTCGGTGAGGCTTCATGGTGTGTGTGTGTGTGTCTGTGTGCGCCTCGGTGAGGCTTCATGGTGAGTGTGTGTTTGTGTGTGTGTCTGTGTGCGCCTCGGTGAGGCTTCATGGTGAGTGTGTGTTTGTGCCTTGTTGGGCCTCACGGTGAGTGTGTACCTTGCTGAAGCCTTCCACAGGGAGAGGCGTGCCCACGTGAGAGGGGCGTGGAGTGGAGTGTGACGCGTGATGCGTACAAAGGCAGGGCAGCGGGGGGGTACTGTGACGGTCTGGAGGGAATGAAGCGGGGATTGCAATTGCGCATGGCTGCAAACCCACGCGCACAAGTTCACAAGTTCAGGATTAACCGTGAGCCTGGTAGTCAGGCGGATTGGTTTGTGGCTGGGCATGGCCAGCCTAAAAGTGATCCGCAATGTCTGAAGTGAAATGGCAAAGTTTGTTGCACCGTTGAAAAAGGAAATCAAAGACGCTGATAAGGTGAGGCATGTGCACCTTTCAACATTTCAGCAGCATTTCAACAAAGCAGCCTTTGCCTCGGCAGTGCAAGTCAGAATCCCCCCCACAGCTCTGAGCATCTGTTTTGGTAGGTGCTCCCAACCACCCCCAGGGCTGCACCTTTCAGAGACCTTTGGTCAGACCTCTGTGTGTGTATGTGTGTAAATGTGTGTAAATGTGTGTGTGTGTGTGCTGGCGCATCCGCCCCATTGACCCGCCGGGTGCTGCTGACCTGGCCACCCTGGGCCACGCGCTTGCCCCCCGCATGCCGCCCCTTGCTGCTGCAGCTGCTGGAGACGGCACCATGCCAGAAGGTGCCAGCAAACCTCCCAGACGGCTGCCAGGCGCTGCGGTGCACACTGCGGACTGGGAGTGGGGCAGAGGTGGTCACCATCTTGGGAGGCCAGCCGTCAGTGCTGCAGGTGGGCGGGCGCGCTGGAGGTGCCTGATGGGGCCTGGTGTGTGCGTGTGTGTCAGTTTGGCTGTGTGGCTGTGTGCATGCGTGTGTCGCTGTGTGTGTATGCGTGTATGTATGTGAAGAGCGGCTGCAGGCTGTGGGTGACAAGGTCTTATGAGGATACTGTATTTGTATTCAAGGACTTCTTGGCAGGCGGCTCCTGTCAGTTGTAGCAGCTACAAGTTCAGGAGGCTTCGGGCGCTGGGCTTCAAGCGTGCACCTGAACAGAAGGCTAAGGAGTTTGGGCTGCGAGCCAAGCATGCTGCCAAACTGAGGTCTGTATCACAGACAAGCGGGTGGTGTTGCTTAGGCAAGACCCGCTGCCCATGCAGTATCTCAGCTGCGCATGCGCATCACTCTCCAAGGGTGCCATTCCTGCTCACCCTCCCAGTGGAGTGCTGTGCTGTGCTGCGTTGCAGCAGGCGGGCAGGTGGATGTGGGTGGGCACGTGTATGCATCTGGGTGCACTGTTTGTGAGAGACTGTTTGCGCCCCATCGCGAGGTTACATGCTGCATTTCTTGGTGTCGCATTAGCCTCACCAGCGCCACAGTCCATGAGTCGTGTGCACACATCGTGGCTGCTGTGCAGCGCTCGCGACATGCAGTGCAGTGCAGCATGCAGGACTGTGCAACATGCAGTGCAGTGCGGTAGCCGCAACATGCAGGCCAAGCACAGCGCGCACGCGGTGTCTCCGCACACATGGCGCACCGCTAGCCACCAACCTGCGTGCGCTTGGCCCTTGCGCGTGCACAGGACTGCACGCAGGTCAAGGCCGGGTTGCATGCTGCAACGGGGTGTGATGCGCCTCCCGGCCTGGCTGCCGCGCGGGTTAAAGCAACAAAGTGAAAGCTCAGCCCTGTGCTTGTGTGCAGGACCGCACGCTGGTGGAGCACGCGCTGCGCATGACGCTGGTGGCTGACTCGCTCAGCCTCCAGTTCCGGCTGCCTGCGCCAGGCCTGGCTCAGCCCATCGCGCGCAGCAGCGCGGCCATCGCGGGCGGCGTACCGGTCGTGGATGCCGTGGTGCTCACCAGCGTGTGGGCAGTGTCGGTGCTGCGCAGCCTGAGCCTGGTGCGCGCGGCGCTGCTCTGTGTGCCTGAGGCTGTTCGCAGCTGTTGCTTGTGCCTTCAAGTGTGCTGGGGGGGGAGGGGGGGGAGGGGCTGGGGGGAAAGGGTCACTGCATGGGCGTGTGGGACACATGTATGCAGGGCTGGCTGAGGTCCTTTCCTAGGGGCTTGTATCTGGACAGTGGCCGGAGGCCTTGGGTGAGGTGGGTGGGGGGGATTGCGCAGCAGTTGAGAGCAGTTGAGGGAGTGGAGGGTTGAACAAAGGGTCAGCGGATTCAGTGGTTTGGTCTTGGGTCCGCATCAGAGGCGTGCTGCTGCCTGGTCAAGTGACTTCGTGCCATGCCGCCTGGGCTCCCTCGTCAGCGCATGGGCCCCACACCGAGAATGGTGCAGCACATATGAGGATTGAAGGCCGCAAGTCTCATCGCAGCATGCTTGGGTTGAGGGCGCCGCCGCCAATGGCTGCACTCGTCATCAGGGGCATTATGCATCAAGCAGGGTGGACATCTGGAACCAGGAAGCTGGGGCTGCGGCTGAGCGTGCATACTCAGGCGGCCTGTTGGTGCGTGCTTGTAGGATCGGCCATGCAGGCTAGGCATGTCCTTCTCCAGCTGAATGTGCACAACCGCCTCGATGTCCATCTCTGCATCGCCGGCTGTGCAGGTGCATGCCTACAGACCCCTCATCTCCCTAGGCATTGCCGCAGTTGGAGGCACAGCCACTTGTGGTGTGTCGGCCTTGGATGCGCAGCGGCTGAAGATCGTTGTCTCGGGCCAGGTACGCAGTGTGTGGGGCAGGCTGCGGGCTCTTTGTCGATGCTCTGGGGCTTTTGGTGCTTGAAGCGCTCACGGAATGCTGGAGCGCTTGTGGGATTTTTAGTGCTCACACAGTGCTCGAGCGCTCATGGTATGGTGCTTAAAGCGCTCTCACACAGTGCTCGTGTGCTCAAAGCGCTTGCCAGAGTCATTGCACACTCTGTATTGGACGCTTGGCGTTTGAGCTCACATACTGAGACACACATAGCTGCACTCAGGCATGCACCGCACCCGTGCTCAGACCCCCAGCTGAAGCTGTGCGCACTTGCATGACGTATGCTAATGCATGCACATGGGAGCTGTTTGTAGACCTCCACCCAAACCTGTGAATAAGGCGTTTGAGCCCTGCTACTGGAGCATGCCCAAGATAAAAGCCAGGAGCCTTGGCCTGAACACACTTCCAGTATTGTTCTTGCTCCTGCAACAAGCCTTAATCGTAGGCCTTCCCTTACCCCCAGTGCAATGGAGCAGGGAAGCGGGAGGGATGCTGCTCATACTTTGACTGCACAGGTACCTTATTTACATATGTGCACCTGGTTTCCGTGCGCTGTCTAGCAGTGGTCTGCAATCTGACAATGTTGACAGCATTTCGTCTTGCAGGGCCCTGCTGTCCATGTGTTGAGCCCAATCAAGCTTCCAGGCATGCTTCCTAAAGCAGAGGCATTGGATGGCATTTTTGCTGGTGGGCAAGATGCGAGCTACCGCAAACTTTCGCTTGATGCCTCGGCCTGCCGCTTTGATAGCTAAGAAGCCGGGATGTATGAGAGCTGGCACTTTCTAAAATCAATGACCTGAGGCTTATTTGGACACACTATACAATCGAGGGCATGCTTTGGATGGCGGCGATGACAGGTGCATGTTATTCATCCTGTTCTTCTATTTGGCTTTCTCATTAGCTGCTCCCTTGCCGTGTTTGCACAGGCCTTGTATAGATGGGATCCTTGGATCTTCCATCTTCCACAGAGCAAGGATTTGTGTTAGACATCCGGCTCATCATGGCAGTCTCCCCGAGGACTTTGTACACTAAAGGATCATGCTTGTGTCTGCACCCCGATTAAGGTGCTGCTCATCGTTACACAATTTAGTGAATTAGGCAGATTTTGCTGGGTGCATTTTGTAACTAAGATACTTTTGCTCAGTGGCATGTAAAGACAAGGGTCTGTTTACCATTGTGAAGTGTTTTTTGTTGGTGAATAGTAATGAGGAACCGAGCTGTTGCTGGCAAACAAACAGCAGTCCGGATGAGCCCGGCAGGCCATTTTAAAGAAAAAAGAAAAACTGTGAAACCACTCCCTACATCAATTAAGGAAAGGAGACACATTGGCCCAAAGAGCCACGAGTCTCCTTCACCAGGAAAATGAAGAACTAGTGAGGATCTTGAGGGTGACAAGCCGCCCCCTGCTCCAGACCAAGACCTTGAGAGCAACTGGATTTCCCAAGAGCGTGTTGTCACCGAGAGACTGCTGCATCCAAATTAGACTCGCGGCATGGCCATAACATAAATACTCCAACTAACTCAACCAACCTCCGGCTCACAATGCAGCATAAGTTTAAGTTTAAGTTTACAAGTTTAAGTTTAAGTTTGACCTTCAGCCAGGTAGTTTGACTGATCAGGTTGCTGGTGAACACCAGCCATCATATAAACATCCATAAGCTTTGAAATAAAACGATAGGAATCATTAGTTTGTT
>LFCJ01002357.1_pt1 | contig 13607 bp, 13 predicted proteins | sample 643141 | NCBI WGS metagenome assembly LFCJ01 (sample SAMN03766243, study PRJNA286221) | soda lake metagenome | biome: soda lake; feature: Kulunda steppe; material: water; isolation source: sample B1-Br-g2 brine of Lake Bitter-1 | place: Russia: Kulunda steppe | collected 2010-07 | reverse complement strand
GGATTATGCGGTGTGGTCGGGGTCGGCGTCATCCGCGGCGGGCGTCGGCTCCGGGACCGGCTCCGGCGGGATGTCCGCCGGGGTCTCCAGGGTCAGGCGGCCGAGCTTGCCGTCGCGCAGCTCGTGGAGCAGCACCTCGGCGCCGCGGTGCAGGTCCACCTCGCCGCCGGGGCGCAGGCCGCCGCGGCGGGCGGCGATCTCGGCGAGTATCGCGTGGCCGTCGAAGCCGGCCAGCGCCAGCAGGTCCACCCGGGCCGGGCCGTCGGCCTCGACCCGCTCCGCCTCGGGGTGGGCCGCGTAGCTCGGCAGCGACTTGAGCTTGTAGCGGGCGCTGAGCGCCTCGGGGTAGCGGCGGGCCAGCTCGGCGGCGGTGACCACGGCCACATCGACGTAGTCGATGGCGGTATCGCGGATGGCGCCGCTGGCGGCCAGGCGGTAGGCGCTGGCCTGATCCTCGATCTTGGGCCAGAGCACGCCCGGCGTGTCGATCAGCGCCACGCGCCCGCCGATGCGCACCTTCTGCTGGCGTTTGGTCACCGCGGGCTCGTTGCCGGTCCTGGCGATCGCCTTGCCGGCCAGGCCGTTGATCAGGGTCGACTTGCCGACGTTGGGGATGCCCATGACCATCACCCGCACGTCGCGGTCGGCGCGCACCTGGCCGGCCAGCTCGTGGCACAGCGCGGGGATGCGCCTGAGCTCCCGGGCCTGGGTGGTGGTCACGGCCAGGGCGCGCATGTCGGGCTGGGCGTCGAAGAAGGCCACCCATTCGCGGGTGCGCGCCGGGTCGGCCAGGTCGGCCCGCGACAGCAGCTTCAACACCGGCTTGTGGCGGGTCAGCTCGGCGAGCATGGGGTTGGCGCTGGAGTAGGGCAGGCGAGCGTCGAGGACCTCGATCACCACGTCGATCTCGGGCAGCGCCTCGGTGATCTGGCGCCGTGCCTTGTGCATATGTCCCGGATACCAGCCGAGCATGAAGGGCCTCACTTGAGTCAGCCAAAAGAACGGCCGCCCATCTTACCAGATGGGCGGCCGTGGCAGGGGGTGAGGGCTACTCCCCGGCGTGGAAGGCGATGGCCACCGAGTTGATGCAGTAGCGCAGGCCGGTGGTGTCCGGCGGGCCGTCGGGAAACACATGGCCCAGGTGGGCATCGCAGCGGGCGCAGACCACCTCGGTGCGCTGCATGCCGTGGGAGCCGTCGGGGCGCTCCTCGACGCTGTGCTGGCCCAGCGGGCGGTCGAAGCTCGGCCAGCCGCAGCCGGCGTCGAACTTGTGCTCGTTCTCGAACAGCGGGGCGTTGCAGCAGACGCAGTGGTAGATGCCTTGCTCGTCGCTGACGCGGTAGTTGCCGCTGAAGGGCGCTTCGGTGCCCTGCTCGCGGGTGACCCGATACTGCTCGGGGGTCAGCTGCTGGCGCCACTCGGCCTCGCTCTTCTCGATCTTGTTGCGCATCGCGTCTCTCCTTGTGGTTCGAAGGGGCGGTCGTCCTTCGGTGCGGACCTGCTTCCTGCAGTGTGACAGCGAACGCCGCCTGCGGGTGCCTCGAGTGCCCGGGATCCGGTCACGCCGGCTCAACGCAGCCCCGCCGCCGGTGCTCACCCGGAGACGACGGCGCCCCCGGCCGCGGGCGGCAGGGGGCGCTGCGTGGGCGAAGAGGCGAGCCCTTAGACGTTGAAGCGGAAGTGGATCACATCGCCATCCTTGACGATGTACTCCTTGCCCTCCAGGCGCCACTTGCCGGCGTCCTTGGCGCCCTGCTCGCCGCCCAGGGCGACGAAGTCGTCATAGGCGACCACCTCGGCGCGGATGAAGCCCTTCTGGAAATCGGTGTGGATCACGCCGGCGGCCTCGGGGGCGGTGGCGCCCACCTTGACGGTCCAGGCGCGCACTTCCTTGACCCCGGCGGTGAAGTAGGTCTGCAGGCCGAGCAGGGCGTAGCCGGCGCGGATCACCCGGTCGAGGCCGGGCTCTTCCATGCCCATCTCGTCGAGAAACATGGCGCGCTCCTCGGCATCGAGCTCGGCGATCTCGGCCTCGAGCTGGTTGCACACCGGCACCACCACGGCGTCCTCTTCGGCGGCGATCTCGCGCACCACCTCCAGGTAGGGGTTGTTCTCGAAGCCGTCCTCGTTGACGTTGGCGATGTACATGGTGGGCTTGAGGGTCAGGAACCCGAAGCTCTTGAGCGCCTTCTCGTCATCTGCGTCGAGGCCGAAGCTTCTCAGCGGCAGGCCCTCGGCCAGGTGCGGCTGGATCCGCTCGAGGATCGCCTTGGTGGCGATGGCCTCCTTGTCGCCGCCCTTGGCCACCCGCACCAGGCGCTGGATGGCCCGCTCCACGGTGTCCAGATCGGCCAGGGCCAGCTCCATGTTGATGATCTCGATGTCGGAGCGCGGGTCCACCTGGTTGGCGACGTGGATGACGTTGTCGTTATCGAAGCAGCGCACCACGTGGGCGATGGCCTGGGTCTCGCGAATGTTGGCCAGGAACTTGTTGCCCAGCCCCTCGCCCTTGGAGGCGCCCGCTACCAGGCCGGCGATGTCCACGAACTCCATGGTGGTGGGCAGCACCTTCTGGGGCTTGACGATCTCCGCCAGCTTGTCGAGGCGCGGGTCGGGCATCGGCACGATGCCGACGTTGGGCTCGATGGTGCAGAAGGGGAAATTCTCGGCGTCGATGCCGGATTTGGTGAGGGCGTTGAAAAGAGTCGACTTGCCGACGTTGGGCAGGCCGACGATACCGCAGTTGAAACCCATAGTCTGTTCCTGAGAATTCTGTGCCGAGAGGAGGGAAAAGTTGGCGCCATTGTAAGGGATGGGATCCTGGCGAGCCATAAAGCTTGAAGAGCGGCGCTTCGCGCCTGGAAGCTTGAAGCTGGAAGATAAACCTTGACTCAGCGGTGGAGGTTTCATGCTGCCTTCCAGCTTCCAGCTTCCAGCTTCCAGCTTCCAGCTTCCAGCTTCCAGCTTCCAGCTGGCTTCTCCGTCTCAGACAGAGAAGCTGTGCAGCCGGTTCATGGCCTTGACCCAGTCGCCGGAGAGCGCCAGGGGCAGGCTGGCCAGGCATTCGTCGATGGCGGCCTCGATGGCGGTGTGCTCGGCCTTGCCGGGGCGGCCCAGCACATAGTGGGTCACCTGGCGCGAGTCGCCGGGGTGGCCGATGCCGATACGCAGGCGGTGGAAGCCGCGCTCGTTGCCCAGGGCGCTGACGATATCGCGCAGCCCGTTGTGGCCGCCGTGGCCGCCGCCGGTCTTGTAGCGGGCGGTGCCCGGGGCGATGTCGAGCTCGTCGTGGGCCACCAGCAGCTCGTCCGGGGCGATCTTGTAGAACTGGCAGAGCGCCGCCACGGCGCCACCGCTGCGGTTCATGAAGGTCGTCGGGTTGAGCAGGTGGAGGTCGTGGCCCTCGAGCTGACAGCGGGCATGGAGACCGAGAAACTTGCGGTCGGGGCGCAGCTCGGCGCCGGCGCGGCGCGCCACCGCCTCCACCAGCCAGGCGCCGGCATTGTGGCGGGTGGCCTCGTAGTCGGCGCCGGGATTGCCCAGCCCGATGATCGCTCTGACCTGACTCATGGGGTTGCCTCCAGAAAATCATCACCCGATGTTTGACGTCGCGTTCGCGGCGGTCCACAGGATGGCCGCCAGGGGCGTCCACAAAAAAAATCAAGCGCCGGGGCGCTTGATCGTAACCGGAAGGGGCCGCGCCGCGCACGGCCCCCGGACGGTGAGGAGAACGCGGTGCGACTTACGCCTCGCCTTCCTCGCCTTCCTCGCCTTCGCCGGCTTCTTCGTCATCACCGCCGCGGACCTTGGGCTTGGTGATGCTCAGGATCGGCTGGTCATGGTCCTCGCCGTGGGTCAGCTCGACCAGGGTCACGCCGGCCGGCAGCTTGAGGTCGGTGAGGTGCAGCGTGCTGCCCAGCTCGACGTCGGTGATGTCCACTTCCAGGAAGTCGGGAAGGTCCTTCGGCAGGCAGCTGATCTGGACTTCGTTGGCCAGCACGTGCAGCTCGCCGCCCTGATCCTTGATGCCCTTGGCCTTCTCTTCACCCAGCACGTGCAGCGGCACGTTGATGGTGATCTCGTGGGTGGCGTCCACGCGCAGGAAGTCGGCATGGGTGATCAGCGGCTTGTAGGGGTGACGCTGCATGTCACGCACCACCACCTGCTCGCTCTTGCCGTCGATGACCAGGTTGATCACGGAGGCGAAGAAGGACTCGCTCTCGGCGGCCTTGTAGAAGGCGGACTTCTCCACGGAGATCGGCTGAGGGGCCTGCTCACCGCCGTAGACGATGGCCGGCACCTGGAGGTTCGCACGACGCAGGCGGCGGCTCGCACCTTTCCCCAGGTCGTTACGAACGCTGGCATTGAGAGTGAAATCGGACATGGAATTGCCTCTTGAGTAAAGTAAGGAAGGCGCCACGGCCCGCGACCTGGCCGTGACCCTTCCAGTTGCCCCGCAGGGCGCTTTCCGGCGCGGTTCCCGAGGCGAGCCTCGGTGGAGCGCTCCTCGGTAGAACGCTCCTCGGTGGAGCGCTCCTCAGTGGAGCACTCCTCAGTGGAACATGGCGCTGACGGATTCTTCGTTGCTCACCCGACGAATCGCCTCGGCGATCAGCCCGGCCACGCTGAGCTGGCGGATATGACCGCAGCGGCGCGCGCTGTCGGAGAGCGGAATGGTATCGGTGACCACCACCTCGTCGAGCACCGAGCCGACGATGTTGTCGACCGCGGGCCCGGAGAGGATGGGGTGGGTGGCGTAGGCCACCACGCGCTGAGCGCCGTGGTCCTTGAGGGCCTCGCCGGCCTTGCAGAGGGTGCCGGCGGTGTCGATCATGTCGTCGACCACCACGCAGTTGCGCCCCTCGATCTCGCCGATGATGTGCATCACCTGAGCCTGGTTGGCGGAGGGACGACGCTTGTCGATGATGGCGAGATCGGCGTTGAGCTGCTTGGCGATGGCCCGGGCGCGCACCACGCCGCCCACGTCGGGGGAGACCACCACCAGGTTCTCGTAGTTCTGACGTTCGATGTCATCGAGCAGGATCGGCGAGCCGTAGACGTTGTCCACCGGCACGTCGAAGAAGCCCTGGATCTGGTCGGCGTGGAGGTCCATGGTCATCACCCGGTCGACGCCGGCCTTGACCAGCATGTCGGCGACGATCTTGGCGGAGATGGGCACCCGGGCGGAGCGCACGCGACGATCCTGGCGGGCGTAGCCGAAGTAGGGCAGTACGGCGGTGATCCGCTGGGCGGAGGCGCGACGCAGGGCGTCAACCATCAGGATCAGCTCCATCAGGTTGTCATTGGTCGGCGCGCAGGTGGACTGCAGGACGAAGACATCCTTGCCGCGTACGTTCTCGTTGATCTCGACCGCGATCTCGCCGTCGCTGAACTGGCCGACCGTGGCGTTTCCCATCCGGGTGTCCAGACTCTCGGCGACCTTTCGGGCGAGTTCGGGATTGGCGTTCCCGGCGAAAACCATCAATTTTGACACGCGCAGCCACCTATGCAGGATTGGGTCATCAGGAGTTGAGTTCCATGACGTTATGATCCGGGACGTCATGGCCCAGAACGTCATGGAGAGGGGAGCGGTTCAGGCCGCGGGCCTTGAAGGCTGTCCAGCGTCCGGCGATCTCGGCCAGCAGCCGGTCGGCAGCGGTTTCACTGGCCAGTCGGGCAAAGACGCAGGCGCCGGTGCCGGTCAGCAGAGCTGGTGCTCGCGCCGACAGCCAGTCGAGCGCTTCCGCCACGGGCGGATAGAGGGCGCTGACCGTGGCCTCGCAGTCGTTCCGCCAGCTCGACGCTCCCCCCTGAAGAGCGCGCGCCATGGTAATCGGGGGGGTGTTGCGTGTCAATTCATCCGCCCCGAACACGGCGGGGGTGGAGACCGTGACGCCGGGGTGCACCACCACGAACCAGGGCGTGTCGAGCTCGACGGGGGTGAGGCGCTCGCCGACGCCCTCTCCCCAGGCCGCCCGGCCGCGCACGAAGACCGGCACGTCGGCCCCCAGGGCAAGCCCCAGCTCGGCGAGGCGATCGAGGGGCAGCCCCAGGCCCCAGAGGGCGTCGAGGCCGAGCAGGGCGGTGGCGGCATCCGAGCTGCCGCCGCCCAGGCCACCGCCCAGCGGCAGGCGCTTCTCGAGGTGGATGTCGGCGCCCGGCCGGCAGCCGCTCTCTGCCTGCAGCGCCCGGGCGGCGCGCAGGATCAGGTTCTCCTCCTGGGCCACGCCGGGGATCTCGGGGGTCAGGCGCAGCTCGCCGTCCTGGCGACGCCGGAAGTGCAGGGTGTCGCCGTGGTCGAGGAACTGGAACAGGGTCTGCAGCTCGTGGTAGCCGTCCGGCCGGCGCCCGATGATGTGCAGCAGGCGGTTGAGCTTGGCCGGGGCGGGCAGCACCAGTGGCTCACTCAGCGACTCACGCAGCGGCTCGCTCATCGGCTCACTCATCCACGACGGGGCGCCAGTCGGTGACCACCAGGGTCACCCGCAGGTCGCCGTAGGTCATCACCAGGCGGCGCGGCAGCCACAGCGACTCGGCCTGGGTCCAGTCGCGGTAGTCGATCTCCCAGCCGTCCTGCTCGAGGCGCAGGGGGAAACCGAACTCATCCTCCTCCAGCTGGTAGGCGCTCTGCGTGCCGGGCAGGCCGCGCACCCAGTCCTGCAGGGCGCCCATGGGCAGCGACCAGCCCAGCTGCTCCTCCATCAGCGCCTCGGGCGTCTCGGCCTCGAAGCGGCCCTCGGAGGTGGTCAGCGAGAAGCGCCCCTCGCGCCCCTCCAGCGTGCTGCGGCCGCTGCCGAAGGGGCCGCTGAGCAGCATCCGGTAGTAGTGGGGGTGCTGGCTCCAGTCGAGGTTGGCGCTGGTGGCATCCTCGGGGGTGCGCAGCCCGACCCTGGCGGCGAGCATCCAGGTGTCCAGGGCCTCGGTGCGTTCGGCCTGGTCCTGCCACTGGCCGGCGGCGCGCTCGTCGTCCGGGACGGGGGTGCGGCCGGCGCAGCCGGCCAGCAGCAGCAGGGCGAGCAGGGGAATCAGCGGTCTGGCAAGCAAGCGCAGTGTCATGGGGTCTCTCTATGGGCGGTAAGGCGGAAAGCGGCTCAGGGGGCCAGCTCGGGAATGCGCCGGAGCAGGTCGTCGATCAGCGGGCGCTCGTCGAAGCGCTCCAGCGCCTCGGCCAGGCGTTCGCGGGCCTCGTCGTGGCGCTCCAGCACCCACAGCACCTCGATCAGGTGGGCGGCGATCTCCTGGTCGGGCATGGCCGCGTAGGCGCGCTCCAGCCAGGGCAGGGCGCGCTCCGGGTCGCCCTGGCGGTAGTAGACCCAGCCCAGGCTGTCCATGATGGCGGGGTTGTCGGGCTCGAGCTCATGGGCGCGCTCGATCATCTCCCTGGCCTCATCGAGGCGCTCGGTGATGTCGAGGTCGGCCAGGGTGTAGCCCAGGGCGTTGAGGGCCATGGCGCTGTCGGGATTGCGCTCGATGATGCGCCCCAGGTCACGCTCCATGGCCTCGATGTCGTCGGCCTCCCAGGCGCGCATGGCGCGCAGATAGAGCAGCTGCTCGTCGTTGGGCGTGCGATCCAGCTCGCGGTCGAGCAGGGTGGCCGCCTCGTCGCTGAGCCCCTCGCGCTCCAGCAGCTCCACCTCCAGGGTGACCAGGTCGGCAAAATGGGTCTCGTGGCGCAGCCGCTCGATGCGCAGGAAGGCCCGGGCATCGACCAGGCGATCATCCTCGATCAGCATCTCGACGGCACGCAGCCGCGCGGTCAAGAATTCCGGTCCCGGCGCCACCTGGCGGTAGTAGAGCAGGGCGTTGTCCACTTCGCCCTCCGCCTCGGCGGTGGTGCCGAGCAGCAGGAAGGCCTGCGGCGGGGTGTCCGGGGCGTCCACCAGGGGCAGCAGCAGGCGGCGAGCGGCGTCGGTGGCCTGCTCCTCCAGATAGAGTCGTGCCAGCGCCAGGCGCAGCTCATCATTGCCGACGTGGTCCTCCAGCAGGGCGTCGGTGCGGGCCTCGGCGGCGGCCACGTTGCCCAGGCGCAGCTCGCTCTGGGCCAGCAGCAGAATAAAGCGGGCATCATCCGGCGAGGCGGCGAGCCCCCGGCTGGCGGCGTCGCGAGCGCCGCGGTGGTCGCCCTGTTCCTGGGCCAGGCGGGCCCGGGTCAGCCACAGCGCCGGCTGCCTGGAGGCGCTCTCGTCCAGGCGCGCCAGACGACGCTCGGCGGCATCGGTGTCTCCGCTGTAGACTTCCAGCAGGGCGGTGGCCAGCTCGGCATCCTGGCGCGGGGGCCCCGGCGGGGCGCTGGGCAGCCAGGGGCGCAGCAGCGCCAGCAGGGGGCGCGGGTCGGCGTCCTCGGCCAGCGCCGTCTCGATGAAGGCGGTCAGGTCGCTCTCGCCGCCGCGCTCGATCAGCGTCAGGCGCCGTTCGAGGGCCTCGGGCCAGTCGCCGCGCTGCATCGCCAGCCCTGCCAGCAGTCGGGAGGGGGCTTCGGCATCGGGGGCCAGGGCCTGCCAGCGATCGGCGGCCCGGGTCAGCAGCTCGCGGTCGCTGCTGAAGCTCGCCGCCAGGGCGGCGCGCTCGGCCAGCCTCGGGGTGGCGTAGCGCTCGGTCGCCTCCAGGTAGCCCCGGGCGGCACGGCGATAGTCGCCGCGCTGGCCGGCCAGCTCGGCAGTGAGCAGGCCGGCCAGTCCCTCGGCGTCCAGGCCCCGCTCGATGGGCGGGGCGCCCTCCATGGGGTCGTCCAGAGGCTCGTCGACTTCGCCCGCTGTGGGCAGCGCCTGGCAGCCGGCGAGCAGCGCCGCCAGCGCCAGGGGAGCCAGGCGAGCGGGAAGCGGGCGAAGTGGCGCGGGGAGAACGGCAGGCATGGGCATCTCGTTGGCAGGGCCGAGGGGTCAGCATAACGGCTTGACCGCCGCGGGCAAAGCGCCCCACCTTAGGCGGCCAAGCGGGCCACGCTATGGTAGAATCTGCGCCCGATGATCAGGACGCCGCCCAGGCCGGCCACCACTAGCAAAGATGCCCGACGCATGACGCTGCTTGCCCTAGGAATCAACCATCGAACCGCCACCGTCGAGGTGCGCGAACAGGTGGCCTTTACCCCCGCCCAGCTCGAGACCGCGCTCGGCGAGCTGCGTGGTCTGCCTCAGGTCAGGGAGGCGGCGGTGCTCTCCACCTGCAACCGCACCGAGCTCTACTGTGTCACCGAGCCCCAGGGCGAGGCGGCCATTCTCGACTGGCTGGGTCGCTTTCATGGCCTGCCGGTGGCGGATCTCTCGACCTGCGCCTACCACTATCTGGATCATGAGGCCGCCCGCCACCTGATGCGGGTGGCCGTGGGGCTCGACTCCATGGTGCTGGGCGAGCCGCAGATCCTCGGCCAGATCAAGGATGCCTACCAGTCCAGCCGCCACGCCAAGGGGCTGGGCAAGGAGCTCGAGTGCCTGTTCCAGCACACCTTCGCCGTGGCCAAGCAGGTGCGTACCGAGACCGGCATCGGCCGCAACCCGGTCTCCGTGGCCTATGCGGCGGTGAGCATGGCCAGCCGCATCTTCGACGATTTCGGCCGCGCCCGGGCGCTGCTGATCGGCGCCGGCGAGACCATCGAGCTGGTGGCGCGTCACCTGCACGAGGCCGGCGTGCGCCAGCTCACGGTGGCCAACCGCACCCGGGAGCGGGCCGAGCTGCTGGCCGGCCCCCTGGGCGGGCGGGCCATTACCCTCGATGCCATCCCCGAGGCCCTGGCGGAGGCCGATATCGTCATCTCCTCCACGGCGGCGCCGCTGCCGATCATCGGCAAGGGCATGGTGGAGCGGGCGCTGAAGAAGCGCCGCCACCGGCCGATCTTCATGGTCGATATCGCCGTGCCCCGGGACATCGAGCCCGAGGTGGGCAAGCTCTCCGACATCTTTCTCTACTCCGTCGATGATCTGCAGGAGGTGATCGAGGAGAACCGCCGTCACCGCCAGGTGGCCGCCGACCAGGCCGAGTCGCTGATCGAGCACGGCGTGGGTGCCTGGCTCCACGAGCGGCGCATCCGCGGCGGCGGCGAGCTGATCCATGACTTTCGCTCCCGCGGTGAGGCGCTGCGCGACCTCTCCCTGGAGCAGGCCCTGGCGAGACTGGGCCGCGGCGAGAGCCCCGAAGCGGTGGTGCGCCGCCTGGCCCACCAGCTCACCAATCGGCTGCTGCACAGCCCCACCGTGGCGCTGCGCGAGGCGGCTTCCGCCGAACGCCAGGACCTGCTCGAGGCCGCCGGCACGCTGCTGCTCGACGCCGCCCCCGACAAGACCCGATAGGACGATACATGAAAGCATCCCTGCGCCAGCGCCTCGACGCCTTCGGCGAGCGCTTCGAGGAGCTCGCCGCCCTGATGTCAGAGCCCGAGGTAATCGGCGACCAGAGCCGCTTCCGAGACTACTCCCGCGAGTACGCCGAACTCGAGTCCCTGGTGGAGGCCTGGCGCGAGTTCCGCGGCGTCGAGAGCGACATCGCGGACGCCGAGCAGCTCGCCTCCGACAGCGACCCCGAGATGCGCGAGCTGGCCGAGCTGGAGCTGGCCGAGGGGCGCGACAAGCTGGAAGCGCTGGAGGGGCGGCTCAAACAGCTGCTGGTGCCGCGTGACCCCGACGACGGGCGCAGCGTCTTCCTCGAGGTGCGCGCCGGCACCGGCGGCGACGAGGCGGCGCTGTTCGCCGGCGATCTGTTCCGCATGTACTCCCGCTATGCCGAGCAGCACGGCTGGAAGGTGGAGGTGGTCAGCGCCAGCCACGGCGAGCAGGGCGGCTACAAGGAGATCATCTCGCGCATCAAGGGCGAGGGGGTCTACGCGCGGCTCAAGTTCGAGTCCGGCGCCCACCGCGTGCAGCGGGTGCCGGCCACCGAGTCCCAGGGGCGCATCCATACCTCCGCCTGCACCGTGGCGGTGATGCCCGAGGCGGACGAGGTGGGCGACATCGAGATCAACGCCGCCGACCTGCGAGTGGACACCTTTCGCTCCAGCGGCGCCGGCGGCCAGCACGTCAACACCACCGACTCCGCCATTCGCATCACCCACCTGCCCACCGGCGTGGTGGTGGAGTGTCAGGAGGAGCGCAGCCAGCACAAGAATCGTGCCAAGGCGATGTCGCTGCTCGCCGCGCGGCTCAAGCAGAGCGCCGAGTCATCGGCCCGCCAGGCCCAGGCCGACGAGCGCAAGAGCCTGGTGGGCTCCGGCGATCGCAGCGAGCGCATCCGCACCTACAACTTCCCCCAGGGGCGGGTCACCGATCACCGCATCAACCTGACGCTCTACAAGCTGGCCGAGGTGATCGGCGGCGAGCAGCTCGACGACGTGATCGAGCCGCTGATCCACGAGTATCAGGCCGAGCAGCTCGCCGCCCTGCAGCAGGAGGGCTGACGTGGGGGAGGAGACTATGCGCCTCGACGCCCTGCTGCGTCAGGCCACGGCACGCCTCGCTGCCGCCGGCTCCCCCAGCGCCCGGCTCGACGCCGAGGTGCTGCTCTGTCATGTGCTGGGCGTCGATCGCACCTGGCTCTATACCTGGGGCGACCGCACGGCCGAGGCGGCAACCCTGGCAAGCCTCGATGCCCTGCTGGCGCGCCGCGAGGCCGGCGAGCCGGTGGCCTATCTCACCGGCGAGCGCGAGTTCTGGGGGCTGCGCCTGGCCACCGAGCCCAGCACCCTGATCCCGCGTCCCGACACCGAGACCCTGGTGGAGGTCGCCCTGGAGAAGGCGGCCGCCGCCCCCGGCCGCCTGCTCGATCTGGGCACCGGGACCGGCGCCATCGCCCTGGCCTTCGCCAGCGAGCGGCCGGGCTGGGCGGTGCTGGGGGTGGACCTGCGCGCCGAGGCGGTGGCGCTGGCCGGACGCAACGCCGAGCGGCTCGGCATCACCGGCGCCGAGTTTCGCCAGGGCGACTGGTTTTCCGCCCTGGGGCAGGACGAGCCGGCCGGCGAGCGCTTCGACCTGATCGTCTCCAACCCGCCCTATCTCGCCGACGACGATCCCCATCTGGCCCGCGGCGACGTGCGCTTCGAGCCGCTGAGCGCCCTGGTCGCCGGCGAGGGGGGGCTGGCCGACCTCCATCATCTGGTACGCGGGGCCCGTGAATACCTGGTGGCGGGGGGCTGGCTGCTGCTGGAGCACGGCGCCGAGCAGGGGGCGGCGGTGCGCCAGGCGCTCACCGCGGCCGGCTATCGGGACGTGGCCAGCCGCCGGGACCTGGCCGGCCACGAACGGATCAGCCTGGGGAGCTGGCCGGGAACGGCAGGGGTGTGGTAAACCTTGAACAGAAAATAATACCGAAAGCCACCGTGATTGCGTGACCGAACACCAGAGAGCCGCCGCCGATGCGGTCCTTTTCAGTCCGATCTTCTGTCACGGTGGCATGTCCCGCCACTTCCGAGACCGATCTGCGCCCGCTCATGAAAGCCAAGACACGCTCCCTCGACCGTATCGACCTCAAGATCCTGCGCTGCCTGCAGGACAATGCCCGCATCTCCTACGTCGATCTCGCCGCCCAGGTCGGCCTCTCCACCACGCCCTGCCTGGAGCGGGTAAAACGCCTGGAGCGCGCCGGGGTGATCCGCGGCTACAAGGCGGTGCTCGACTCCCGGGCCCTCAAGGCCAACCTGCTGGTGTTCGTGGAGATCAGCCTGGAGACCCAGTCGCCGGCGGTATTCGACGAGTTTCGCCGCGCGGTGGCCAAGCTGCCGCAGATCCAGGAGTGCCACCTGGTGTCGGGGCAGTTCGACTACATCCTCAAGTGCCGCATCCCCGAGATGGCCGCCTACCGGCAGCTGCTCGGCGACGTGGTGCTGACCCTGCCGGGCGTCAAGGAGTCCAAGAGCTACGTGGTGATGGAGGAGGTCAAGGAGGAGTTCTCCCTCCACGTGCCCGACATCGAGGAGTTTGAAGGCAAGTGACCGCGACCATGAACGACGCCGACCTGCTGCGCTACAGCCGCCAGATCATGCTGGCCCAGATCGACATCGAGGGGCAGGAGCGGCTGCTGGCCGGCCGCGCCCTGGTGGTGGGGGCCGGCGGGCTGGGCTCGCCGGTGGCGCTCTACCTGGCCGCCGCCGGGGTGGGGCAGCTGACCCTGGCCGACGCCGATGCGGTGGAGCTCTCCAACCTGCAGCGCCAGATCGCCCACGGCGAGGCGGATCTGGGACGCAACAAGGCCGAGTCCGCCCGGGAGTCGGCGCGGGCCTTGAACCCCGGCTGCCGGGTCGAGACCCTGACCGCCCATCTCGAGGGGGAGAGCATGGCCGCGGCGGTGGCCGACGTCGACGTGGTACTCGACTGCACCGATCGCTTCTCCAGCCGCTACGCCATCAACGCCGCCTGCCGGGCGGCCGGCGTGCCGCTGGTCTCCGGGGCGGCGATCCGCTTCTCCGGCCAGCTGGCGGTGTTCGACCCGCGGGATCCCGACGGCCCCTGCTACGCCTGTCTCTATCCGCCGGACGGCAGCGGCGACGAGGCGCTCTCCTGCGCCGAGAGCGGCGTGGTGGCCCCCCTGGTGGGACTGATCGGCAGCTTCCAGGCCCTGGAGGCGATCAAGCTGCTCAGCGGCGCCGGGACGCCCCATGGCGGGCTCTCCACCTTCGACGGGCTCTC